>Ga0172380_10009525_pt1 | contig 10339 bp, 9 predicted proteins | sample Leawe162metaG_FD_119747 | JGI IMG/M metagenome (GOLD analysis project Ga0172380, IMG submission 119747) | Leachate microbial communities from a municipal landfill in Southern Ontario, Canada - Leachate well 162 metaG | ecosystem: Engineered > Solid waste > Landfill > Unclassified | place...
CCGGGTCTGATCGTCCTCGGCGTAGCGCACCCAGACCCCGACATAGCCGCCAATCTCGGTCATCTGGCGACAGATGCTGTCGAGCAACTCGGTCTCGTCGGTCGAGCGTACCAGCGCCTGATTGCACTCGCTCAACATCGTCAGTGTCCGGTTCAGGCGTAGCAGTTCCTCCTCGGCGCGTTTGCGCTCGGTGATATCCTCCTTGACCGCCACAAAATTGGTCACGGCACCAGTGGCATCGGTTATCGGCGTGACTACCCCGCTTTCCCAATACAACTCGCCGTTCTTCTTGCGGTTGAGCAGGTCGCCGTGCCATTCGTGGCCAGCCATGATGCTGGCCCACATCTCCCCGTAGGTATGTGCCGGGGTTTGGCCTGACTGAAGGATGCGCGGGTTCGTCCCCATCAGCTCTTCGCTGCTGTAGCCGCTCACCTCGCAGCATCTGGGATTGGCGTATTCGATGTTGCCTTGCAGGTCAGTGATCATCACGCTCACCGGGCTTTGCTCGACGATGCGGGACAACTTCCGCATATGCTTCTCCGCCTGCTTGCGCCTAGTGATGTCGCGGAACTGTAGCAGCCAGCAGGGTGTTCCTTCCTCCTCCATTCGCGTGGCGGAGGCGAGTAAGGTCAGCACACGACCATCCTTGGTTCTGTGTTCCATCTCTTGGTTGCGAAAAAACCCGTCCTTCTTCATCAATGAAACCATTTCATCCCGCTCAGCTTCCTTTGCCCAGAGACCGAGTTCTACTGCCGTGCGGCCCACCACTTCCTCCGCCGTATAACCGAAAATGGCGGTATGGCTTGGATTGATCTCACGGATCAACCCGGTCTCCACCTCGGAGATTGTCGCCCCGTCCGGACTGTCATGAAAGACCTTGGAAAACCGTTCTTCAAAGCGGCGGAATCCAATTTCTGCAGCCGCCCTTGCTGCTCTCAGCTCTTCTTCGACGCTCTTGCGTAGGGCAATCTCGTCTTGCAGGTCCTTGTTGGCCTGCCTCAATTGTCCGGGGCTGGGTAGCTTGAGGACATGGGGGATCAAAGGCCAGAGCAAAGTGGCCGTGGCGACCGAAATCAGGGCAGTGACCGCCTTGAACAGGGCATCGAGCCCATACAGCGGTTGCCACAGAACGATGGCACCCATCAGGTGAGTCGTGCCGCAGGCCATAATAAAGGCGGCAAACAGCCACAACACCCACCGATAGGGAAGATCCGTGCGCCGCCTGGCGAAATATCCCAAGGCAACGGCAATCGAAGCATACGAAAGGAAGATCAGGATGTCGCTGACAAGGTAAGTTGCTAGCAGCGGCGGCGACCAACTGAGGCAATAACCATGCGGAAGATAGCCATTTACAGCCAGAAGCCGGCTCAGCTCGTCGATCATGTTCCCTCCCGGCGTCGGACAGATCCGGGGCCAAGTCGCGGACCAGGTGCGTATTCGCCTATGAGCTTCGTCTTTGTTAGTGATTCTGCACTATAAGCAAGCCCGTTCCTTGCGTCCACTGTGTCGTCCGGAGAAAGGGATAGCCATCGAAGCACGCCGCACACACCCATTGCGCTGCGTGCTTCTAGCGGTCAGACGTGTTTACAAGGAAGGTGTATCGACGTCATCCGGGGCCACATCCGGCTCCAGCGTGTCGGGATACTTCGCCTTCTGCTCGTCCAGGAGTTTCTGATGCTGGGATTCTTCGTCTCTGAGCTCCTCGAAGAGTTTTCGCACCGCGCGATCCTGAATGCCCGGCAAGGCTTGATCGAAAAACTCGTACGCTTTGACTTCAGACTCCATCGCGATTTCCAGGGCATGGCGCGGAGACATGTAGGGTCTTGGCTTTCCGGTACCTGGCGCTTCGATATCCTCAATCATGTCTGCCGTGAGGCGCGAAGGAGTAGTGCCAAAAAGCGAACGTCTGCGCTCTGCAAGTTCCGTCCCGTGACGTTGCTCGTTTCGAGCCATCATGGAAAAGAAATCTGCCGCATCGCCGCGGTACCGCTCTCCGAGTTGGGCTGCGAACAACAGGTAACGCTCTTCCGCTTCCTTTTCGATCAGCACGGCCAAATCGAGGGCATCCTGCAGATCCAGTTTTGAAATATCGAGTTGTTTAGTCATCAATGTCTCCGGGGGCTAGGCGTTTACCTAAGGATAGGCGATTCGATTGGACATTCGAGAGTATCTCCGGGTCTTGTAGCCGCAGTCAATCGTCAACTTCCCGAAGGACGTCCCTGATCGCACACCAGACCGTGAGTTGCCACCCCATGACGAAGCCACCAAGGAAGCTCTGCGCGCAAGGAGACTGGGCGCTCGAAGCGGCTACGATCGCTTAGGCTCGACAGGATCCTAGACTTGACTATACTGGATATCGTAAGGGTACTGCGCGCCTCATCGCCAGACCTCGTCGCGTCAGATCACCGTAACCGGCGAATCGTCAGGCGCCGTTTCTTGGAGCCTGTGTCGTTAGGCTGGTTGCGCGGCGGTCGGTGGCGAAACTGGCGCGGTGGCGGAATTTTGATCAATATCTACCGGAGGGCTACTCATGCAAGGACCTGGAGAGAGCATCAACAACGCGCGGGTGATCTGCTGGTCGCCGCTCGATAGTCGCCATATTGCGACCGGAAAGTGCCGTACGACCATTGACGGCAAAACGGCATCGCCGTATGCCGGGGTTGCCATCGGCCAGCGCGCCGGCGACCCGATGACTTACCTGTTCTTCTGCGATGCGCAGTGGAATTCCGTCACCGATACCTACCATTCGAACATCGATCGGGCGAAGGAAGAGGCCGAGATAGAGTTCAACGGGGTGAGTAAGACCTGGAACGACGTCGGCTAGGGATACGGTACGCCCTGCGCTTGGTGAGCCTCGACCGCGGCCAAGTCGATTGGATTGTCCGGCAGCCGTGTGCCCCTGGCCGCCAGGTTCCTCTGGTGGTGAATTCCGTTCCCGCTCGCCCGGTCCCAAGCGTCCGAGTCCGCTTCCTCTAACGGCCGCACGATAAGCGACAAGCGGCCACCACCAGTGTCGTCGAGGATGCTGAGGAATACGTCACCGCAAAAGGAATCGCCTTCCTGAGTTATCGCGAGAAATTGTTGGCCGGTGTGGAAGAGAAAGCGCAGGCGCGAATTCAACTCGCCGTCTTCCATCAGTTCCAGGTCCACCAATTGCGGCAGCAGCATGGCAACGTGCCGCCAAACCAGTTCGCTGCGGCGGTACTTGAACAGCGTCTCGCCGGCCTGGTTGCAATAGCGAATCATGCCGCGAGCGTCTAGCGTCAACGCTGCCACATCCTCCACGGCGCTGGCTGCAAGATCGCTAGCCCTGCCGTCCCCTGCTGCGGATTTCATGATCTTCCCCGCCTGCTGTTATTGAATGTCGTGTCAGCCTCGGCGTCGCTGACATTGCGAAGACTTGATTCACGTTAGAGCGTAACCCGCGCGCCCAATCAGGAAAATACACCGCCTCGGGTATTTGCAGTACCGGAAAACCGGTACTGGCAGCGGCGGAATGGAGTTGGCTGCCGAGACGCGTTCCCTGCGTAGAAACCGCAGCCTGCCGCGGAATTCGCGGATAACAAAATCATCCCATTTTGCGACGATTGGCGCCCTCGGATGCGAACGATCCGGCCCCCTGCCGTGTCGGGCGTAACGTGCGGATCGTGACTTTCAGACAGGGAAGACGCTATGAGCACAATCATGCTGGTGGACGATTCGGCGACGATACTGCTGTCCATCTCCAACATACTCAGCAAGGCCGGCTATACGGTCGAAAAGGCCAGCAATGCCCAGGCCGGACTGGACAAGTTCAAGGGCGGGATAAAGGTGAATCTGCTGATCACCGACCTCAACATGCCAAGCGGCTCGAGGCCAAGGCCGCCGGTGCCTCGGGCTGGCTGGTCAAGCCGGCCACCGCCGACGAGTTGCTCAACAGCATCAAGCTCGTGATTCGCCGATGGGCTTCTTCATTCGGCAATTCACAGGCGCGCCGACCCAGGCGAAGTCAATGCTTGCTGCGCGGCCCTAATTGCGCAAGTGACGCCTCTGTTCGAAGGCGCGCAGGCAGCGCAGAACTTTCCAGCAGGCGCTGCCGAACTACGCTGCCAACGCCATCAAGTTTACCCGGAACGGAACCGTCACCCTTCGCGCCAAATCCGAAGCGGAATCCGCCGAAGATGTGTTGCTGCGCTTCGAGGTACAGGATACGGGAATTGGCATTCCTCCGGAAGTGATCCCGCGTCTGTTCTGCGTCTTCACTCAAGCCGACAATTCCTCCACCCGACAACACGGGGGTACCGGACTGGGGCTCGTCATAACCCAAAAACTGGCGCGACTGATTGGCGGTTGACGACGACCCCGTGAATCTTGAGGTGGTTGGCCTGTGGCTGGAGTATCTTGGTCTCAGGATCGACTGCGCCACCAATGGTGAAGAGGCCTCAGCAATGGCCGAAACCAAGGACTACGCCCTGATCCTGATGGACATGCAAATGCCGCGGATGGACGGCTTGGGAGCAACACGGAAGATACGCGGTCTGCCAAACGGCTCGCAGGTTCCGATCATTGCCATGACGGCGAATGCTTTCGCTGAGGACAAAGCCAGATGCCTTCCGGCAGGAATGAACGATTTCGTCGCTAAGCCCTATGATCCGAGGAATCTGTTTTCGACCCTACTGAAGTGGCTGGATCGGCCCGGCGAGTGAATTTCCCATCTTCGGTCGCCATATCGATGCGCCCGGCTGTTCCCGGATGTCGATGGATCAAGCTGGCTTAGGCGTCGCGCGACCGGGTCTTGGGGTCCTTCCGGACACTGCATGGAGGGGCAGGACGGCGGTGATGCGCTCCGCGGAGGATCGCGTGGCCACTGGGGGTCATCGCCGAGTACGTCACGTTGTGGACGGCGAGTCGAGCATCCGATGTCCGCGATCCAGCGATGAGGCGTCGTCCGAAATGACATCTACGTAGAAGCCGCAGTTGTTTGCGGAATTTCCGGATTACCAAAGCCGCCCCCCTTTGAGACTATCGCTCTCGATGCGGCGACAACATCCTTGCGACCGGCCGGACCACTCCTCGTCAGGCCGAACAAAAGGACACGCCACATTTTCAAAGGGGGCAACGCTATGAGCACAATCATGCTGGTGGACGATTCGGCGACGATACTGTTGTCGATCTCCAATATTCTCACCAAGGCCGGCTACACCGTGGAAAAGGCCAGCAATGCCGCCGAAGGCCTCGCCAAGTTCAAGAACGGCGTGAAGCCTGATCTGCTGATCACCGACCTCAACATGCCCGGCATGAACGGCATCGAGTTCATCAAGGAAGTGCGTACCTTGCCGAACCACAAGTTCATGCCCATCCTCTTCCTTACCACCGAATCGCAGCAGTCCAAGCGCCTGGAAGCGAAGGCTGCCGGCGCCTCGGGCTGGCTGGTGAAGCCGGCCACCGCCGACGAACTGCTCAACACCATCAAACTCGTCATCAAGTGATGGAGGCCAAGCTCATATTGTGGCGCACCCTGCGCGTCGCAATGGGCGTCGTCCTAGGCTCGGCTGCCGTCGTCTTTGTCGGCGACGAATGGTTTCATGCCGCGCTGCTGCCCAACCTGGGACTGTCCAACACCATGGGCGACGCTCTCGGCGCGCTGCTCATGGTGACGCTCGCGTTCGTCTGCCAGCACCTGCTCTCGGTCACCCTCTTCCATGACGGGCAGTACGGCCTGGCGCAGGCTCAGGCCGAGGCCGAGGGCCGCGCTGGAACCTTCGTCGCTTCCGCCGAACAGGTGGCGACAGAACTGCGCGCCGTCAATGGCTTCAACGACGTGGTGCGCGGCCAGTTGAACGGCGTGGTAGCCGAGACCGAAAAAGCCGCCTTCGACATCGCCAGCCGGCTGCAGGGCATAGACGAGATCATCTCGCGGCTCGCAAGCTATGTCGAATCCACCACCGCCGAGTCGAAGAGCTTGCTGACGGCCTGCGAGGAACGCATCGGGCGCAACCGGATAATCATCGAGACGATGGAGAGCTATATCCGCCAGCGTGTGGCTACGGCGCTGCAAGACAAGGAACGCGTTACCCAGGTGGTCAAGGAAGCGCGTTCGCTGGGGACCCTGGTCGAGCTGATCAAGCACATTTCCGGGCAGACCAATCTTCTGGCACTGAACGCCGCCATCGAGGCGGCCCGCGCCGGCGAGGCTGGTCGCGGCTTCGCCGTGGTGGCGGACGAGGTGCGCAAGCTCTCGGGCGAGGCCGACAAGGCCGTGGGCCAGATCAGCAAGGGCATCCAGACCGTCGCCGACTCCATCGAGACGCAATTCGAGGACAAGCTCTCCCAAGACAACGCCGCCGCCGAACGCGAGGCGCTGGAGAGCTTCGCCACCCAGCTCGACGAGCTGGGAAAAAGCTACAAGGAAGTGACCGAACGCGAAGCCTCGGTGATGAGCACGATCACCGGCAGCAGCCAGCAGCTGGCCGAGATGTTCATGTCGGCCCTGGCCAGCGTGCAGTTTCAGGACGTCACCAGGCAGCAGATCGAGCAGGTGATCGATGCGTTGAACCGCCTCGACGGCCACTCGACGCTGCTGGCCAGCCGGCTCGGCCAGCTCGAAGATCCTCATTTCGAGGTAAAGCCTCTGTCCGAACACCTCGAGCAGCTCTACAGCAACTACGTCATGGATGCGCAACGCGATACCCACAACAGCGCAACAAAGAGCGGGGCGGCGGCCCATGAGGCCGGCCCAAAAATCGAACTGTTCTAACCGGGAGACCCTGAATGGAATTCGCTACCCAAACCACCACCGAAGGCACGCGCCTCACCGTCGCGGGCGACCTGAGCATCTACCACGCGGCCAAGATCAAGCAGCGCCTGATCGACGGCGTTCGCGCCGACAGCGTTCTCGAGCTCGATCTCTCGCATGTGGGTGAAGTGGACACCGCCGGCTTTCAGTTGCTGATGCTGGCCAAGCGCGAGAGCCAGAGTCTGGGGCACGCGCTGCGCATCGTCGGCCACAGCCAGGCGGTGCGCGACGTCATCGAATTTTTCAACATGGTGGCCTTTTTTGGCGATCCGCTGGTGATCCCAGCCAACGAGCGCTCTTGAGCGGGAGTCGATGATGGACGAAGTATTCAACGTTTTTTGCGTCGAGGCGCGCGAGCAGCTCGAGGCCATGGAAGCCGGCCTGATGCAGCTCGAACAGGGCGACCGCGACCCCGAGACGATCAACGCGGTGTTCCGCGCCGCCCACACCATCAAGGGCGGCGCCGGGGTGGTCGAAATCCACTCCGTCGAGAAATTCACCCATGTCCTCGAAAACGTCCTCGACCGCCTGAGGAATGGCGAAATCGAGGTCAGCGGCGACATGGTCTCCGCGCTGCTCGCCGGCTGCGACCACATCGGCGCATTGCTCGGCGTCGTCCAGTCGGGCGAACTGGAACCAGGTACGGAACTCCACACGGCGGGCGAGGCGATTGCTGATCAATTGCGTCCCTTCCTCGGCGGCTTCGTCCAGGCCGGCCAGGCGGCCGGCCTGGACGAAGCCGACAGCGACGACCTGCAACGCAGCGACAGGGACGGCAGCAGCAACGACTGCTGGCACATCTCGGTGCGCTTCGGCCTGAGCGTGCTGAAGAACGGCATGGATCCGCTGGCCTTCCTGCGCTACCTGCTGAATCTGGGCGAGATCGCCCACATCACGACGATCAGCGATGCCCTGCCCGAGGCCGATCAGATGGACCCGGAGTGCTGCTACCTCGGCTTCGAAATCAGCTTCCGCAGCCACGCCAGCAAGGACGCGATCGAGCGCGTCTTCGACTTCTGCCGCGACGACTGCGATCTGCACATCCTGCCGCCGAGCAGCAAGGTGGCCGACTTCCTGGAACTGATAGCAGCCCTGCCCGAGGAGACCATGCGGCTGGGCGAGATCCTCGTCAGGAGCGGCGCCCTGACCCAGGAAGAGCTCGACGACGGCCTGTGCAGCCAATCCGCCGCAAGGTCCCGCCTCGGCGACGCGGGAGCGGCGCCGCAACTAGGCGACATCCTGGTCGAGCGGAACAACGTGCAGCCGGAACTGGTGCAGGCTGCTGTCGCCAAGCAGAAGACGGTCTGCGAAAAGAAGGCGGCAGAATCCAACCTGATCCGCGTCCATGCCGACAAACTGGACCAGCTCATCGATCTGGTGGGCGAACTGGTGATCGCCGGCGCCTCCGCCAATCTGCTGGCCAAGAAGAGCGGCGAGGGCACGCTGGTCGAGGCCACCTCGGTCTTGACACGCCTGGTCGAGAGCATACGCGACGCCGCCCTGCAACTGCGCATGGTGCAGATCGGCGAAACCTTCAACCGCTTCCACCGCGTCGCCCGCGACGTTTCCAGGGAACTGGGCAAGGAAATCGAGCTGGTGATTTCCGGCGCTGAGACAGAACTGGACAAATCGGTGGTCGAAAAGATCGGAGATCCGCTGATGCACCTGGTCAGAAACGCCATGGACCACGGCATCGAGCCGGCGGCGGTACGCGCAGCCAACGGCAAGCCGGCCAAGGGGCGGGTCGAGTTGAACGCCTACCATGATTCGGGCAGCATCGTGATCGAAGTGATCGACGACGGCGGCGGCCTGAACAAGGAGCGCATCCTGGCCAAGGCCATCGAGAAGGGCATCATCCAGCCCGGGCAGACGCCGTCCGATCAGGAGGTCGTCAATCTGATCTTCGCGCCCGGATTCTCCACCGTCGAACAGGTCACCAACCTCTCCGGCCGCGGCGTCGGCATGGACGTGGTGAGCAAGAACATCACCGCCCTGCGCGGCAGCGTCGATGTGCAGACCGAGGCCGGGACAGGCTCGCGCTTCACCATCCGCCTTCCGCTGACCCTGGCCATCATCGACGGCTTCCTGACCGGGGTCGGCAAATCCTCGTACGTGATCCCGCTCGACATGGTGGTTGAATGCATAGAGCTCGGCAACACCAGCGCCGGCCGCGACTACCTCAACCTGCGTGGCGAAGTGCTGCCCTTCGTGCGCCTGCGCGAGCTGTTCGAGGTCGAGGGCGCGCGCCCGGCCCGCGAGAACGCGGTGGTGGTGCAGTATGCCGGGCACAAGGCCGGCATCGTCGTCGATCAGTTGCTGGGCGAATTCCAGACCGTGATCAAGCCGCTGGGCACCCTGTTCCGCAACATGCGCGGCATAGGCGGCTCGACCATACTCGGCAGCGGCGAAGTTGCGCTGATCCTCGACGTCCAGGCGCTGGTCAGCCGCAGCGCGCGCGGCGAGGAGAGCCGCGCGCACGGCAGCACCGGCAGCCGCCGGCTGGAGACCCATTGAGCAAGTCCTTCCTCTTCCGCAATTCTCTTTTCGACTTTGTTAAGGAAACCACATCATGTTGAACAATCTTAGAATCGGCGTCCGGCTGGGAATAGGCTTCGCCGTCGTCCTGGCCTTCCTGATTGCCATCGCCACGATCAGCTATCTGCGGCTCGGGGCACTCGATACCGAGATCGGTGTCATGATGGAGGATAAATTTCCCAAGGTCGTTGTCGCGAACGACATGATCGACTCCCTGAATGTCATGGGCCGCGCCATGCGCAACGCCGTTCTGGTCAAGGGCGAGGCCAACGTCAAGAAGGAACTCGACCGCATTCAAGAAGAGCGCAAGAAGCTTCTCGGCAACCTGGCAGAGCTGGAGAAGACCGTTCGCTCCGATTCAGGCAAGGCGAATCTCAAGCGCATTACGGATAGCCACGCCGCGTTCATGCCAGTCCAGGACAAGTACATCGAATTGGCCAAGGCGGGCAAACACGATGAGTCCGTCGAACTGCTAATGGGCGACATTCGCAAGACATTCAACGAATACATCAAGAGTGTCTCGGGCTTGGTCGAGCATCAGACCAAATCGATGGAGAAGACCGGCAAGGATGCGGACGAACTGGTCATGGGCGCGCAGCGCCTCATTCTGATCCTCGGCGTGATTGCGGCAATTCTGACTGCCCTCCTCGGTCTGTTCATCACCCGCAGTATCACCCGGCCGGTGAATGAAGCCTTGAAAGTCACCCAGAGGCTGGCCGACGGCGATCTGACCGTGCGCATCGAGGACCCCAGCAAGGACGAGATCGGCCAGATGCTCGCGGCGCAGCAGGGCCTGATAGCCAGGCTCAACCAGATCATAGGCGAGGTCAAGGGGGCGGCCGATTCCCTGTCCAACGCCGCCGGCCAGGTCTCGGCCACGGCCCAGTCGCTGTCCCAGTCTTCCTCCGAGCAGGCGGCTTCGGTCGAAGAAACCACGGCCTCGATCGAGCAGATGACGGCCTCGATCACCCAGAACACAGAGAACGCCAAGGTCACCGACAACATGGCCACCAAGTCCTCGGTCGAGGC
>Ga0172380_10009526_pt1 | contig 10338 bp, 22 predicted proteins | sample Leawe162metaG_FD_119747 | JGI IMG/M metagenome (GOLD analysis project Ga0172380, IMG submission 119747) | Leachate microbial communities from a municipal landfill in Southern Ontario, Canada - Leachate well 162 metaG | ecosystem: Engineered > Solid waste > Landfill > Unclassified | place...
CCGATGAGCATGATGGTGGTGGGGCATGGGCCGCAGGGTAAAATCATACAAGTCCTCCCAGCCGGTCAGCCGCGATGGAATAATAGGTGGGATTCACCTCAATCCCGGTGGCGATGCACTTGGCCTCCTGACAAGCCGGGAAGATAGGGCCACTTCCGCAGAATGGGTCAATGACCTGATCCCCTGGACGGGCAGACCTCTTCAGCAGCTCGACATAGGCGCCGATCGGCTTCTGTGCCGCATGGCCCAGGTTGGGATCGTGCTGGGCAGTGAATACATCCATGGCGATGTGGTTGACAGGCTTCTTCCCCTTGACGGCATAGAGGACCAGCTCATAGGAGCGGCGGGGTCCGTGCTCTGGCCAGGGGACTCGGCTGGACGAGGAGCCATCCTTGGCGAAGATCAGAGGGGTGCGATGGACCCACCAGCCGGCGGTTTCCAGATAGGTACGGAGATCTGGGAAGCGGTCAATGTCACAGAAGGCGTAGAGGTGGGCTTCTGGTCTGGTGACCTGCCAGGACCATCGGGCAAAGTCGACCATGAGGAGCTGCCAGGATTCCACGGAATCATCATAGTCGTGGGAGAGGGTGACTTTTCCTGTTCCATCAGCAGAGAAAGAGCCAGCACCCATGCCGTATGGCGGATCTGTGAGGATTATATCATAACGCTGTTCCAGGGTCAGGTCTTGGAATGGGCTGAGGAATAGGGAGTGCTGCCCCTTGAGGACTTCCCCTGGAAGGGCCTCCCCTCTGGCCTTATGGTTGGCCGTTGTTTCCTTCTGCTTCAGTACCTTAAAGGCATCCTGGAGATTCTTGGCCTTGGCTACGTCAGGGTCGGAAAGGTGCCGAGCGACGATGATGCTTTTCCTGGCAAGGTCACCGAAGTAACCGTCTGATCTGCCATAGACTTCCTCGGCCGTGTCGATGTGGGTTTGGATGGTTGGCTCTGTTATCTCCCCGGTGGCTATGTTGGTAGTGAGGTCTTCCTTCTGGGCAGCGCGGAGGGTGTGGAGTTGGAGGATAGCAGTGGCCTTCTCCCCCCAGGTGAGGTCGTCTCGCTGGGTGTTTTCCTCTAGCTCAGCCTCCCAAGCGTCTACTTCACAGAGGCTGCCGAGGTCACTGTACGGGAGGTGGCCCGGCGGGACAGCTTTCCCGTCATGCCGGATAGTCTTTCCCATCATGTAGAGGTACTGGACAGCCTTCAGGCGGCGCTCTCCGGAGACTAGGAAGCTGTCTTGGCGGAGGACGGGCAGTTGGAGCAGGCCATTTTTCTCAATGGACTGGGCCAGGGAGAGGATCCTGTCCTGCTTGAATTCCTTTCTCTGGCGATTGGGTGGGATCTGGACGAGGGTGTGGTCGATGGATTTCATCAGGGGAGGCTCCGTGTTTGTTAGTGGGAAGTGGCACCTAAAAAGCCGCCCGGTTTAGGGGGCGGCCAGATGATGGATGCTACGAGCTAGACGATCTTTGTCCCTGCCCGGAGACTACCAACGCCATTTATCAGTGCCTTTTGAGCCTGATGATAGCGGATTTCAGCAGCTTCCAGGGCAACTGCTGCCTTGGCATAGGCTGTCATGGCAGCTTTGAAGGCCGTGGTGCTGGCCTCTACCTCCCCCTGCATGGCGCCTAGGTCGAGGGCTGTGCGACGGGTGGCCATCAGATTGCCGCGACGTTCTTCACGTCGGCCTGGATGGTGTCATTGTAAACACGATGGGAGATTTCAATCCGAGCCTGCCGGCCAATCAGGGACAGGAGAGACTCGTTCCCATTGTTACAGCCGACTGCTTTGCGGAGGCGACCTAGGCGGGTGTTTTGCCCTTCTCCCACGGCAGGATTTCCGTCAGAGTCTAGGTCAAGCATGATACCCTGGACGACGATGATCTTGGAGCGGTTCAGGGTGGTGCGCAGGTGCTCGTCCTGGATATCCCAGGTGATGTCGAGGCGAACCCATGGGCTGCCGGGGGTTTTTGAGTTGGGTCCTGACTCGCCAGACTTCATATCCAGCTTTTCAATGCTGGCTGGATAGAGGCCCATTGGGACAGGCTTGGTTTCCGTGGCGGATGGGGCGAGGGTGGCCGAGAGGAAGGATGATGCGTCGAATGTATTTGCCATGATAGTAGTTCTTTCAGTAGGTTGATAGTACAAATGGATACAGCTAGGTTTTTGGTGCGATTGTGCCGGATTCGGGTACAGGTTCCGGCGGACCTGTTGGTTATTGGGGGAGACTACGGTTAGACCTGACCCATTCCTGGACAGTGGATAGTGGGTAGCCCAGCTTCTCCTTAGCGTCGAGCCAGCTGGGGGCGATGGTCTGGTCCTGGATGCCGGCGTCTGGCCACGCCTTGGTATCGATCAGGAGGCGAGATGGGCCGTCCAGGCTGTAACGAATCTTCTGGAGGTAGTAGGTCTGGTTCATGCTTGGCTCCTGCCCAGCAAAAAGGCTGCTCTGGCATTCTCGGCTGATTTTCTAGCACAACAAGCTTCGTAAGTTGCTGTATTTGACCAATTTCTTTGATCCACTCTGCCAGTAAGGTTTGTCATGCCGCACTCCTTTCTTTCCATTTTTTTACAATCTGTCCGAAATTAGGGCTTAATTTTTGACTTACTGTCAAGTTTCGTGTTTTCAAATCTGCCTGCGGGTTAGCTGTATCCCAAAGCCAATTGACCCCATCCCGTACTGATAATATAACGTCAGAAAACATTGGTGGCAGTTTTGGGGCGAGCTTAGCTCCTAGAGTACTGACGGTGATTTTCGAGCCACCTAGTACCTGATCTATCTCACGTTCGATATGAGCAAGCAGGACAAAATGGCAACGGCAACCGTCAGTGAGCTGGCGGATAAGTTTTTCAACACAGTCCATGGAGATTCCCCAGTCTGATTGACTCTTTACAGGCTTTCCACCTACCACAAGTGACATAGCAATGTGATTTAAACCTGTAAGCGGATCGAGGATTAGGACTTTATCTGTGCCCCAGGAATCTGCAGGTCCAAAGACCTCTCCAGTACGCTGATCAATAAAGTTATTAAGAACGCCTAGCAGTTCAATAAATTGATTGTGTTGGCTTCGCAGAGGATCCTGCCATTTACTCAGAACGTCGAGAGACATTGTGTTAATTTTAGTGGCATTTTCTATCAGGTTGGCAAAACCGGCCTGGGGTGGGCGCAGGTAGTGCCAGTGGAGATTGGGCGGGATTGGCTTCCCGGCGTCAGTCCAGTAGCCCAGGAGGGACTCCATGCCTGGCTCTAGGGCGAGGTAGAAGAACTGCCAATCAGGACAGGCGTCGACAAAGGTGCCGATGGAATAGGTCTTTCCCGTACCACTGGGTCCTTCGAGCAAGACATTGACGCCGGGGAGGTTGCTGTTAGTGGGCATGGTGTGGGGCTGTTGTTTGTCAGGGGATGGGATAACTAGGGTCATGATGGTTCCTCTTCTTTACTGGTACGGTTTGATAACAGGTAGGTCAAGCGTCCACGTGCTTTTCTCAGTTGTGTTAGGATATCAGCATGTGCCCATGGGGGTTCTGCCCCTTTGTTTGCTTGGTCAATTTCTGCACGGATAAGGTGGCGTACTGCTATTTTTATTTCCAGAGCTTCTTTCTCGGTTATCATGATGATTCTCTCAGTAGGTTGGTTATGGTCTGCAATAGCTCGTGTCTGAGGAGGGGAAGCGGCCAATCCTTGGTTGGCAAGTTGCTCTGGTAGCCGGAGAAGCAGCCGATGTAGAGGGGGCTGATCATCCAGTCGGCGGATATGTCTCCGCAGCTGAGGCATGGGCGGTACTGCATGTTCCAAGCCCTGCCGCCGGCGGCATTGATGCGACCCCAGATATTTCCGCAACCGGGGCAGAAGTAGGCCAGGCTTCTGATCGGCATCTCTCCCGGCAGCTCGACGGGGACTGTCCCGAGATACTGTCCATCTAGGAAGAAGCTGTGGGTGGTGCTGGTCATGGGGCTGGCTTCTCCGATTGTGCAATGGCGGCATCAATAGCGGCGTCAGGGCACATGTGGTCTAGATAAGAATAATCGTAACTAATGTCACGCAGCCACCGATACCGCTTCGCATCCAGCGCATCCCCCGCGATCTGTTCCTCTTGGGTGATATGTGGCCCGTTGCACTTCCACGGCGTTACGCAATTCGGGCATAGGTAGTCGTTCTGTTCCGCCTTCTGTGGGGCGGCGGCCATTTCATCGATTGTGCATTTGCGCTCAATGACAGAAATGATCCGCGCACGCAACAATGCCCAAGCACCCCATCCGATACGGACGCCGGAGACTGAATTGTCAGGCTCTACTATGTCGCGCTTTGACTTTTCCGTTTCAGTCAGCAGTTCGGCCAACTTCTCAACATCAAGGCGCAACAAGAGACTTTCTTTGCGAATGTCTTGCCACGCTACCGGCTCCGCGCTTGGTGTTGATAGAAGTGGCATATGGCGCGTCACTGAAGCAGCTACTTCTCTTTCCTGAATCGCCTTCACAATCTCAGGAATTACTTTCTCCTGCATGTGTGCCTGAAAGTTCGCCACCACAGCACGCTCAAACTCCGTCAACGGCCTGTATGGTGTGCTAGGCTCCGCACTTGGTGCTGGCTTCAACGCCGGTAGCAACACATTTGCAATCCGCTCACGCAACGACTGGTGAGCGTGAAACTCTAGTGAGATGTCTCGGAGTTGATTGACGATCTCGCGGATTTTATGATCCTTTGTCGCGCTTGGTGCTGGCGCGGCCGCGATCATGGCTTTGTAGACCGCTGGTGGGAAGTCGTCATTACCGTGGCAGCGTGCTGCTGCTTTAACAGCCGCTACATGCATTTCCTCGGTCGGCTCCACCGGCACCATTACGAATTTGGTCATTTCGATTCCTTTCCTGCCAGCAGAGGCGCATCGGGGAGTGGCATCCAGTGGGTTGGGCTTTCAATTCTCGGACAACCGTTCGCATTCGCGCACCAGTCGCAACCAGACCAAAATCCGACATAGATAATTTCCGGCTTGTACAGCAGGATATGAAAGCCATCCTTCGGCGCAGTTTCAATCGGTTGCCACTCAATCTTGATCGGCTGTTGTAGGGCGGTCAATTTGTCTCGGTACTCGTTAGCCTTTGCTTGCCATTTCAAAGTCTCTTGAATCTGAGCGCGCATGGCTAAAACTTCATCGGATGCGCGCTCAATCGGCGCACCCTGCTGCGGGGATGGCTTGTTTTGCGGGGATGGTTGCACAATCTCTGCTGGATGCCGCTCTTCATCAACAATAGCGCCGACAAGTTCCCGCATAGAGGTAACTGCGTGGTGAGCTTTCGCGTTGTCGATCCCCCAATAACGCAGGAAATTTCGGCAGGCGTCGAGTAGGGATGGCTGCGCAAGATCGGCGCGAATGTATTCGACATCGTTATCGTTGATCCGGTCCTCGCAATGCGTGACCTCAAAGCATTCGTCGTATGGCGGTATCCACGCCTCACCAGCAATGCTTTCTTCTGCGCCGTTTTGCAGGTACAGGCGTTCCGGCCAAGTTTTCAGGTTTTCGCTCATCTCACTCTCCTGGCTTTAAAATTTCCAAACGAACTGGACCAATGTAATAAGCCTTGGTGTACCCATTGCGCTCGGAGAAGTACGGCACGAAGTTCTTAGACGGCCTTATATGCAGACCGTAGCCATAGATACGAAACCAGAGGATTCCACAGTAATAGTGTCCGGAGAAGAAGGGCTGTTTCATTTCTTCTCCTCTCTGGTGAGTGGATTCCAGGTACTCTTCTCGTAGTATGTCCTGAGCCAAGGCTCTGGATCATTGGAGAGGCAGACCTGCCGCATAGGGCATTGGCCGTAGTGATTACAGGCTTCGTCCATGACATAGCGCCAGTTGCCGGTGCGATAGCACTCCAGCATCTGGGAGATTTTCCCCTCCAGTTGCTCGTACCAGCGGTCGATTTTCCAATCCGGCTGGGCGATGATTGCTTGGAGGGTGTCATATTTGGTCTTCAGGATACTGACACCACGGACAATAGTGCCGGCAGGCTGGAGGCCTAGGGTACGCATGGCCCAGGCGTAGCCGATGAACTGACCGCGCAGGTCCCATTGGCGGGACCAGCTTGCACCTAGCTGGGAGGTTGTCTTATCATCCAGGGCATATAGGCCGCCGGCCATCTGGACCAGGGCATCCGTCCTACCGCAGAAGAGGAGGGGATTACCAGTCTCGGGATGCTTGATTGGCAGTGGGATGGCGAAGGACCACTCTACTGCCGGGAGGCCGCCAACCGTGGCAATCTTGGCGATGTCTGTCTGGAGCGGGTATTGGGAGAAGTAGAACTCCAGTGCGCCGCACATCCTGGGGAGACTCTTGGCCTCCTGCCCGGCTTCAAAGTCGCCATAGGCGTGGATCAGTTCTCCCAGGCCCTTTCCTTCGGCGATGCTGGGCAGGTCGCCGGCCATGAAGGACCGGCGGGCAGCTTCCAGCCCCTTGGCATAAGCACTGCCGGCGTGGAGGTGGATGGACTCCCCCTGGAGCTTCCAGTGCTGGATATGAGCCCGGAAGAAGAGCTGAGGGCAGTTGGTAAAGCTGGAGAGCATGGACGAGTCCAGGACTTCTGGGAAGGTGGTAGGGGTGGTGGTCATGCTGGCTCCCCTTTCCCAAAGCTGTCCGTCTGCTCAGAGGCATCTTGGGCAGGGAGAGGCCGTGAGGCTAGCCAAGCGGCTACTATGGCAGGAGAGCCGTGGCAGTTATGGGGCATCTCGTTGTAGATATAGGCAGCATAGGAGGGGAGGATCATCAAGTTGTGATGATCGGCACGCCCAACTGCTTCCATGAAGTTGTTTTCCAAGAGGGCAGTGAGAAAGCCGCCGACTGGGCATTTTTGCCGGGCATACTGGTCCAGAGCTTCCCGCATGTGGGCAGGGATTTGATAGTAGGTGGTCATCAGGGGCTCCTGATCAGAAGGGGATATCAGAGTCGGCGGCAGGTACCTGCACCGGCGTGTCATAGCCAATAGCCTGCAGGTCGGCTATCTTCCCTTCCAGCTCAGCTTTTAGGCCGTAGTATGCCTCAGCGGCTTTTTCCAGCTTATCCTGGGTAGCGGCAATCTTTGCCTTGATGGGGTGGTAGTCAGGGGGGAGCTGGAAGGTGCAGATGGAGTCTGCCCGGCAGACGAAGGCGACCCAGTCGTAGCTGGGCTTGTGGGTATGGTGGGAGAATACTCCCGTATCAGTATCTTGAAAAACAAAGCCAGGGGTGGTGATGGTGATGGACATAGCTGTGTACTCCTATCTAGGGTGCTGCAGGTTAGCCGGCCCTTGCCGGACTATTCAGGGAGGATTCTCTCTATCAGGGAGTCGGTGATTAACGGCTGCTTTTTATCCGGGAATTAGCCGGGACTGTCCCATGTTTCAGGGATTAAGTCAGGGGTAAGCCTGAACAACAGGTGCTTCCATCGTCGGACTGTGACGGGAGAGAGAATCCTCTCTGGATAGTGCTGGTCACTTCGGCGGACCAGCTTACCGGACTTCCTTATGCTCCAGCTGGCGGGGCTGGCGGCTTTCCGAAGAATGCCTGGAGGGCGGCAGCTACGTCTGGATTGGCAGCCTTTTTGGCAGCAGGAGCCTTCTTGACAGCCTTGACAGCTATCTCCCCTCTGGTCGCCCTGAGGAAGCCGATTGCATCGGCCATTTCCTGGCTGGTCATTGTCCCGGCGGAGCAGGCCTGCCGCCATTTGTCTACCTGTATCTGGAGTTCTTGGTTCATTTCTGAGTATCCTTTCTGCTAAAATAATCCACGAGGAGTTGGACATAGAAGGCCTGGTACGCTCCCTGGGGAACCCGGCCCTCTAGGACTGACCAGAGTTCCAGGTCCACCCGGTCAGCCAGGGGCTTTGGAATGCTGATCCCCTTGAAGACAGTGGGGATGATGTTCTTTCTGTTGGCCATTCTAATACCCAACAGGATTCAAGACTGCAAAATCGCCACGAGTGGCTATCGCTTCTTTGTTATAGGCGTGGGCTGCTTCATCTACCGTTTTGTAGGCACCTAGGTGTTTATAAATGCCATCGTTAGTGATGCCAGCATACCAAACTTTTCCCGCAGAATGACTCGTAACACCCAAAGGAAATTGGGACTGTGCAACATTGTTTTGTGCATTCTGTTTTTGGGTTGCTGGGCGTAGGTTTATAAATTTGTTATTTTTTTTGTCTCTGTCTATGTGGTCTACTACTTCTTCTGGCCACTTTCCTGTCATGTAAAGCAGTGCTAATCTTGCCGCTTGGTATGTATAGCCTTTTATCCTCACCCCCACGTATCCATCGGCTAGGTCTACAGCTACTCTTGGGCATCCAGGCCTAGCCTCTTTGGTGTAGTGAAAATAGCCAGTTAGTGGATCATAAGTAACCCACTGCTGTAATTCTTTTTGCGTTAGGTTATTTCTGTATAGCATGGAATCTCCTATGAGGTAGAAAAGCCAACTTCCTATTTTCTAGTTATTAGACCAACTTCATATGAGTTAGTTCCCCTCTCTGACAAAGATACTTCCTCAAGCTGCTTTGCAGCTTTCCGGTCACGGTAGGCCTGGAGATGGTTCTCAGCTCGGCTGGCCAGCTCCTCCTCGGCGGCTATGCGTTGGGATAGTGGGCAGCCCAGGGCATGGAGAGCTATGTCCAGGATGCTGTAGATACGCCGGGTGGGCTGCTTGCTGCCCTGGCAAACTCGGACGATTTTTTCCAAGGCGGCTCTCATAGGATTCTCCAGATACGGAGGCCCTCTGGCGTCATGCTGCTGGTGAAGCGCCGGCCGTGAATTCTCTGGAGGGTGGCACTGACGGCTGACCGATGCAGGTGGGCAGGGGCCAGGAAGGACTCCCCTGGGCGGAGGGCTTCTGCCGTCGTGCGAACGGGGCCAGGAGGCCGGCGGCCACCCCTAGGGACCAGGAGCGGAACAGGAATATCCCGACGGATTGGGAGGAGCTGGCTGGGAGCTGGCTCCTGGTCTATTAGGTGGATCATGTCCAGCTCCTTGGAGGGATGGCCAGCTTCAGGACTGGGGGTTGGAAGCTGCCGGTGGGCTGACAGCTCTGATTCCCCTCCCTATGTCCGAGGAGGTAGCCAAATGATAGGGAGAGGCACAGGGCGATGATCGCCGTGATAGGATTAATGTTCATGGCTGTAAGATGTCCTGGAAGACGGTATAGTGCTCAATCCAAGCAGCTGGCTCCAAGTCAAGCGGGAAGCGGCTGGGGTCCTGGTCATGATGCATCCGCCAGTAGATCTCAAAGGCCTGGAGAATGTCTTGCTGACGGATGATGAAGCCGGGGAGGGAGGTCATTGCTCGACCCCTTCTTTCTGGGCAGCCCAAGCATCCAAGGCCAGGTGGGTCATCAGGCGCCAATAGTATGTGCCGGCAATGTCATAGACACGGGTGGGGTTTAGAAGCCAGACACGGGCCATTGTCCGGAGCATCTCATGCAGGTCATGGGAGCCATAGATTTTTCCAGAGGGAGTGCCCTGGGAGGCCAGCCGCCGGATGAAGGCGTCGGTGTCTGCCTGGGAGAATGGCGGGCTGTCGGACTGGCTGGAGGCCAGGAGCCGGGCGGCTAGGTCAGGCGGGTAGATCATAGTGGGTTCCTTTGGTTGTGGGGATGGACTGTTATTCGTCACGATCTGGCTCTGGATAGTCCGGCTGGATGGCCATTGCCTCCTGGAAAAGCTGGTCTTCCAGGCGGGACTGGGCCGCGGCATTCTCCGACAGCTGGAAGAGATAGGCAATGTCTGTACCAGCCGGGAGGGATTTTTCCGGAGAGTTTGAGTCTGTTGGGAAGTAGAAGCTGGTGTTTTGGGCCAGCTGGATGCTCTCCATTTCGACTTCTCCGCCCTCTGGCGGATAGCACTTTTCCGGCGGCCCACTTGTACAGCCTGGACCATACGGAGAGCAGGTATAGGAGATAAGAACATCCACATCCTCTGCTATATGGCCGGATGGAAGGGTGAGGGTGGTGATTGTTTGGCTGGTGTTCATGAATAAGCTGCTCCTCTATTATGAGTCGGCTGGGATGCCGCTCTCACGGGAAAGGGCCACCATGAGTGGCCCATGTGGGGAGGAGCTGGACGGCCAGCTACTAGGTTCTCTGTTCCACCTCCATGACTATCTTTTCTATGTCTGCTTGGACTGGGCAAATACGGTTGTATTCACTCAGAGCAGCTACCAAGGCAACTTCGAAAGTATAGGCAGAGGAACGGGTGTTAAAGAGTTCCTCTTTGGAGTTGCTGAGCAAGGTGATACGATAGTGGTTCATTTTAGCCGCTGCCGCTGCCGTCAGTATCCACGAATAGATACCTCCGAATCTTTATTACACAAAATTGTCTCAATAACTCC
>Ga0172380_10009527_pt1 | contig 10336 bp, 9 predicted proteins | sample Leawe162metaG_FD_119747 | JGI IMG/M metagenome (GOLD analysis project Ga0172380, IMG submission 119747) | Leachate microbial communities from a municipal landfill in Southern Ontario, Canada - Leachate well 162 metaG | ecosystem: Engineered > Solid waste > Landfill > Unclassified | place...
CCAGGTCCGTGACGCCGTCGCCGTCGTAATCGGCCGGCACCGGCCAATTGCCGGGTTGGCCGAAAGTTCCCGAACATTCCCCGCCACTGCTGAACTTGCCCCACCAGGTGGCCGTGGCGGAATCGAAGGCGACAAAGTCGGCCTTGTTATCGCCCTCGTAATCACCGGGCACGGGCAGGTAGCTGCCGCCGCCGACATTGCAGTTCGTAACCCTCCCGCTGCCTACAAGAAATACCGACCAATTTCCCGAACCTGGGTAATAGATCGCCACGTCCGTCTTGCCGTCGCCATCGAAATCATTGCTGACCCTCGCCGTTTCCGCCCCCGCCGACTGGCAGCTCCAGAAGCCGAGCGCCAAGGTGCAAATAATTGATAAATATCTATTCATGGTCATTCCTCCCCGTGTATTACTCCACTCTGACTATTGTTATTTTATACCAATACTATAAAAAAGCAATAACTATGCCAAAACGAATAAAGGGGGCTTAAGAATGACCCAACTGTCATTCGGGCTTTATTCAGCCCTCTGCCCCGTGCTCTTGCGCCCGGGCCCGGACACCGATTTATTCAGATTTCCCCTTTGTTAGCCAAGCCTGGCTGTCATTCTCAAGAATCTGGGAATATGCACGCCTGAAATATCCGGCTAAATTCCACACCGCATCAGCCTGCGCCGGGGCGCAGAAACTCGGCGAGGGCCTCCTGCCAGGAGCGGATGGGCTCTTGCAGGACGGCCTGTATTTTGGACGTATCGAACCAGGAATTTGCGGGGCGGAGGGCGGGGGCCGGAAAATCCGCGCTGGCACAGGGCGTAATCCTGACCGGCAATTTCAGCTGCTCGGCGATAAACCGGGCCACCTCGAAGCGCGAGGCATAGCCGGCGTTGGCAAAATGATAAAGCCCCTCGCGACGGTCGCGGATCAGCACGGCAATGACGCGGGCCATGTCCGCCGTCCAGGTCGGCGCGCCGACCTGGTCCTCTACCACCTTCAATTCCGCGCTCCCCCGGGCACGCTCCTGGATCTTGCCGATAAAGTTAGCGCCATGGCTTCCGTAACTCCATTGCACGCGCAAGATAACGTGCGCACAGCCGGAAAGCTGGAGCGCCCTTTCGCCTTCCAGCTTGGAGCGCCCGTAAGCGTTAATCGGATTGGGCGGATCGGTCTCGACATAAGGCCGTGTTTGCCGGCCGTCGAAAACAAAATCGGTGGAAATATGGACGACGAACACGCCGTGCGCTTTAGCCGCCGCGCCTAATGCGCCCACGGCCCGGCCATTCACCGCCAGGGCGGTATCAAACCGCGTCTCGGCCTGGTCCACGTTCGTGAAGGCCGCGCAATTGACGATAACCTGCGCACCGGCCAGGGCGGAGGAAAGGTGATCGGCTTTGGTGAGGTCAAACTCCGGCAGATCCAGGACGCGAACAGCATGCCCGGCCCGGACCAGGACCGGCGCCAGGTCCGAGCCCAGCATGCCGCGCCCGCCCAAAATGGTGATGCCGTCGGCCATAATTCAATTCGGGTAGCCGCACCCGTGAGGGCGTGGATTCTTCCGGTGGCCACGGCGTCACCGCCGCAGCTACATAAAAAAGTTTTCGCCTTTGCCTAGGGGCTTAATTTAACTCTCAGGAATACCAATTTTTTGTAGCCGGGATCGGTGACCCCGGTCCGGCATAAAATTCCGGCGTCACCGCCGCCGACTACAGATAAAAGTCATCCGTAGCGGCGGCCTATATTAACGTTATACCTTCGGCGGATGCTGGGCAACCAGGCTGTTGACATGTGCCAGCGACTGGAACGTGCCCGCGTCGCTCCACCAGCCGGACATGCGGTCGAAGCATAATTCGCCGCGTTTAATATAAGCATTATTAACGTCCGTAATCTCCATCTCGCCCCGGGCGCTCGGCTGACAGGCGCGGATGATGTCGAAGACCTGGCCGTCATAAAAATAAATCCCGGTTACGGCAATATGAGATTTCGGCTTTTTGGGTTTTTCCTCAATGGACAGTACGCGGTCGCCGGAAACTTCCGCCACGCCAAAGCGCTCCGGATCGCTGACTTCCTTGCCGATAATCCGGGCGCCTTTGCGCTGGGCACGGAAGGCATCGGCATACGGGCGCAGGGCATCCTCGAAAATGTTGTCGCCCAGGATGACGGCGATGGGGTCGCCATGCGCAAAATTTTCCGCCAGGCTCAAGGCCTGGGCGATGCCGCCGGCCTTATCCTGGACTTTATATGTGAACCGGCAGCGAAAATCGTGGCCGGAACCAAGCAGATTGACCATGTCGCCCATGTGCTCGGTGCCGGTTACGATCAAGACCTCTTCGATGCCGGCGCCGATCAGCTTTTCGATCGGACAATAAATCATGGGCTTGTGCCCGACCGGCAGCAGATGCTTGTTGGTGACCTTGGTCAGCGGCATCAACCGCGACCCGGTTCCGCCCGCGAGGACAATACCTTTCAGATTCATGCCGCACCCCGTTTCTAGGAAGTGATTAGTGATCAGCGATCAGTTATCAGTTCTTTGTTCCTGGTTCTTCGTTCTTCGTTTTTAATTCGGCGTTGGGCGTTCGATGTTGGATGTTTGCTTTATCCGTCTTTTGTATTCTCTGGTCCGGTGTCTGGCGTCCGCCGTCCGCCGTCTGTCTTCAGCCTACGGTCTATATGTAAAGTCGCGCTCGATGTCACGGAACCGCAGGTTGCACCGATCCTTGGCCGACAGCAGCGGTTCCGGCGCCGGCCAGGGAATGGCCAGATCCGGGTCGTTCCAGATGATCCCTTTTTCGCCCTGCGGATGGTAATAGTCCGTGCAAGAATAAAGAAATTCGGCTTCGTCGCTGAGCACGCAAAAACCATGGGCGAAGCCGACCGGCACGAAAAGCTGTTTTTTGTTGCCGGCCGACAGGACCTCGCTAATCCACCGCCCGAAGGTCGGCGAACCGAAGCGGATATCGACCGCAACGTCAAAAACTTCGCCGCGGAGCACGCGGACCAGCTTGCCCTGCGGGTGCCCGGCCTGATAGTGCAGCCCGCGCAAAGTGTGGCGGACGGACCGGGAATGGTTAACCTGGACAAAATCCACGTCAATGCCCTGCGCCGCGAAAGCGTCCCGCCGATAGGTTTCCATGAAAAAACCGCGATGGTCTTCGAACACCTTGGGCTCGATGACCAGCACGTCCTTGATGGCTGTGGATGTGAAGCGCATAAATTTTTTCGACGTTATTTTCCGCCGGGGGCGCATAAAACCGGTGACACCGGCTGGCATTCTATGGGCTGGATATCTGGAACACAACTATTTTTCGGTCATAACCCAGACCCCGGCCCATTCTTTCGGCGGATCGGCCTGCAGGGACTGGCACTTGCGCCCGTAGGCCTCCGCGGGCGGATCCTTGGCGCGCAGCGGCTCAAAGACGGCGGCGGCCTCGGCAAACCGGCCGGCATAAAACGCGCTCAATCCTTTTGCGAACCGGGCAAAGTCATCGGTGTGTGCCGCCCAAGTTTCCGGGCTCATGGGCTCGAAGACGCGCACCGGTGTTTTGCGGCCGACCACGGCCACGCGCGATATTTCGCGCGCGGCGAATTCCTGGCCCATGCCGGTGCGGGTGGTTTCCGAGATCAGGGTATAGGTGCCGAATTGTTTGTTGATCCCCTCCAGCCGCGAGGCCAGGTTGGCGGCATCGCCCAGGATGGTGTAATTGAACCGGTTGCGCGACCCCATGTTGCCCACCACCACCGGCCCCGAGTTGAGCCCGATGCGCATTAACAAATCCTTGCCGATGCGCGCGTGCACGGCCGGCCGCATTGCCGCAAGCGCCGCCTGGCAGCGCAGGGCCGTGCGCACGGCGCGCGCGGCGTGATCGTCCTGCGCCAGGGGCGCGTTCCAGAAGGCGATGATCGCGTCGCCTTCATACTTATCCACCGTGCCGCCTTCTTCCTGGATAATGTCGGTCATCGCGGTCAAATACTCGTTGAGCAACGCGGTCAGCTCCTGGGGATTGAGCCCTTCCGAAATCGTGGTGAAACCCTGCAAGTCGGAAAAAAATATGGAAAGCGTGCGCTGTTCCCCGCCCAGTTGCAGGCGCTCGGGGTGCTGGACAATCTGCGCGATCACGTCCTCGCTCAGGTACTGCCGGAAGGCGCCGCGAATGAAACGCTTCTGCCGGCCTTCGGTGGCATAGTTGGCCAGCACCGCGCTCACGAGCGCCAAAGCAGTCGCCGTTTCCAGGACCAGGAACGGAAGCCAGTAACCCTTAATGTAGGCGGCAATGCATAGAATCGCGGGAATGGGCAAGGCCACGATGAAAGCCGCAACCGTATCGCGGGTATTGCGGCAATATAAAGTCAATATGCTCCAAAGCAGGGCCGACAGCAGCGACAGGACGACCGTCACCGGCCAGGGTGTGTCCCGGAGCGGATCCAGGGCCAGCAGGTTATCGAGCAGGGTGGCGTGCAGTTCCACGCCGGTATAAATGCGGCTGACCGGCGCCGGACGCAGATCCAAAAGCCCCGGGGCGTTACCGCCCAGAAATACGTAGCAATCCTTGAAGGCGTTCGGATCGGTAATGGGCGGGATTTCGCCGGCCTGGAGCTTCAGTTCGGACTGGATGACCGCCGCCGCGCTGAAGCGTTGATGGGTACCGGACCGTCCGCGGAAATGCAGGATCGTTTTGCCGCGACGGTCGAGGGGAATGCGACGAAGAATTTCCGATTTCCGATTTCTGATTTCTGATTCCGGATTGCTGATCTCTGAACTCTGATCTCCGACCTCTGATCTCTGAATATTGGCGGGCGACTTGATAATTAACGCGCCGGGTTCAAGGGATAACGTTGTTCCGCTTGCTGCGGCCAGGTAAGCCGCCAGGCCGAATGTCGGCACGACCTGCCCGTCGAACACGGAAAACAGGGGCAGGCGACGGAAGATGGCGTCCGTATCGGGGCGGGCCTCGACATTGCCCAGCAAGGTGGCATTGGTGGCGACCTCCGGGATCGGGAAAATCGCCTTCGGCATGATCAAGCGCTTATGCGCGCCCGCGGCCAGCCAGGCCTCCAGATTCGGAATTTTTACGGAAGCAGCGGCAATATTCGTCGGCCAGGTTGTCGTCTGGCCGGTTTCGCGGCCGAGGAAGATCGTGTTGACGAACCCCGTGGTTTGGGCGATAGCCTCGCCGAAAGCGCGATCATCATCAACCCCGTAAGAAGACGGCTCGGTATAGAGCATGTCGAAGGCAACCGCCTTGGCGCCCTGGCGGCGGCAGAACTCGAGGATCGGGCGATAGACTTCACGGGGCCATGGCCAGCGCAAAGCCATTTCCTTGTTCACAAAGTCGAGGCTTTGCTGATCGATGAAGATCAGGCGGATTTTATCGGTGAACGGGCTGGGCTTCGCCAGGCTGGTCACACGCCAGTCCCAGGTTTTGGCTTCAAACCGGTCCAGCGCGCCGAAAGCCCATAAGCCCAGGGCCAATACCGCGGCCCCGAGGCCGATCCCCAATCCATGGAATATTTTGCTTGGCATTCGATCGCCATGATAGGACAGCGCCGGCCGGCGATCAAGTGTTTGTATGGCCGGCCGGCGCCATAGTTCTATTGACCCTGGCTTTTTCGAATCAAAGCCGCGATTGCCTCGGCCAGCCTGCGGTATCCGGCGGCGTTCGGGTGCACATAGTCGCTCTTGAGCGACCGGGACGCAAGAACCTGCGCAATGGTTTTGGAATCGCAGGGAATGCCGTGCTTGTCGGCGATCTGTTGATAGAACGAAGGGACCTTCAGACGCACGCCGGGCCGCGGGACGCCGAGCAGGATAACATCGGCTCCGGCAGCGCGCGCCATGGCAACCATGGCGTCGAGATTACGGCGGATAACTTCGTCCGCCTGCTTGCGGAGCATGTCATTCCCGCCCTGGCAGAGCAAGACGAGGTCGAATTTTTCCGTCTGCAGAACCGCCGGCAGCCGCTGGAGGGCCGCAGAACTCTCTTCGCCCGGAACCCCGGCATTGACCACCCGGCAACCGATCAGCTCCGCAAGCACAGCGGGGTAACTCTCGGCGCTCTCCGCGCCCGTGCCGGCGGTCAGGCTGTCGCCAAACGCTAGCACCACGGACGATTCGGATAGCGGCGCCACCCTGGGCGGGGGACTGCATCCCAGGGAAAACACGAGGAGCCACAGCACGGCAACGGGCGGTTTAACTTTCATCTTTTAACATCGAACAGGCAGAGTTGAGCCAAAGTGGCGCAAGGCAAGGGTGGCTCTGGAAGTGCCTGCCGCTTGCGCGACACTTTGGCGCGGCTTGCGCGACGATAGTCTCCGACGCTTGACCGGCTCATTCCTTTTCGTCAATTCCGAGCTTCCTGGCGGCCGCATTCAATTTGCGATCCCTCGTCCAGACGGGGGTGTGACTCAACAAGGCCGATGACAGGAGATGGGCGTCAATCCAACCGATGCCTGTGCCATGCAGGGAATGCGTCTGAATTAAGTGCAGCGCTTCGGCATGGCTCGCCATTTTCAGCGACGGCAGGCTTGAGAGCAACTCCAAGATTTTTTCCCGATTCGCAAGATTGCCGCACGCCAATTCCCCGATGACAAACGGGTGCGTTGCCACTTGTCCCGAAGTCAGCAGGTCCTCAAGAAGCAAAACCCCATGCCGGAAATGGTCCACCCAAACGGATGTGTCCACCAATAGCATGACCACTCTCCTATGACCGTCGGCGGGGAATGAAGCGCAGGCGTTTTTCGGTTCCGCCCAAACTGGCCAAGCGCTTTGCGCTTTCAAGCGCCACAAGCGCTTCCAGGCCCAGGCGCACCAGCGATGTCTTTTCTTTTACGCCGGTGATTTCCGTCGCTTTGCGGAGGATCCGGTCATCTATATTGAGTGTTGTTCTCATGCATCTAAGTATGCACCATTCGTGCATATCCCGCAAGGCTTATTATTTCAGGCTTATTATTTCGATAATTGAAAATAAAGGTGTTATGGCTCGGCGTAAGGCGAAATTTTGAATGACGGAAAGCATAAGGGGGTAATATCCCCCTTCGTCAATGTGCTACGGCGGAATAAATCGCGCTTGTTTTGCAAGTGCGATGGCGTCCGCGACACGCATTTCGGTTCCCGCCTCGGGATTCGAAAAGGGGCGGTAAGTTTGCCGTATATGCCGGTGCGCGGTGCGACTCGCCTCGGCGAAGCGCTATGGCGGAGCCGGGAGCGCTGGATATGTATCCGCGCGAGCGCCGGAAGCCGGCAGATGCGGCAAAATCACCGGCCCGTTTCGAAAGAAATGCGTGGCGCATCTGCCCCGCCAACAGAACCTTGCCCAGTTATCACCAACGAAAATCAAGATCACGCAATGGTGCCGCCGCCGAGGACGAGGTCATCCTGGTAAAAGACGACTGCCTGGCCCGGGGCGATTGACATCTGGGGCCGATCGAACACTACGTTGACCGCCAGTCCTTCGGGATCGGCAGGCGTGACGGTGGCATCGGCCGGCTTATGTTGCTGGCGGATTTTGGCCTGGACACGCAGTGGCGTGCACACCTGCACCGGGGTGCGCAGGGCGTCGAAGGCAATCCAATTCACGCCGGTGGCCCGCAGGCGGTCGCTAAAAAGATCCTCATACGGCCCGACCGTGACCGTGTTGCTTTTGCCGTCAATATGCACAACATACAATGGCGCCTTCGTGCCGCTCAGCCCCACCCCCTTGCGCTGGCCGATGGTGTAATAAATGATGCCCTTGTGCTCGCCCAGCACGCGGCCCGCGCAATCCACAATCGGGCCCGGCCGGACAGTTTCGCCCTGGAATAACGCGCCGTAATGCTTGCATTCGATGAAATCCTGGCTTTCCGGCCGCTCGGCGAGGTGTTCCAGCCCCAGTTCGCGCGCCAAAGCTTTGACCTCGGTCTTTTTCAACGCTCCCAGCGGGAAAACAAGATGGCGCAATTGCTCCTGCGTCAGGTGGTACAGAAAATACGACTGGTCCTTTTTGGCGTCGAGCCCGCGTTTAAGCAGATAGCGCGACTGGGCCGCACCGCCCGCATGTGCGGCTACGCACTCGACCCGCGCGTAATGGCCGGTGGCAAAACTATCGAACGCCAGGCCGGCGGCATGCGCCTTATCCAAGAGCAGGCCGAACTTAAGCTTCCAGTTGCACATGACGCAGGGGTTAGGCGTACGCCCGGCCAGGTATTCGCCGCGAAAATAATCCAAAACCCACTGCCGGTATTCCGCGGCCAACGGAACGGTAACGTGCCGGATGCCCAGCCGCGCGGTCAAAGCGCGGAGTTCTTCCAGGTCCTGCGCTTCGCCCGGCCCGTAACACCCGGAGCGGCGCTCCCCGGCCGGGAGCTCAACGGAGCCGTCCCAGATTTGCATGGTGACGCCGACGACGTCAAAGCCCTGGCGCTTCAGCAGGCAGGCCGCCATGGTGGAGTCCACGCCGCCGCTCATGCCAACGGCGATAGTACGGGGGCGCGCATCAATATCGGTGTCGATTGCTTTCATTTTGCGTTGGGCATTCAGGCTTGCCTGCGGCGGCGGCTAATTTCGCTTAAGTGCATTTACATATTCTCCCAGCTTGGCATGGCTGGCCACCGGGCCATCCGGAAAATCACTTAAGGTTTGCAGATATTCGGACACCGTCCCGGCGCCAGCCCATTGCCGGTATTCATCCGCGGCAATGACCGCCTCCGCATAACAGGCAAATTCCGTGTAGTTGTCCTCGCGCGCCAGGTCGAGGGGGGTCAAATCGCGTGTATGGAACGCGCGCACATGCAGGAGCGTTTCGGCCGAAGGCGCAAATCGAAACACCTTCGTTAAATGCGGAAAAGCCGTGATAAACCCAACGCCTTCCGGAGCCATCCGGAGCAGGTTGGCTTCGCAGGCGGCGGAGGGCAGGGCAGAACGGTCCCATTCGTAGCGCTCCGGTTCGTCCCGTCCGATCAAACTGAAAAAATACAGCTTGAATACCGACTGCTTGTCCGGCAGGCGCAGCCATGTTTTCCGAATCATTTTAGAGTGATAAGGACGGCAGGCTTTAACGTTCATCGGGGCTCTCCTGTTGGCGGGTTAATTCCTCAAGCAAAGCGCAGCTTCCACACCGGGACCGGTCGGTCAGGCAAAAATCGTGAAAAATCCGGATCAAGCCTTGCTGGCGCAGGCCGGACCGGTAAAGATCGGGATTATGGTCCGGGCCCAGCAGGTTATGGGCCGTCTGCCGGATGATCTGGTTGTCTTCTTCGGGCGGCAGACGGCGCAGAAAGGCCGGGCGCATGACTTGAGGATTACCCAAGGCCGCGAGAAAAGGAACGACCACGTTTGAGACAATGGCCGCGATGCGGGACGCCCCCATAAGGGCAATCATCGCCGGCTGCTGCTTGCCGGAGAAAGCCAGGCGGCGTTGCCAGTAGGTATCGGCTTCGGGCTGGAACAAGGACGTTATTTGCCGGAAACACTCGTCGGCCGCGGCGACATTCAGCGCCGTCAGCGAGCGCTTCAGACCGTCCTCGCGGGCAAACAGGATGGCGGCAAGCATCAGGCGGCGCTGGGGATGGTTTTGCGGCCGCAGGCCGCTCAGCTTCCAGTTTTTGCGGCGCAGGGCCCGCGCACTCCAGGCGGCCTGATGCTTCCACCAATGATCCCACAATTGCCGCACAAAAGCGCGGGTTTCCGCATCCCAGCGCAAGGGGGGCTGCGCCGGCAGGAGCCCGGCCACGCCCATCAGGAGCGCATAAGCTTTCAGGGTGCTGCAGCCGGAGGCCTTGCGCAGGGCTTCCAGGGTCAACTGCTCGGCCAGGTACCGGAAGGGCGCCCGATTATTCTTATAGCCCAGCGCGGTCATAATTTCTTCATACAGGACCTGGTCAGGCGCCTTGGACGGAAAGACCGCGGCCATCCGCGCGGCTTTGCCTTGCAATCGTTCGGCACCCGCGGACTCCAGCAGTCCCGCCACGCGATCCGGGGACCAGGTCTTCAATACCAGCGCACAGGGCGTTACCGGCTCGCGGACAATATAGGGATAGGCGGCAAGGTCGAGGCTTTCAAACGAAAACAGGGGGTTTGCGGCCAGGCCGTCTTTCAAGGAAATTTGGATGGCGCCGCCGGGCAGGATTGCCTCCGCCACGGCGCCGGAAAAGTAAGTCACATGCGCAACGACGCGGGCATAGGCCGGGTTCCGGGCATGGCCGTGTCTCTGCCAATCCGAGGGGTGCACATGGATTTCAACGTCGCCCGCCAGGCGGCGCCGGTCAGGACCCACGCGCAGGACGGCGCCCAGGAAATCCGGCCCGTCCTCCAGATTCCATTGACCGGGATGCTCGACGACCACCACATCCCCTTGCCCGGTTTTCAGTGTGCC
>Ga0172380_10009528_pt1 | contig 10333 bp, 11 predicted proteins | sample Leawe162metaG_FD_119747 | JGI IMG/M metagenome (GOLD analysis project Ga0172380, IMG submission 119747) | Leachate microbial communities from a municipal landfill in Southern Ontario, Canada - Leachate well 162 metaG | ecosystem: Engineered > Solid waste > Landfill > Unclassified | place...
GACACCATGCCGCTCGACCCGCTCGCACAGGCCTGGCTGGATGAACAGGCGGCCCGCGGACTGCCGCCCACGCACCTGAGCACGCCCGAGGCCGTGCGTGCCTCCCGCATCCCGACGCCGCCCGGACCTGAGGTGCACCGCGTCACCGACATGCAGCTCGCCGGGCCGGACGGGCCGGTCCCCGTGCGCATCTACTGGCCGAGTGAGGCGCCGGTGCTGCCGATCCTCGTCTGGTACCACGGCGGCGGCTGGGTGGTGGGGACGCTGGACCTCGCGGACTCCACCGCGCGCCGCCTCTGCACGCTGGCGGAGTGCATCGTGATCTCGGTCGACTACCGGCTGGCGCCGGAGCACCCGTACCCCGCGGGCCGCGATGACGCGTATGCCGCCGTCGTCTGGGCGTACCAGAACGCGCGCCGCTTCGGCGGGGACGCCTCGCGGATCGCCGTCGGGGGCGACTCGGCGGGCGGCAACCTCGCTGCGGTGGTGGCGCAGATGGTGCGGGACCGCGCGGGTTTCCCCCTGCGCAGCCAGGTGCTGATCTACCCGGTCACGGACGCCTCCATGGATACCGCCTCGTTCCGCGAGAACCTCGGGTATGGCCTGACCCCGGACTCCATGGCGTGGTACTGGAACCACTACGCCCCGCAGGGCGTGGATCGCGCGGAGCCGTACCTGTCGCCGCTGCGTGCCCCCAGCCTCCAGGGGCTGCCCCCGGCGTACGTCGCGACGGCGGAGTTCGACCCCCTGCGCGACGAGGGCAACGCCTACGCCGACGCGCTGCGCGCCGCCGGCGTGCCCGTAGCGTCCGAGTGCTTCGCGGGGCAGATCCACACGTTCTTCGTGAACGCGCACTACTTCCCGGCGGGGATGCGCGCAGTGGAGACGGCCGCCGCGCACCTGCGGAGCGCGTTCGCCGGCTAGCCGCCCGCGAGGTGACGGGGGGCGCAGCGCGCCCTACGCCGCGCTCGGCAGCACGCAGACGAGCATCCCGCGCAGGAGATCGCGCGTGGTGACGATGCCCACCACCCGGTGCTCTTCGTCCACCACAGGAAGTGCGGAAATGCTCCGCTCGAGGATGAGCGCCGCGGCCTCCTCGATGGGCGCATCGCGCGGAATCGTGATCATGTCGAAGTGCGCGACCTGGAGCACCCGCCGCTGCATCGCCTCTTCGTCGTGGCGAGAGGGGTTGCCGCGCGCCGCGGCCGGGCTGAGGCGATGCGCGATGTCGCGATCGGACACGATGGCCACCACCCGCCCGCGATCGGCGACGAGCAGGTGATGCACGCCGTGCGAGGACATGGTGGCGCGGGCCTCCCAGAGGCGCGCCCCCGGCGGGATGGTCACGAGCGGGGCGGACATCAGTGCGCCCACGGTCACGCCCGAGGCGGGGTCCTCGATCTGGTCGATCTGGTCGGTCTGGTCGCTCTGGTCATGCCGGTCGTCGATCGGTCGAGGCGTGTCCATGGCCTGCTCCCCGGCGACCGCTGCGCCGCCTTACCCGGAGTATCGGCAGGCCGGGGCTCGGCGCGCAGTGCCGCGTGCGCGGCACCCGAGGTGGGCGTCCGTCTCCGGGGCGGCCGCTAGCTTCCGGTGCGCGAGGCCGCGGCCTCGGCTGCCCCGGGTGCCGCCGGCGGCGGGGGCGGGGGCAGAAAGAGGTGCTCGCGGTACCAGCGCAGCTCCTCCACGCTCTCGCGGATGTCGTCCAGCGCCTTGTGCGCCTGCTTCTTCTCGGGCGGCGTGGGGCCGCCGGGGTACCAGCGGCGGACCAGCTCCTTGATCGTGCTCACGTCCACGTTCCGGTAGTGCAGGTACGCCTCCACCTTCGGCATCTCGCGCCGGAGGAAGCGGCGGTCCTGCGCGATGGAGTTCCCCGCGAGCGGCGACTGACCCTTGCGCACCCACTTCCGGATGAACGCCAGCGTCTGGCGCTCCGCGTCCTCGATGGTCACGCCCTCGTCGGCGATGCGCTGGATCAGCCCGGAGGCGCCGTGCGTGCCCCGGTTCCATGCGTCCATCAGCGCCAGCTCATCCTCGGTGCGGCGGATGGCCAGTACCGGCCCCTCCGCCAGCACCTCGAGGTTCGCGTCGGTGACCAGCGACGCGATCTCGATGATCACGTGGCGGTCGGGCTCGAGCCCGGTCATCTCCAGGTCGAGCCAGACGAGGTTGAGGGGATCCCTTGCCATGAGCACGAGCCTACGCGCACCGCGGCGTTCGCGTCACCCGCAGGCTCATGCGCCGGCACGATGCCCGCGGCAGGACGCTTTCGCGAGGCTGCGGTACGGTGGAACCATGGACATTCGCAGGGTTCAGGGACAGATGGGGGCCGGTCGCGCGCTGGTGGTGATCATGGCGCTGACGGCGATGGGGTTCGCTTCCGCGTGCGGGTCAGGCGGGGGCGCGGCGTCGTCCTCGGCCACGCCGGCCGCGACGGCAACACGAGCGGGACAGGGGGGTCGCGTGGTCAAGGCGGGTGACAAGGTGACCGTGCATTACACGGGCACGCTGGACGACGGCAAGCAGTTCGACTCCTCGAAGGGGGGCGATCCGCTCAAGTTCACGGTGGGCGCCGGGCAGATGATCCCGGGCTTCGACCGCGCCGTGCTGGGCATGGAGGTCGGGAAGTCCGTGAAGGTCCACCTCGACCCGAAGGACGCCTACGGGGAGCGCAGCGAGAGCCTGATCGTGAAGGTCCCGGCGGACCAGGCCCCTCCCGGCCTGACCGTGGGGACACGGGTCGCCTACGGCGGCCGCCCGGCCACGATCACCGCCGTGACGCCCGAGGGCGTCACCGTGGACACCAACCACGAACTGGCCGGCCAGGCGCTCAACTTCGAGATCGAGCTGGTATCGATCGACAACTAGGGCCATCACCCCGGCACCTGGCACCGGGACTCATCTCGAGGGACCCGCGGGGCCCCCGGCAGGGGCCCTGCCCCGCCCGCCCGCTCGTCCGCCTCGACGATGAAGTACCGCACCGTCGCGAAGTCGAGCGACGTGCGGGAGCGGGCCGACCACTCGGAGAGCGCCTCCTCGTACGTCGCGAAGGGGCCCGCCGCCGGATCCTCCCGCAGCAGGCGCCGGAACGTGGTGTCCTCGTACATCCCGCCCACGACATAAAATCGCATCGCCGCTCCACCTCGTACCATCTCGTCGCAATCATCATCGCTCACCCCGCGCGGCGGCGGAGTGGGGCGACGCCGGGGAGGACCCATGCCGGAGCAGCCTGCCCGCTGGCTCGACCGCGTCGAGGTGGTTCACGGGGACATCACCCTGCTCCAGGTGGACGCGATCGTGAACGCCGCGAACGCCACGCTGCTCGGAGGCGGTGGGGTGGATGGTGCGATCCACCGTGCGGCCGGCCCCCGGCTGCTGGCGGAGTGTCGGCTCCTCGGCGGGTGCGACCCCGGGGAGGCGAAGGTCACCGCGGGCTACGACCTCGCCGCGCGGTGGGTGATTCACACCGTGGGGCCGATCTGGCGCGGCGGGGGGCACGGCGAGGAGGGGACGCTCGCCTCCTGCTACCGTCACGCGCTCATGCGGGCCCGGGAGCTGGGCGCGGCGAGCGTCGCCTTTCCCTCGATCGCCACCGGAGCCTACGGCTTCCCGCTGGACCGGGCGCTCCCGATCGCCCTCCGCGAGGTGCGCGGCCACCTGCGGGCGGAAGCGCTGCCGGAGCGGGTGGTGTTCGCCTGCCTCGACGCCTCGACGCCTCGACGCCCCGACGTTCCAGGCGTACCGCGCTCGCGTCTTCGGGTAGACTGGAACGACCAGCGGAGGGAACGCGATGCCCATCTACGAGTACTACTGCGGCGACTGCAACGGCGTGTTCGAGCTCCTGCGCCCCGTGCGGCAGGCGGCGATTGACCAGCCGTGCCCCGAGTGCGACACCCAGTCGAAGCGCATCGTCTCCCGGGACTTCGCGGCCTTCACCTTCCGGGACGGCTATCCCCGCCGCATCCCCGACGACGGCTCCTACTACCACATGGGGCAGAGGGTCTCGCGGGCGATCACCCACAGCGGCGACGGGTACACCCACCCGGAGCTCGCGGATCACGAGCCCGTCAGGTCGCCCGAGGTGGAGGAGATCGAGAAGTTCGAGGCCCTGCAGGAGGCGAAGTCCCGCGAGGACAAGCAGATCGTGGGCCGCATCGTGGATGACACCGTCCGCGAGGAGGCCCGCATCAGGCGCCGCCTGAAGACGACGAAGGGCACCCCGGCGCAGGAGCGCGCGAAGCAGGGGGCCCTGAAGGCGGAGCGCGAGCTCACCACGAAGAAGGCCGTTCTGGAGGATCCCTCCTAGGCCAGAGGCGGCCCCCGGACTGCCCCCGGGGGGTATACTCGGCACTCGCACATCGGCATACCAGGCACCGGAAATCATCGCGCCGGGCGCGGTTCGCATGGCTGCGGCACGCTCCCGCGCTCCCGGTGCCGTCACACGAAGCCACACGAAGGGGATGGGGAAGATGGAATACCGCAACCTCGGGCGCTCCGGCCTGCAGGTCTCGATCGTCGGCATCGGCACGAACAACTTCGGCGGGCGCATGGACGCGGCGGCGACCGCGCTGGTGGTGAACGAGGCGCTGGACCTGGGCATCAACCTCTTCGACGAGGCGGACGTCTACGGCGGTCGCGGCAAGTCCGAGGAGTTCTTCGGCGCCGCCCTGAAGGGGCGCCGCCACGAGGCGGTGATCGCCACCAAGTTCGGCATGGCCATGGGCTCCGGCCCGATGCAGGGCGGCGGCTCCCGACGGTGGATCGTGCAGGCCGCGGAGGACTCCCTGCGCCGCATGCAGACCGACTACATCGACCTCTACCAGATGCACCGCCCGGATCCCAACACCCCGATCGAGGAGACGCTGCGGGCGCTGGATGACCTGGTCTCGTCCGGCAAGGTGCGGTACATCGGCTCCTCGAACTTCGCGGGCTGGCAGCTCGCGGAGGCGGAGTTCACCGCGCGCGCGAACCACTTCGTGCCGTTCGTGAGCTCGCAGGTGGAGTACAGCCTGCTCAACCGCAGCGTGGAGTCCGAGGTCGTCCCGGCCATCGAGCGCTACGAGCAGAGCATGCTGCCGTACTACCCGCTGGCCAGCGGGATGCTGACCGGCAAGTACCGCCCGGGCCAGGACGCGCCGGCGGGGACACGCCTGGCGGCCGCCGGGCCGCAGAGCCAGCGCTTCCTGAACGAGCGCAACCTCGCCACCGCGCAGGCGCTCGAGGAATGGGCGCAGGTCCGCGGGCACACGCTGCTGGAGCTCGCCTTCTCGTGGCTGGCGACGAAGCCGTATGTCGGCAGCGTGATCGCCGGCGCCACGAAGCCGGAGCAGGTCCGCGCCAACGCGAGTGCCGCGGAGTGGCGCCTGACCGCGGAGGAGATGGACGAGGTGGACGCCCTGACGCGAGCGTAGTGCCCCTGCTGCGTTCGCCGGCGATCGCCTCGCGACCGCGCGTGGCTACGTCTTCAGGCGGAAGCCGTGCAGGGCGAACGACTCGCGCGCCAGCGCCTCGCGGAAGGCCGGGTGCGCGATGTCGAGGAGGGCTTGCGCGCGTTCCCGGACGGACCGGCCGTGGAGCGCCGCCACGCCGTGCTCGGTGACCACGAAGTAGACGTCGCCGCGCGTGGTCACCACGCCCGCCCCGGGGGCGAGCTGCGAGACAATGCGCGACCTCGTGCCGTCCAGCGCCGTGGAGGGGAGTGCGATGATCGGGCGGCCGCCGGGGGCACGCGCCGCGCCCCGAATGAAGTCCAGCTGCCCGCCGATGCCGCTCCAGAACTTCGGGCCGATGGAGTCGGCGCAGACCTGCCCGGTGAGATCCACCTCGATCGCGGAGTTGACCGCCACCATCTCCTCGTGCGCCGCGATCACGCGCGGGTCGTTGGTGTACGACGAGTCGTGGAGCGAGACCATCGGGTTGCGATCCACCCAGCGGTACAGGCGCTCCGTGCCGAGCACGAACGACGAGACGATCAGCCCGGCGTGGATGCGCTTGCGCGCGCCGGTGATCGCGCCCGCCTCCACGAGGTCGACGACGCCGTCCGAGAACATCTCCGTGTGCACGCCCAGGTCGCGGTGACCGCGGAGGCAGCCAAGCACGGCCTCTGCGACCGCGCCGATGCCGAGCTGCAGCGTCGCGCCGTCGTCGATCAGGCTCGCGACCTGCCGCCCGATCGCCTGCTGCTCCGCGCTCGGCACGGGCACCGGCACGGTGTGCAGGGGGCGGTCCGTCTCCACCCACGCATCGATCGTCTCGAGGGAGATCGTGGAGGCGCCGAAGGTGAACGGCATGCGCGCGTTCACCTCGGCGACCACGTAGCGCGCCGCGGTCGCGGCGGGGCGGGCGACATCGACCGCGACGCCCAGCGAGCAGAGCCCCTCCTCGTTCGGCGGCGACACCTGGATCAGCGCCGCATCCAGCGGCAGCGTGCCGTCCGAGAACAGCGCCGGCACGTCCGAGAGAAACACCGGCGTGAAGTCGGCGCGCCCGCTGTTCACGGCCTCGCGGACGTTGGCGCCGATGAACAGCGCGTTGTGCCGGATGTGCCCCGCCAGCTCCGGCGCGACGTGCGGCGCAGGCCCCTCGAGGTGGAGCGAGACGGTCTCGATGCCGCGCAGCGAGCGTGCGCGCGCGACGAGGCCGTCCAGCAGCGGGGTGGGCGTGGCCGCTCCGCCGTGCACGTAGACCCGCATGCCGTCGCGGAGAGGCGCCAGCGCCGCCTCGATGGTAGTCGCGCGCGCGGGACGCCGGACTCCGGAGTTCACCGGCAGATCGCGTTCACCGGTAGGTCACCGTTCACTGGTAGATCACGTAGTCGGGCGGGCGGGGGAGGGCCATCACCTGCTCGGGGGTCAACAGCGGCTGGTCCCAGCGATAGAAGAGCTTGAACCCCGCGTACGGCGCGTAGGACGAGAGGGCGAACAGGCGGTACCCGTCCAGCTTCTGCTCGGGCGGCCCCCAGCCGTCCATGTCGATCACCACGTCCACCCCGCTCACGCGCTCGATGCGCTGCGGGTCGTGCAGCATGTCGTAGCGGAACTGGTGCAGCACCAGTACCTTCGAGGGCAGCGCCTCTCGCGCCACGAGATCGGCCAGGTAGTGCTGCACGCTGTTCACCTGCTCGGGCACGAGGAAGCCGATCGCTTCGCCCGGGGGATCGTTCTTCCCCCGCGTAGCGAACTCCGGGTCGAGCGCCACGTGGACGTGGGCCTCGCGGAGGACGGGCTCCAGCCGCTGCACCTCGACGAGCGGGTCGCTCCATCCCACCTGCACGTCCAGGAACAGCAGCTCGCCACGCGCGCGCGTCGCGTCCACCCACGGGCGGATGTCGGCGATCGACATGCGTCCCAGGTAGGTGCCATCCCAGCCGGGGTCCGCCTGTGCCACCGAGGCGATGAGGTGCAGCGCTGGCACGACGCGCGTCGCGCCGCTGAGCGCGACGTACGGCCGGGCCACCTCCTGCGCGGCGTCCGCCGCGGCGTCCGCGCTCGCGTACAGCCCCAGCGCACCCATCGTCGGCACGCCGGGGTGGCCGTAGATCGACACGATGCGCGTCCCCGCCAGCACCGACACACGGAGCGGCGCCAGGCTGAGATCGAGGTCGGCGGTCGCGACGAGGGCGTACACCCCGCCGGGCTCGAACGTCTCGAGGGTGGCAAACGCACCGCTGGCCTGTGACGACCACGTCCGCCACGCGCCCGTCGAGTCGTCGTGCTGCCACACCGTGAGCCAGTCGATCGCACGTGCCGTTGGGCCCGGCGGTGGGCCGCGGAATGCCAGGCGTGGCGCCGCCAGTGCCGAGACGATGGGCGTCGACCCGCCGGGCCATGTCAGGCGGTAGGCCTCGCGCGTGAGCGAGACGCCGCACGCGGGTAACAGGGCATCGCTTGCCGCCACGCCTGTGCAGACTGCCGATGTCTCCTCGGCGTGTGCCTGCCGGGGGGCGGCCTCCGGTGCGTCGAGTGCGGCGCCGAGGAGCGCGAGTGCCGCCAGGAGGGCGGTGGCGAGACGGCGCATGGCTCCTCCAGACGCCCGGCGATGCCGCGATCCACACGGCATCCGGGTGGAATCCAGCTGCGTGGAAACCTTGGGTGGAATCCCCTGGTGGAATCTGAGTGTACGGGCCTCGCGCGAAGCGATCTCCCGGCGTGGCTGCGCTACCGTGCGAGGCATGACGCTCACGTTGCGCAATCCCCACGCCGTGCTCGCCGCCTTCGAGGCGCGCCCGGCCGACATCTTCAGTGTGCGCCTGCCCGGCGGCCGGGCGCCCGGCGGCTGGGAGCGCGTGGCTGCGCAGGCGAGGCACTTCGGCACGCCGGTCGCCGAAGGTGAGCGCGCCGATCCCCGGCGCCGCGAGCGCGAGGGCGGGCGCGCGGGGCCCGAGGCCTCCGTGAAGGAGCGCGCGCCCGTCGGCCTCGATGTGCTGTTCGCCGGGGTGGGCGCCGGCGGCCTCTGGATCGCCCTCGACTCGATCCAGGATCCACACAACGTCGGCTCCATCTTCCGGAGCGCCGCGTTCTTCGGGGTGCGCGGGATCGTCATGACCTCCGACCGCGCGGCGCCGCTATCCTCCGTTGTCTACGACGTGGCGAGCGGCGGCGTGGAGGCCGTCCCGTTCGCGATCGAGACGAACCTGCGCCGCGCGCTGGAAGCCGCGAAGGCGGCCGGGCTGTGGATCCTCGGCTCCTCTGAGCACGCCGCGCGCGGCGTCGAGGAGATCCCGCGCGATCGCCCGTGGCTGCTGGTGCTGGGCAACGAGGAGGAGGGCCTGCGCCGCCTCACGCTGGAGACCTGCGACGAGGTGTGCCTGATCCCGCCGCGAGGCGATGCTGTGACATCGCTCAACGTCTCCGTCGCCGCCGGCATCCTCATCGCCACGCTGTCGCGCTAACGCAGCCGCTCCGAGGGCGGTGACTGCGGGACGCGCCAGCCACGCGCGTTGCGCAGCCGGATCCCGGACCAGTGCAGCGAGGTGCGTTCCGAGAGCCCCTCCAGAACCGACAGCCGGTCGAGCACGCGCAGTTCGACACCCGCCTCCCGCAGAGCCTCCATGAGATCGTCGATCACGTCGACGCGAGTCGGCACCACGGCGGCGCGGCTCACCCACATCCCGGCGTCGTTCAGATCTTCGAAGGTCTCGTGAGGCAGCTCGTAGCGGTAGAGCGTGGCGGAGCGGATGCGATCCACCCACGCGTACTCCACCTGGGCGATCACGCGCGCGCCGGTGTGCTCGAACCAGCGTTCGCGGTCGGCCGCCGTCGTCGTTTCCACCGGCCAGAGGAGCGCCCGTGGGCAGTCGCGCGGGAAGAGGTACATGTGCTGGTGGGAAGCCTCGATGGCCCACACCAGCGGGACGGTGATCTCGGGCCGCGCCGGCATCGTGCGCGGGTGGAATGCCGCGATGCCAGGCGCCTCGGAGAAGTGATAGAGCACGGGCACGGTTCGCCGCCTTTCGAACGCCGCGAGGCGCCGGCGCTACCTTCCGGCCCCGCGTTCGTCGATGTACGCGCCAAGGAAGTCCCCGGCCCACGCCGCGAAGTCCCCGGCCGCGTCACCCAGCGCGACGATCTGCTCATCCGCCAGCGACATGCGCGTCTCGACGGACTCGCCCGCCGGGGTGACGCTGGCGAGCAGCAGCACGCCGGGTCCGCTGCCCGTCACCAGCACCGTGGGCGGCCCCGCTTCGTACACGCGCAGGGGCACCGCGAACCGCGCGAGGCCGTCGAACGCGCAGAGCTCGCGTGCGCTGCGGAGCGCGCTGTCATCGATGGCCATCGCCCGCAGCAGCGCGGCGGGCTGCTCCGCGAGCGCCGCTGCCTCGACGTCCCCCGCGAAGCGCGTCCACGCCTCGGCGCCGGGCAGCGGCCCGGCGAGCGTTCGAGCCACCGGGCGTGCACGGTCAGTGAGCGCGCCCCACACCGCGGCGAGGCGCCGGGCTGCCTCCACGACTTCCTGCACCAGCAGCGCGGTCAGCGCACCGCGGTAGGTGGCATCGGCGAGGAAGATGCCGGTGAGCACGTTGTCCGACACCACCTGCGGCTTGCGCAGGGCGTGGCTGGCGTACGCGCGCAGGAAGGCGTCCTCGCTCAGGTCGCCGGGAAGCGGTGCGTTTTCCACCGGGCACCTCGGATGCGCGGTCTGCTCCGCAGCGTAGCCGGGGGACGTCCGGCGAGCCGGTGGCCTACTTCAGGCTCCTGATGTAGGCGATGACCTGGTCGATCTGCTCGGGCTTGAGCTGCGTGCCGAAGGTCGCGGGCATGACGTTGGCCTGGAAGCCCTTCACCACCTTGGCGTTGGTGTTGGTGATCGATTCCTTCAGGTAGGCGTCGTCCGC
>Ga0172380_10009529_pt1 | contig 10332 bp, 8 predicted proteins | sample Leawe162metaG_FD_119747 | JGI IMG/M metagenome (GOLD analysis project Ga0172380, IMG submission 119747) | Leachate microbial communities from a municipal landfill in Southern Ontario, Canada - Leachate well 162 metaG | ecosystem: Engineered > Solid waste > Landfill > Unclassified | place...
CAAATGAGAGAAACTCTTTTTGCAACGTTAGCTCCGCCTGCCAGATCTGCATCAGCATTTCTTTCGTGTACAATCTAAGCGCTGTCAGAACTTGGTCATTCCTCGATCTGCCAGTATGGATCTTCTGGCCTACATCACCATGCTTTTCAGTCAGATAATTCTCTATTTTTGTATGTACGTCTTCATCGCCGTCAACCAATTGAAATTTACCCAATTGATTGAGTTCGTAGATTTCCTTCAAGCCAGCGATTGCGCTGCCTAGTTCACCATCGGTCAAAATACCGATCTTGTTCAACATTTTTGCTTGTGCCACAGAACCGAGAACGTCGTACTCGACTAATTTTTGGTCCATCAAAAGGTCACTTTTTGTTTCAAAAGTCTCGATAGTTTTATCCATTTCCCAATTTTTTTGCCATAATTTTTTCATATAATCCTTTTATTAATTTTCAGTTATCAATTATCATTTTTCAGTTAATTTTCATTTTCCTATTTACAATTATTTATCATGAGATCCTGAAACAAGTTCAGGATGACACCGCAGTTCGTTCATTCACTTTATTTTAATGGTTAGTTTTAATTCGTTTATTCGTTATCCGTATTGAAGTTGAATAACAAAAATAGCTCGTCTTCAGAAATAACTTGTGTGTTATTTCCAAGGACGAGCTAATGTCGTGGTACCACCTTGGTTTATCTTTTTTCACCAAATCAACGCGTGAAGAAAAAAGACCTTATTTGAAGCGCTCCGTTGCCGACACGCTTTGCAGTATTTTTACGGATAGCTTCCGTCGTAGTTATTCCTCGAGAGGATTTCTCCTACGCAGCTTGTCTATTGCGATAGACTCAAACGCCTTTTCTATATAATATCACACTAAAATATTATGTCAAGTATTTTTTTATGTCATTTTTGATATAGTGGATGTAATAAGATTTTTGGAGGAAAGAATGGACAATCTAGAATTGAGGATATTGAATGTCGACGACAAAGACGCCTACGATATTTTCGTTGCCGAAATGCTCAAGACTGATGGAACAATAACACCATCGAATGCTGAAATGCATGAAGGTGAGGACTCTTTCCAGCAATGGCTCGAACGGGCAGCCAAGAATTCACGTGGCGAAGATTTGAAAGACGGCCGAGTACCTTCAACCACATTTTATCTGTTTCGGGAAAACGAGCCAAAAATACTTGGTGCAATTGACGTTCGGCATGAAGACAATGAGATGATACTCAAGAAATTTGGTCACATCGGTTACGGTATCGCCCCATCAGAGCGACGCAAGGGATATGCTACAGAGATGCTCCAAATGGCCCTAGAATTTTGCAAAACACTCGAGATAGATAAAGTTTTGGTATGTTGCCACAAAGATAATCTTGGCTCCGCACATACGATTATTAACAATGGCGGAGTCCTGGAATCTGAATTAGTTGAAGACAATAATGAAATCACACAACGCTACTGGATTGCGCTCAATTAGGTTCAAGCATTGCGAATCATAAATATTGGTGATATAATACATATATGATTAAATTAGGTCAAAATTCAAATTGGTGGACTGCTCCAAACTCAGGGCAGTAATTTTGACGTAAGCAACAATAGCGACTCGAAAATAATACTGCCCGAAAGGGCATTTTTTTATGAAACAATATATTTTTTACAATCGATCCACTTACACCTGGCGAAAATAGCGCTGGTACTTTTAATATTCAATACGAGATAACTAATAAACTAAGCAATACGAGATAACTAATTGCATATTCAATACGAGATAACGAATAAACGAATTAAAACTAATAGCTAAGGATTGTAATTGGTAATCGAAAATAACTACTAACCACAAACTAAAAACTAAATAAAGGATTATATGAAAAAATGTGAAAATGTGAAAAAAGGTTACTTTGGGCAATATGGCGGACAATTTGTCCCCGAACAGCTCCTACCAGCACTTCAGGAAGTTGAAGAGGCTTTTGAAGTTGCCAAAAATGATGAATCATTCCGAAAAGAATATTTGGAGTTGTTGAAGAATTATGTGGGCCGTCCTTCGCCGCTATACTTTGCAAAAAGATTGACCGAACAACTTGGTGGAGCGAAGATTTATCTCAAACGAGAGGATCTCAATCACACCGGTGCGCACAAGATCAATCATACTCTCGGCGAAGCGTTGCTCGCGAAGAGAATGGGCAAAAGGAAATTACTCGCCGAAACCGGCGCAGGACAACATGGTGTAGCATTGGCCACAGCCGCTGCGCTGATGGGACTTGAGTGCGAGGTACATATGGGAGCAATCGATATTGAGAAGCAACATGCCAATGTGGTGCGGATGAAATTGCTCGGCGCCAAAGTCGTGGCCGTTGAAGGTGGTGGCAAATGTCTCAAAGATGCAGTAGATAGCGCCTTCGGTACATATATGCAGGAATACAAAGATACATTCTTTGCGATCGGCTCCGTGGTCGGACCACATCCATACCCAGAGATGGTAAAGTACTTCCAAAGAGTTGTCGGCCAAGAAGCACACAAACAAATCATCGAACAAGAGGAGAAAATGCCTGATTATGTGATTGCGTGTGTTGGTGGCGGTTCCAATGCCATAGGTATCTTCCAGGGGTTTTTGAATGAAAAAGTTCAATTGATTGGTGTCGAACCAGCTGGTAAAAGCTTTAAACCTGGCGAACACGCTGCGACTTTAACATTAGGAAAACCAGGTGTTTTGCATGGCATGTTCACCTATTTGCTTCAAGACGAGAAGGGCGAACCATTGCCAGTACACTCCATCGCCTCTGGACTTGACTATCCGGGCGTTGGACCAGAACACTCGCATCTGAAAGATACCGGCCGAGTACAATACGAAGTCGCCAATGATGAGGAAGCACTTAACGCGTTTCAGTTGCTCTCGAAAGTTGAGGGTATTATTCCAGCGCTTGAGAGCTCACATGCGCTCGCATACGCCATCAAGTTTGCGCCGACTTTGTCGAAAGATAAAATCATAATCGTGAACTTATCTGGTCGCGGAGATAAAGATATTGACTATGTGGCAGAGAGAATCAATCTCAAATAAACGTGAATCATAATAAAAAAATCCTCTCAATTGAGAGGATTTTTTTATTAAATTTATTCTTCGAGTAGTGTTCTTGAAATCGAGAAGTTAAATAGTTCTCCACCCTCGGCGCTCCGAGGAGTCGAACAATATAAAATAGCTAGACTGTTTTGCCGTCAACTAGCTTGATCTTGCGCTTGCACATATCTGCAACCTCTGGATTGTGTGTAACAATCAAAAATGTTTGTTTGTTGTCTTTGTTTAATTTCATGAGCATGTCCATAATCTCTACAGAGGTCTTTGTATCAAGTTCCCCTGTTGGCTCGTCGGCAAGGATAATTGCAGGATTGTTCATGAGTGCTCGAGCGATCGCCACACGTTGCTGCTGGCCACCAGAGAGCTCGTTTGGACGATGACTCATACGCTCGCCAAGACCGACCATTTTCAACAACTCTATTGCTCGCTTTTTGCGTTGAACCATGCCAAGTCCACCGTATTTACCGGCTAGTATGACATTTTCATACGCAGTCAATGTCGGGATAAGATTGAATCCTTGAAAAATAAAACCAACTTTTTGAGCACGAACTTTGTAAGCAAATTTGTCTTTGAGCTTCGTGAAGTCTTCGCCATCGATTTCAAGAGTGCCTTCATCTGGTCGATCGAGAAGTCCCAAGATGTGCATCAATGTTGATTTGCCACCACCAGAAGGGCCAACGATAGCGGCGAAGTCGCCCTCCATTACCTCAATGTCAACGCCATTAAGTGCCATAACAATATTTTTCTTGCTCATCTTGTAGCTCTTCTTGAGCCCCGTCGCCTTCAATATAATTTTGTCCATAAAACTCCGCATTTAATTTTCAGTTATCAATTTTTAATAATCAATTACAATTTAATTATTAGTTTTAATTCGTTTATTAGTTATCTCGTATTGAATTTACTTTTGTTATCTCGTATTGAGTCTGCGAGGTTACATTTCTCTGATTGCATCGACGACTTTGAGCTTTGCGGCTCGCATCGCTGGGATGACACCGGCGATAATTCCGACGACAAAGGAGAAAACTATCACGCCAATCATAAAGTTCGGCTCTAAGAGGAATATCTCTGCGCCCTGGTCAGCCATTTTGTTGTTAATCAGTGTGGCGGTCATCACTCCAAGTCCGAGGCCAATCGAGCCACCTAGTAGGCCGATTAAACCTGCCTCCAGTGTGTATTCCCAACCAACTGAACGATTGGAAGCGCCGAGTGCTTTCTTGATCCCTATCTCTTTGGTGCGCTCTGAGATTGACATTACCATCGTGTTTACAATCGAGAAAAGACCGACAATTAGAGCAATCAGGGCACTGCCTAAAATAACAGCGTTGAAGGTTGAGGTCGCTTGGTCAATCTGCTCACCCATCTTCTTTGGCGAAAGCACTAGAACTTCATTTTTGAATTGCTCTTTGATAGCTGTTGACAACTTATCAGCATCAACGCCATCTTTCCAGGACACAGAAGCAGAGGTCGAAACGTCAGCTATTTTGAACGTAGCTGAATTTTCTTTGAGTGATTTCAAAAATGGATTGGAATCAACATACATCTCGCGGGCCGGTACGATATTCATAAAAATATAATCATCAGGACCAGTCATAGTCTTCTCCATAATACCAACGACGTGGAACTGTTTGGCGCGGATTGTGACCTCATCGCCCACTTTCCACTTCTTCTTGGTAGCAACGTTTATGCCAATTGCTATATCATTTTCAGCGGAATTTTTGCCGATATAAACGCCCTCTTTCATTGCCATAATTGCCCAGTTTTTGTTTGTAAAACCAGAATTTGGATCGATACTATTGACCGTTGCAGGGGTACTCATCATACCACCGCTAAGTGGGTCATTGGGGTCTGGTTCATCGGCAGTAAAACTAACACTGCCTTCAATACCTTCAACACCCTCAACTTTAGCAATTTTGTTTATCGTATCGACCGGCAACATACCACTAGTACCACTCATGAAATCGGTGCCCTTGGGCATAACAGTGATCTGGCCTGTAATATATCTCCTGCCACCGTCAATCATCTTGTTGAACTTGAGAGCCATGCTTCCCATAACGGTGAAAGCAAAAATGCCAATAACAATACCAAAAATCGTGAGCACTGTTCGAAACTTACGACGCCACATATTGCGAACAATTTCCATAAACATATTGGTTCCTTTTTTATTTTACAACACTTATTTTATCATACAGATCAACATATGAGAACTAGGCTATTTCAAAATATAATTGAAAAGGTAGCCGGTGAAAATAATTCCCAGGCCGACGATTGAGGCAAAGATAATTATTAGCTTTACCTTCATGACTTTTTTCAAAATCATAAATTCTGGCAATGAGAGCCCCGTGACCGCCATCATAAATGCAAGAGTTGTCCCCATGGCCACACCCTTCTCGGTCAGGGCAGAGACGAGCGGCATGACGCCGGCGGCGTTGGAGTAAAGTGGAATACCAATCAGGGTCGCCAACGGCACTGCATACCATTTGTCGCTGCCTGCATAATTGGTCAGAAAATCAGTCGGAATATAGCCATGAATCCAGGCGCCAAGCCCAACACCGATTATGATATATAACCAAACTTTGCGAATAATGTTTACAGTATATTTTCTTGCATAATCCAAACGATTTTTCCATGTCGGATCATTTTTCCTAGTAGATAGATCAATCTTGTCAGTGTAAACAAAATCTTCTATTAGGGATTCCGCGCCCATCTTGCCTATTATCAAACCTGCGATAATTGCAATCGCCATACCGCTCAATATATACAGTAGGGTAATTTTCCAGCCAAATAATCCAAGTAGCAGTACGATCGCAACTTCATTGATCATTGGCGAAGCCACGAGAAAAGAAAAAGTCACTCCCAATGGTACGCCAGCTTGAATAAAGCCTAGAAAAAGTGGGATAGCGCTACAGGTACAAAAAGGCGTGATAATGCCAAAAGCAGCAGCAAGAATATTCCCCGTAAACTGGTATTTGTGCGTTAGAATTTTGCGTATCTTGCTCGGAGGCAAAAAAGATCGAAGCAACGAGACAATAAAAATAATAACGGCCAGAAGGATAAATATCTTCAAAACGTCAGCAATCAAAAATATCAGCGCATCGGCAAGATGAGTACTTTTTTGAATGTTGAAAATATTGTGTACCAACCAGTTTGCTAGAAGCTCGAGCGGATAAAAAATTTTGTCCATGATAATCACTCCCTATTAATGTTTGCAATTTAATCTTCAGCTGTGCAGCTATCGTTGTGTTTGCACAATATTTTGTCCAAAACGGCCTTGTGCCTAGCCAATTCCGGCTCGTTAATCGAGTAAAACACCTTGAGTCCATCTTTGCGAGAACTCAGTAAATTAAAATCCCGCAATACTTTTAGATGATGAGAGATTAGGTTCTGTGGCAAATCAAGAAATTGCCAGATTTCACAAACGCACTTCTCACCTGGTTGCAAAAAACAGATGATGCGTAGCCGATTTTCATCAGAAATGATCTGCAAAAAATCAGCCAGTATCTCTGCCCTAGTATTGCATTTATTTTTTTCTTTTTGTATCATTAGTTTACTATATCAATATCCGTTGATATAGTCCAATAATTATTTAACGAAAGGCAAATATGCCAATATCGCTCGACAAGAAGCGTTGTCCACAAAATCACCCATGCCCAGCTATCAAAGTTTGTCCTGTTGGTGCCCTCTCACAAAAAGGATTTGATGCCCCAACAATTGATGAAGAATTGTGTGTCGAGTGCGGCGCTTGTTCCAACTTTTGCCCAATGGGCGCACTACAATTGAAATAATTTTTATCAAAAAAAAGACCACTGAACGCAGTGGTCTTTTTTGTTGAAATCTAGATTATGGTCTGAGTGTTCCCGCGAATACCTGCCAAGCCAATAATGATTTGGCGACGAAGCTCAGGATAATATATGCGCGTTCGCCGTAGAGATAGTCTGCCCATTTGCCGGTCTTTTTGTATTGAAGGACCTGATTGATGGCGAAAACATTGAAGAAGATAAAGATTGAGAAGAAAATCCAATATACAAATGCTGGTGGATTGCTAACGCTACCTGGGCTTGCAAGATAAAGCGCAATCACAATCCATGGTGCAACACCAGCGATACAGCCGAAGATGTATGAGGTCCAATCGACTTTTTGAGTTGTTTGATTGTGAAGCTCCATCATCCAACCGAAGAGAATCATCATGGCGTTGACGAAGAAGATTGGGACTAGAGCAGAAATCTCAGTAATACCAACCAACAGCGAAATAACGACAATCATAATAGAGGAACTGAAGGAATATTCGATCCAACGCATCTTGTTGATATGCTTGGCAAGGCCTGCATTGTACCAATCATTGATTTTTGGCAATGAAATGAGGACGTGTGCCAGAGCTGAAAGAAAAAGGAACGAGGCAACGAGCGGCCCAAGTGGAATCTCAAACCAAACTTTGGGATCTGGAACTAGCGTTTGTTTGATTGCGTCAAGCTTCAAGAAACTTGTATAGACAGGCACTTTCATGTCAGTTGATAAAATAACCATAAGTACGCCAGAAACGAAATGCAATATCGCAGCGCCAATGTTCATCCGCCTCAGCTTGCGAAACTTTTCTTCATTACCCATAAAGCCTCCGTAATTATTAATTTTATCTATTATATCACATCATAGTTGATAGTTGATAGTTGATAGTTGATAGTTGATAGTTGATAGTTGATAGTTGATAGTTGGTAGTTGGTAGTTGGTAGTTGGTAGTTAGCGGTGGGTAGTTAATTGTTGACGGGCAATAATGTATTAATATTTCGCCTCCCAACCTCCCCTTTTTTTTCTGAGGGCCGGAAGTAATAAAATGGTGTAATTTTTAAGCGGCCACTTAAAAATTACACCATTTTATTAAATAAGCCATAGATTTTTTTGGACATGAAAAACCCGCGAATCCTTGCGGAGACACGGGTTTGTCGGTCATTTCTGCCAGAATTTCTTCAGGCAGAAAAAGTATTGATCGTTCTCGTTGATCTCACCGAGCCGGATAAATCCAGCTTTAGAAATTTTCGAGTCGATTTCTTTTAATTCTTCGGTCAACTGTCCGTCGTAATCGTTGATCACTTTTGCGTGACTATCAACATCAACAACGCTGCTGGAATATGGTCCGCGATGGACTATTTGAGTAAATTCCTTAATATCAGGAGCTAACTCAAAACTCATCTTGGCATGCCACAGCATGACCGTGGTTACTACAATTGTAACCAATAATGTGAAAACTGCTTTCACGGGCATGCCCGTGATTAGCCTCTTAAACCTGGAACTCTTCTTCGTTGTTTTGGCCGATGGCCCAAACAACATATAAACAACTGTCAGGCCTATAAATAGGCTAATGAGAAGCGCTCCTTGGAAATACCAAGCGTACGCTTCTGTGAACTTGTTGTCTGCAATCGCGGTTGCCCAATAAAGGGCTACCATAACTGCATAAGAGGACCAAAGTGTTTTGACGGTATTCATTTCGAATACCTCCTTTTCTTCAAATTTTGCGACAATGCATACTGCTACAACTGCTATTGTTAATTACATTATACTACATATTTTCCATTTTGTCAATTGTTTTTAGCGTTATTTTGTCTATTTTGAGGCTAAATACGTGCTATCCCCCCCTTTTTTTCAAGGAGGGGCTGTGGTGGTTTATTATTTAATAATTATGAGATCCTGAAACGAGTTCAGGATGACAGGATGAATTGTTTGGAATTTGAGATTTGGTTATTGGAATTTTGTGAAATGGTATTTGTTTAGAAATTAGGTTAATTAGGAATTAGAAATTTGTTTGTAACTATTGTTACTAACGTCCAATAGTGTATAATGTAAACAAAAAGTGCCAGGAAATTGGTACTGAACCAACAGAACTAACCCTAATCTACTTTCCAAGGAGGAAAAATGGACAAGATTGCTATTTTGGATTTTGGAGGACAATATTGTCATCTGATTTCGAGACGCGTTCGCGAACTCGGCGTATTTACCGAAGTGTTGCCTCATTCAGTCAGCGCTGAAGAGATTGCCAAAGACACTGCTATTAAGGGCATTATTATTTCTGGCGGAGCAAACTCTGTTTATGAGGATAATGCACCGCAATTTGATGAGAAAATTCTTGAGCTCGGGATTCCCCTGCTCGGTATTTGCTACGGCCACCAACTAATCGCCCACAAGCTCAAGGGGAAAGTCACGACCAGCCTCAACGGCGAATACGGACCAGCAGCACTCACATGCAAAAACGGGGTGCTTTTTTGTAATTTGAAGCCTCAACAGAGCGTTTGGATGAATCACCGTGATGTTGTGACGAAACTGCCAGCCGGATTTGAAATCGTCGCTACAACCGAACATTCATCGATTGCCGCTTACGAAAATACGGAGCGAAATATCTTTGGTGTTCAATTTCACCCAGAGGTCACTCATACGAAAAAAGGGCAACAGATGCTGCGCCAGTTTGTGATTGGCGTTTGCAAATGTAAACGTTCTTGGACGCTTCAATCGCTAGAGAAAAATATTATTGCCGAGACAAGAGCCACTATTGGCGACAAAAAAGCGATCATTGGGCTCTCTGGTGGTATTGACTCCTCCGTGGCCGCAATCCTGACTGGAACGGCGATTCACACAAATCTGATTGCAGTTTATGTTGATACCGGCCTCATGCGGTACGGTGAAACAGCAACAATCAAGCGGATTTTCAAAGATATCAAGGTTGATCTGCGAATTGTCGAGGCACACAATGAGTTTTTTGCCGCCCTCAAGGGCGTTTCGGAGCCTGAACAAAAGCGCAAAATTATCGGTAAGTTATTTGTGGATATATTTGAGAAAATTGCACGTGCTGAGAAAGCTGATTTTCTCATCCAGGGCACGATTTATTCTGACCGAATCGAAAGCGGGATTACGAAAAATTCTTCAAACATCAAATCACACCACAATGTTGGCGGATTGCCGAAGGACCTGAAACTATCCCTCTACGAACCGCTGCGAGACCTCTACAAGGATGAGGTGCGCAAACTGGCAAAATCCATTACTCTGCCCCCCGAGATCACGACGCAGCAGGTATTTCCTGGTCCAGGATTGGCCGTACGTATCGTTGGTGAGGTTACACGAGAGAAAGCCGAAACTGTACGTCAGGCTGGACGGATTATTGAGGAAGAGCTGCGCAATACGAAATATTGGAAAAAGATTTGGATGAGCTTCGCAGTCTTATTACCTGTCAAATCTGTCGGAATCCAAGGCGACGAACGAAGCTACAAAAATCCAATCGTCTTG
>Ga0172380_10009530_pt1 | contig 10331 bp, 14 predicted proteins | sample Leawe162metaG_FD_119747 | JGI IMG/M metagenome (GOLD analysis project Ga0172380, IMG submission 119747) | Leachate microbial communities from a municipal landfill in Southern Ontario, Canada - Leachate well 162 metaG | ecosystem: Engineered > Solid waste > Landfill > Unclassified | place...
TCACGGTTTAGTTGCTCATTCTGTAGCCAGGTCGAGCCTGCGATTGGGGCAGGATTATTGTCATATCCCATAGTGGGATTTGTTACAAGGCCGGATTGCAAATTCGCCTTGATTGCGTTGATTGCACGCTGCCCGCCTTTTGCCGTGATTTTATCCACGTAGGTAGCAACCGCTTTACTGACGGCGGCTCTGTCCTGCAAGAATTCTTTATACGCTCTCGACCATGCAATACCAGCAGTCATCAGCGGCCATCCACGATTTGACTTACATTTTTTGCGGTGCTGTACCGGAATACATTTCACGGTTGTTCCGAGTTCAAAACCATCCACCTCACGCAGTTCAGATACAGCCCGGTTGATTATTCCATCAGGGATTTTCTTTGCGTTCAGTTGGTCGGGAGTTGCGCGCCAGTCTGGATACCATGCGGTTATGGGTTCATGGTTAGCGGTTTCGTATTCCCGAACATAGTACAGCGGAGTTTTGTTATCGCCGTCCGCGTAGATAATTTCCTTCACGTCTTCGCTTTCAAGATAGCGTAACGTTGAATCTCCGGTTGCCGCATTGATGTAAACCAGGAAGAAAATTTCCCCGGCTACAAGCGTTTCCTGAGACAATACACTGATTGAGCGCTGCCCCAATACTGTAGAATTGCGGGCTTCCGCCCAGAACTCCTCCCAGGTTTTTTTTGCGTTGTCGTCGTCTGGCACCACCTCTGTATTCGCAGTAAAACCGTAGTTCGTCCACAGGTCTACAATCGCTTGAGTTACCACATCCCACACGTACGCTTCCCGGCTTTCTCTGACCACCTCAAGACGGATTGTTTCGTTGGTGTAATCCATATAAGACACGCCCCGGTTTTCAATCTGCCTGACCAGCAGGTCAATCATTTGCGGGTCGAGTTCCTCAAGCGCTGCCCGGAATTGTTCCGGGTTCGTCATATACGGGCGCTTTTCGTAGGCATCGATTACGCGATTGGTTAGTGCATCCAGGGTCTTTACCCGGTCGCCAAGAAATATTTTAGCTGCGGTGTTATTGATTGATTCTCTAATTCCCATTGATTACCATCCTCTCCCGATCTGCACCGGGTCGTATATCGTTTCGGTTGTCTCTTGTGGTCTGGTTATCCACGCGATAATGTATCGCAGAGCATCAGCCATGTGATAAGACTCTTTATCTTCAATGTCATCTGTCATTTCGTCGTCTTTCATCACGCGGCTGTAGGATGACAGATCATCCTGAGTATACTTGCAGTTATCATGTATCACCAACGTAAAATCTTTCAGGAGTTGGTAAACTTTATCGATACCACTCCATACCTCAGTAACGCCGGGTTCTTGCAGCGGGATACCAGCATCAGCAAAGTCTAATCTGGCTTGCCGTTCAGACGGCCCACCCCCGGCCCATACAAAGATTGTCTCTCCCTGCGATAGCTTGAGCATTTCAGCGGCATGGCCAGGCGTTGTTTTCCCAAACTCCCCCCGATATTCCCGGTATAGGTGCAGCTTGTTTGCTTCTGTGTCAAGCGCCAGCCAGACGGCGGCAATGTATGCTCCAAATGGATCTACGCCAACCATGCGCGGCCAATGACGCGGAACAGGAAATGATTTAATGATGTGGGTATCGTGGTTGTAGCAGTCGTAGATTAATCCGGCCGGTTGGGTGAATACGCCTTCGTAAAATAGCATGAACTTCCAGGCAGGTAACTTGTATCTGGCGCGCTCGTAAACCTCACGGGGAAAGCGCGGGTTTTCAATCGATGGAAAGTTGATTACGTCAATCTGCTGGTCTCCGTTTTTCCACCTGTCAAATATTTCAGTTTTCAGCCATCCCATATTGTAGGGTGTGGTTGTGATTAACTTGCGCGCGTCATAGATGGAGCAGCGCCGCTCAAGCGCTTGCCAGGAGGATAACCTGAACCCCTTTTGCCCGGCTTCATCTGCTAAAACCCCCTTGATAGTTGCGCTTTCCAGACTGTCCGGGTCGCCAGCATGACCGAAAAATACAGTGGTGCTTTGTTCTGTTCCGCTTTTGCCGAATACTGAATTTTGCCCGCGTTCTGAGAATTCAAACTTTTTTATTGGTGACTGCGTAAACTTCCCCAGGCGCAGGGAGCCTTGAAATAACTTAAGAAACTCAGGGAGCGCCTTGACCGCAAGCAATGGATAAGTTGGAGTGACAACCATATAATCACCGGGGCCGCGCCGTTGTATCTCGCGGTAAAGCCAGTAGGGGCCGAATGATGTTTTACCAGATTGTGTTCCTGCAATAATTGCAACGGTATTGCGCTCTGAATGCCACGCCCGCCATTGTCCGGGGTGAAAGTGCAGCAACATTCTGCCTTCGGGTGTAATCTCTGCAAGATCATTCACCATCTGGTTTTATTACCTCGATGGAAATAATTTCAATTGGAGCGCCGTCTTTGCCGGTGTTCTCAACTTTATCCGGTACTTTACCATAAGCATAATTTATAAACGCTTGTTGCAATTGCGGGTTTTTGCTCTGCATCCACTGTCTCATGATAATCTCTGCCACTGTGATAATATGGCCGTCAATAACAATTGGCTTCCCATCTGCGCCTAATGCGGGTTCGTGTGAAATTGACTGAGCGAGGTTTCTCAGCGCGTCAAAGTTCTTGGGTCTCCCTTTGCGGTTTATGCGCGGGTCGCCTTTGGTGAACGGTTTACCCGGAACTTTTTTGCTGTTGCCAGCTGTATTACTGCTTTCGTCAGTCATCTTGTTCAGTCCGCTTTAATTGTTGACAATAGAACGTTATTATGCTACAATTGATTAGAAAGGAAATGAAATTATGAATATGATTTATGAGCCAAAAGGAAGAGCCAGAGAATATGCAGCATTGGCGTGTAACGTTTATTCTGGTTGTGACCATGCGTGCATATATTGCTACGCGCCGAGCGCATTGCATAAATACAGAGAAAATTTTATTATTCCGTCTGTTCGGAAAAACTTTCTCGAAAACGTTGAAAAAGAATCCGCGAACATAAAAACAAATGAGCGCGTGCTGTTGTCGTTTACGTGTGACCCATATCAAAAGTTTGATGAAAAAGAAATGGTCACAAGAGAAACAATTAAAATTTTGAAACGCAACGGAATCGCTATTCAGGTTTTGACTAAAGGAGGGAGTCGTGCGTTGCGAGATATTGATTTGTTCGATAAAAAAGATGCGTTTGCTACTACCCTCACTCTGTTGAATAAAGGACATTCCGAAAAATGGGAGCCAGGAGCAGCATTTCCGCATGATAGAATTGAAACAATTAAACAATTTCATAATGCCGGTATTACAACATGGGTAAGCCTTGAGCCGGTTCTCAATCCAGATAGCGCAATAGAAATTATTAAACAGACATGCGAATTTGTTGACCTGTATAAGGTCGGAAAATTGAATTATCATCCATTGGCAAAAAGTATAGATTGGAGAAAATTTGCAAATGATGTAATTCAATTGCTCGATTCTATTGGTAAAGCGTATTACATTAAGAATGATTTGCGCGCCCATATTATTCAATCAACTCCGGCATAATATTAAAAGTGCTATAAAATCTCTCCAATATCACGGCGCAAAACTGAGGAGAAATCTCAACGCCGTGATATTCTCTATTTAAATTTTGACACGCAATAAGCGCCGACCCTCCACCGGCAAATGGGTCAAACAAAATTCCACTTGTACAATTTCCAATCAGCATCATTAACCACTCAACCGGTTTTGCGTGGGAATGCCCATCAAATTCTTTTGTTATTTGTGATTGATAAATTGTTGACAAATGTTTTCCGCGCGGGTCTGGATTATACAAATATTCTCCTCTTGGATTTGAAACTATGTGCGGTTTATCTGGTGTTCCATAAAATGCACCGTCCTGATTATATTTTCCATTTCCAAACCATAAACAATGTTTTGCGCGTGCAAGCGGCCACCCAGGAGTATACCAACACGCGGAACAATCCCACGTAAATAAACATCTAAATTCATGTTCCCAGCCATCTACGCAATCTAATAAATGTCTATGGTCTGTGAATACCAAAACATCATTGCATGACCATCTCATATCGATAATTGATTTATCAGCATCGTATGGGGGATCAAAAAATATTGATTGAAATTCTCCGAGTTTATCAATGATAATTTTATCTGTACAATCCCCGCATATAATCCTATGCTCCCCCAATTGCCACAATTGCCCAAACTCAACCCCCCATTTTCCCCTGAGTTCCTCCGCCCTATCAATCTGTGGCTCTGCATCGTCTGTCTGTGGTTTATCTGCCAGCAACATCTCTTTCAGGTTGAGCGCGTCGTTATTCCATTCTTTCAGCGTTTCCGCACCCATCCCCCAATCCTGTAATTCAGTTGCATCCCAGCTACTAAGCGCATTCCAATCCCATGAGCCGGTTGCCCCGGTGTGCAGGGTGATAATAAGTTCCCTGTGTTCATCCTCTGTGAGCGCCCGCTCGCACATTTTCACATCGACCACAAATTCAGCGCCGTAAACTGTAAGCCAGGCAGCTAAACGTTGATGACCGTCCAGCAACAGGTATTTTCCATCTACAGGAGGATTTACCAGGAACGGCAACGGCTGCCCGAATTTCTTCTCGCTCTCAATCAGACGCTTTGCCTGCGCCACTGTAGACATGCGCGGATTGCGCTCACAGCCCTGAATCTCTCCGAGCGTTATTTTTATTGATTCCCATTTCGGCTTCATAGTTCCATTATACACCATCATGCAAGATACCGTAATAATAGAACAATATAGAACAACGTGTGTAGGTTTTCCAAAAATCAATATTGCCTATTGACAACCTAAGCGTTCCGGTATATACTATTATTAACAAACAGAGACACCAACCAGAAACAGGAGAGATAAAATGAATACAAAAACCGTAAAAATCACCCGCAGAAGTAAAGTTGGATTTGGCTACACAGCCGGTTGTGAACAGTATGTCGGTCGAGATGGCAGCAGCGGCCTGGTTGTAAGCGCCGTGAATGTTCCAGATTACGAGGGGACGATCAACACAGTGTGTGAGCAGATTTCAAGAGATCGCGACCTGGAAAGTTTCCGCTCTGGCGGTACATATTACCGTACAGCGTGGTTTGTCAAAATTTCCGGCAGATGGTATCGGATGACATCCAACCCATCTAACAATTACGCGATTGACGAATTGACAAGAAAACTTACCGACATTGGACGAAGCGAAGCAGGCTACATGGCTGATATAGTAGAAATTGAGATAGAAGTCGCTGATGAAGAAATCAGCCAGGCAGCCGCTGCCCTGGGGCGCATTGGGGGTAAGGCGAAATCAGAACGCAAAACGTTGAGCAGCCGCGAAAACGGAAAGAAAGGAGGCCGACCCCGGAAAATGTAACGAAACGCTAACATGTACGCCCGTACAGAAAGCAAGAACCCCGGCACAGGAGGAAGCCGGGGTTCCGCTATTCACGAAAGGAATTTGAAATGAACTTACATAACCAGTATAGCACGAAACCGATAAAATGCAACCGCTAATTTCCTTTCGCCGCGCTAATCGCCATTACAACAAACAATGCGCCAAGTATTACGCCAATCCAAAACTCAAGTACTGGCATTATTTCACCTCCTGTATTTCAATTGCTCCAATTGCCGCCAGAGCATCCTCTGGAGATCGCACAATATTGACAACCTCTCCCCAACGCTTGATAAATTCAATCTGTTTCGGCGTGAGCTTCCCTCCAACTACCTTGACTTCGAACAGAAATAGCCTGCCACGAAACAGAACAATCAGGTCAGGAAAGCCGCCACCGACCGCTGATAAATCCTGTACTTCCGCGCCTACTTTGCGCACCGCCTCAACGATTGCAGATTGATTTGCGTCTACTTTGTGGGCTTTCATGTTCGGCACACTGTCCTTGCCATCTTTTCGTAACAGCTTTTGATTACACTGTTTTCTCGTTCTGCATTATCCTGTTTGATTTTCTCCATGTAAATGTTTTCTATCATGGAGAAAATATCGGTGGCGCTCCGGTTGCCGTCGTATTCAAAATATTTGTTGTCTATGAAGAAGCAAATATTTACTCCAGATAAACCAAACCCGCTTACCTCTATCCCGCCAATTGAAAATGAGAACATGGGCTTTTCTTTAATGTAAATGTCCTCGTTTGATATGTACGGCTTAACCTCAAACTCAACATTTTCAATTATATTTTTATGACATAACAGAAATTCAATAAAATCTTTCGCAAAAGTATTTTTATCAGGCATTGCAGTCTTCACCTCTCGTTTATTTTGCCGGGCTTCCACCGGCTCCGCGGTGTAGGAGAAATTACCGCTTGCCCGCTCTTTCCGGGCTATAAAGGCTTTGCCTGTTCCGCGTGCCGGAATCGAACCGGCATTTTCGCCACAGGGGGCGGTGTTCTTCCGGCATTGCTGGCCAGGCTGCCTTTTATTGAAGTAACGCGGAATAAATCATTCAAACCGCCTATTTATCACGCCGGACGGTAGGCGTATTCTATACGTGGCGTGGTAGTCAGTTGCTAGCTGCATCTTTACGCTTTTTTCGGTAGCTGTCCGCCTTTTCACCACGCCGCCGGGGAATTGGGCATCTAGCCACCGTTCAGCCCGTGTATTTTGAGCGCATCTTACCGTTTACTGTAATTGTGGCTACTCGGTTTCAATGCGTTGTCTCAGTTTTTAAGTTTCTTCAACCACTATTTCTTCAAATAAATCCCCAACCTGCACCCCCAGCGCATGAGCCAGTAAATACAGCGTGTCGAACCCTATGCGCGCCCAGCCGTTCTTGACCAGCTTCCCAACCGCATGGTATTCAAGCCCGCACATGTCGGCAAATTCACAGATACCCAGCCCGCGCTCTTTCAGCAGTTTACCGAGCCGTAGTTTTGCAACCCCTTGAGGATTTTTTAATGTCGTCATCATAATAATATTCTACCACAATTTCTAGCACAATGCAATACCAATTTCGCAATTTGCTTGACAATTATAATAGTAATATGTTATACTATGGGTAGATTTATAAACTAATTCAAACGAAAGGAATTGAAAATGACCAGAGACGAAGTGCTAAAAATCATTGCGGACGCGAGAGAGAAAAACGAACGTCCTGACCTGCGTTACACTGACCTGCGGGACGCTAACCTGAGTGGCGCTAACCTGTGGAGCGCTGACCTGCTGGGCGCTGACCTGCGGGACGCAAAAGGAATAATCTCAATCTCTCCGATTGGCAGTCGTGGCGATATATTGATTGGCGTTAAACATGAAGCGTCAATCATGATAAAGACCGGCTGTTTTTGGGGAACGATTGAGGAGTTTGAAACCGCTGTGAAAGAAAACCACGCCGGTACAAAATTCGAGCGCGATTATCTTCTTGCGGTCGCGCTGATTAAATCTTATTTTGAGGATTGAAACGAAAGGAATTGAAAATGAGCGATAAAGATATTGTACGAGTAAATCAGGAGTATAAAGAAAAGGCGCTTGCGCAGGAATGGGAAAATATCCGGGACGATAAGCAGGCGGTTATTGACCGGATTAAAACTATGATTGTAGGTACGCGCAAGCTGGCAGATGCAGAGGTTTTCTCGCTGGCGGTCTATGCCATCACAAACAACCTTAATCCATTTGCCGGAGAATGCTATTTCATCGATGGGATTGGCGTAGTTCCTGGTGTTGCTGGTCTACGGCGCAAAGCCCGCGAGCAGTTAGACCGCGAAGCCAAGATTGCGAAAATGGACGGCGCACAGTTCGCCATTGAATATAGCCTTGCAACCCATGAAGAAGCTGTGTTCGAAGATGGTGATGTGGCATGGAAAGCCGTTCTAACAGACACGGTTTCTCAATCGAAGTGGCTGGGAGATTTATTAAGCACCACGAAGTTATTACAGGGCTTATTCCCTGGCGTTGGGTTTAGCGAACTCATGGCGAAGGCAGAGGAAATCACTGGGAAAAAGCCTACCTGGTGGGCGGTTGGTGTGGTTTCAAAAGACGAATCATTCTCGAAGTTGGAATATGAGAACGGCAAGCCAACTGGAAGCCGCAAACCTGAGATGTGGGACAGGAACGAGCGCGCCAAGAAGCGCGCCGCTAAGAATGCCATTCGGCAGCGCTTTGATATTATCATTCCTGATTACCTGATGAACGGCGCTTCTGGCGGCTATGATATGGACGAACCAGTTATCAGCATCAGCATTCCAGAAGAGAGACCGGTTGTCATAAACGAGGCTCAGACGTTGAAAGATATGGGCTTTCCGGTAGATGAACAACCAGAGCCACAGGAACAGCCAGAGCAGAAGCAGGCTACGGACTCTCTGCGCCCATACACGCCAGAGCAACTTAAGCAAAACATTAACTTCATGCGGATTAAATTTGAGAAAGAAAACAAAGTCGTAAATCCTCAATTTCGCAACATGATAGCTCCCAATCTTGAGATGTGCTTTATCGGGCAGGATAAGCCGGACGAATTACGGCACACGGTTTTGAATTACCTGGTCGGTAAATCAAGCGTCAAGGAATTAACAAACCCGGAAGTCCTGGCAATCCGGCGATGGCTGGACGCGAAGCTGATAAACGACGAATGGCTCCCGTCTGAGATGGCAACAAAAGAAGCGCAAGCAGTTATTACCGCCGCTCTTGAGGAAGCCGGGCAACAAAAATTGGAACTGTAAAAACTCTGTTACGTAACGGGTTTCTGAAAACAATAGGCGGGTGAAATTCCCGCCGCGAAGGTAATTGAGATGAAAACAAAAGAAGAAAAGCTAATCAGTGAAATTGCAAGACTCAAAGAGAAGATTGCAAAAACTGAATCCATTATCAGAAAAATCTCAGAATATCCAATAAATAATCTATCGGACGCAGACCATATACAGAATATTGCACGAAATTACATATACCAAATTGATGAAGAAAAAAGATGGTCTGATGGCATTATTGAGACAGTAAACAGAGTAATGAGATAACAAATATTTAATCACGAAAGGAATTGAGATGAACTATAAAAATTTTCCAAAACTTGTAAAAGAACAGAGCGAGATTAAAAAACTGTCTCAGTCAAACCTTGCGGCTGCATCAGGGGTGTGCAGAAATACCATCTCTGAGATTGAGCGCGATATCACTAACCCACGCCTGGAAAATGTTCGCAATATTCTGGATGCCCTGGGATATGAGCTTGTATTCATTCCAAAAAACATTCTGGAAGAATACGAAAAGCTGTACGCAGAAAGCGAGGAATTGAAATGACTGCATTCGGCAAATGTTCATTATGCGGATTGGAGCCGGTTGTTGAAGGCGTTATTGATAAAAATGGATGGTGTGGTTCATGCAACGCAAATTATACGGGCGTTGACAATTACGGCGAACCAAGAATTGATTATGTGAACGGTGTCAAAAAAATGAATGATGAGGCGCTTTATGATGAATGCAGGAAAATGATTTGGTTCAGTTCTTACGCCAATAATAATCCGCGTTCTGATTATCATTGGCAGGTCGATTATTGCTATTCGGAATGCCGGAATCGGGGAAAAGAAGAAATTTACAAACTGGCTTATGATAGAGTTTGGAAAGAAAACTTTGGTTAGAAAGGATTTGAAATGACCCACCTGACAACCGCAACAGCAGCAGAAGTACTATCAGAAATCCGGGCAGAGGTTGCTTTTTACTCCGGCATGGTTGAGTCAAATATCCTCAACAACGCCCAGCCTGAGATTATCAGTCAGTCAATTGAAAATCTCGCAGTCGCCCGAAATGAGCTTGAGATTGCCGGACACGTCGCCACCTCAATGATTACGCCAGTAGAAAGCCCTGGCGGTATCTCATGTGATGACAACCCGGCTTTCAAATTCTAAAACTGGGTGTAACATGGACAATAAAACGTGGTATAATAGAGGTACAAACGTGCGAGGTTTGCTGAAATCGTGAAATCACCCACCTGGCGTAACTCGCACTTACCCCAGGTGGGTTTTCTGCATTGCGAGGTTAATTATGGAAAATGAAATCTCAGAGGAAGTTCAGGACGCTATAGATATGCTTGGCGCTGGATACCAAGAATCGTCTGTTGAGATTGAAGCGCCAAGAACGGTTATCAGGCGCACAAATGGACGACTTGAAAAGGTGGAGCAGCAGGCGTTTATTAAGTTGTCAACATCATTCAAAACAGAACTAACAAATATTTCAAGTGATGCGCTAAAGGTCTGGATATTCATAGCGCTTTCAATCAACCGAGAAACAGAGATTGCATACCCTGGTTTGCGTACAATCTCAAAGAGTGTCAATCTCGCGGTAAACACTGTTCAGAAGGCGCTAAAGGAACTCGAAAAGCTGAACCTGTTAATCGTTGACAGA
>Ga0172380_10009531_pt1 | contig 10330 bp, 9 predicted proteins | sample Leawe162metaG_FD_119747 | JGI IMG/M metagenome (GOLD analysis project Ga0172380, IMG submission 119747) | Leachate microbial communities from a municipal landfill in Southern Ontario, Canada - Leachate well 162 metaG | ecosystem: Engineered > Solid waste > Landfill > Unclassified | place...
AGTATTTTCCTATGACAACCACGAAAGAACTTTGGGAAAACGCGCTTGTAGAGCTCGAGCTCACGATATCCAAGCCCAACTTCAACACGTGGTTTAAGGACACTCATATTGTGCGGGTAGAGGACGGGTCGGTATACCTGGGCGTGCCCTCGCAGTTTGCCCGCGACTGGCTCTCGACCAAGTTCCACAAAGACATCGTGCGCAGCCTGCGCATGCTCTCCGACTCTGTGCGCAATGTCGAGTACGTGATATCGCGGGGTGCCAAGCGCGCTTCAGAGGAGCCGCGCGTGGTGCCCCCGCCCCCTACAGAGCTGGCCCTGGAGCCCGTACACCAAAAAACGAGCCTTAACCCGCGCTTTACCTTCTCCTCTTTGGTGGTGGGGCCATTTAACGAGCTGGCCCACGCCGCGGCACAGGCGGTGGTGCGCAAACCGGGTATTGCCTACAACCCCCTGTTTATCTACGGGCCCACCGGCCTGGGCAAGACCCACCTTATACAGGCAATAGGGAACCACTTTAGAGTCCAGGCGCCCGACCGCAAGGTGTACTACGTAACCTCGGAGCGCTTCTCTATGGACTATGTGTCGGCCCTGCAGGCCGGCAAAGTGCAGAGCTTTAAGGAAAAGTACCGCCAATATGACCTCTTAATAATGGACGATGTGCAGTTTTTGGCCGGGCGCGACAAGATTAAGGAGGAATTCTTCCACCTCTTTAACTTTTTGCATGACAACAACAAGCAGTTGGTGTTCTCCTCCGACCAGCACCCCAATGTGATACAAAACCTCGAGGACAGGCTAAAAAGCCGCTTTAGCGCCGGCATGATAGTCTCGGTGACCCCGCCCGACCACCAGTCGCGCTTGGCTATTATCCGCACCAAGGCATCGGCTCATAACTTTATACTCCCGGACGACGTGCTGGAGTACCTTGCCACCACTATAGAGGGCAACGTGCGCGAGCTAGAGGGGGCACTCAACACGCTTATGATCCAGTTTGAGATGCGCGGAGAGCCCCTGACCATAAGCGACGTTAAGACCCTGCTGCGCGGGCAGGGGAACGCCGCCAAAAAGGCCGTGTCGGTGCAGGAGGTGGTAAAGACCATTGCCAACTTTTACGGCGTAGAGGAGGGGAGTATTTATGAAAAGACCCGGCGCAAGGAGGTGGTGCGCCCCAGACAGGTTATTATGTTCCTTTTGCGCGAGGATTTCCGCATCTCGTTCCCGACAATTGGCGACAAACTGGGCGGTCGCGACCACACCACTGTCATACACTCCTGCGAGAAGATAAAAAACGACCTCAGATCCGACTCGGTGCTCTCAAACGAACTCCACCAGATCCGCCTCATGCTCAAATGATGGGGATAAACGGGTGGATAAGTGTTTAACAAGAGAGGGGATAGGTAGGGGTACAAGAAAATAAAGGTGTTGATAGAAAACGGCACAGGAGTAGTATCCACAGTAGAGTTCATGAGATCTCCACAGGTACAAAAGGACAAGAAGGCTCAAAAAACCCTTAGTACATAAAGACAGTTGGAGTTATCCAGAGTATCCACAGACCTAATAATAGTAATAGTTTTATATATAAAGAGTTATGAAATTTGAGACCACAACCGAGAGCCTGGCACAGGCGGTCGCGACAGCGAGCCGGTTTGCTGAAAGGAGGGCCAACCTCCCGGTACTCGGATGCGTGCTCATAACCGCAGAGGGCTCCAGGTTGACGCTACGCGCAACTAACCTTGAGTGCGGGGTGGAGATCACTGTGACCGCTAAAGTCTCAACAGAGGGCACTGTGGCTGTCCCAGCGGCTGTTTTAAACGGCTTCCTTAACAACTCAAAGGGCGCGTCGGTAACCGCATCATTAGTGGGCGAGGTGTTTAAGGTAGAGAGCGAGCGCGCCAGTGCATCCATAAAGACTATCCCGCATGAGGACTTCCCGATATTGCCTAAGGTGGCCGCCGAGCACTCGTTTACCATTAAGGCGGCAGACTTAGTGCGTGCCATACGCTCGGTAGCCTACTGCGCGTCGCTTTCGGCGGTAAAGCCGGAGCTCCAGAGCGTTTTGCTTTATGGTGAGGCGGGCAAGTTGGTGGCTGTTGCAACGGACTCGTTTAGGTTGGCCGAGAAGCAGATGCCGCTTAAGTCGGGAGGCGATATACCGCAGCTGTTGGTGCCGGCGCGCAATGCCGCCGAGCTTATGCGGGTCTTGGAGCACAGCAAGGGCGATGTAGAGATGTATTACAACGACAACCAGCTCTCGACCCAGACAGATGGTTTGTACTACACTTCGCGCCTGCTTGACGGCGCGTTCCCCAACTATCGCCAGATACTCCCCAAGGAGTTTAGTACCGAGGGGCTTGTGCTGCGCGAGGATATGTCGAGCGCACTTAAGTCACTCTCGATATTTGCAGATAAGTTTGCCCAGGTGTCTTTGGCTATTGACCCGGTTAAAAAAGCCCTGTTCCTCTCGTCGCGCAACCCGGACGTGGGCGAGCAGATCTCGACCGTTAAGGCGACAATAACGGGCGACGCGGTCTCAGTATCGTTTAACGGCCGTTACTTGGCCGACAGCCTGCAATCTATAGTAGGGGATAGTGTGCGCCTGCACTCCAACGGCGCCGGCAAACCCATGCTGATAAAGGACGCTTCCGACGACTCCTTCCTTTACCTGGCCATGCCCATGAACCGGTAAATTAATCATGGAGGTACTTACTTGGGATATTTATGAAGTGGTGAGTTCTGAGGATGTTTTGCACGGGGTAATGCTGCGCGGGAGGATACGGAAGTTTTGCATAGAATCAAACAAAAACTGCTTGGTGGAAAATGCCTCCGATAAAGAAAACACAGTGCGGTTTGCTGTCCCTACCGGCAGCGAGGCTAAGGCAATATCCGACTTTGTAGGGAAGATATTGAATAATGTCCGTGTAGAAAAAGTAGCGGATGCTGTACCAAACCCCGTGCTCTCCAAACTAAAAGTTAACGACCTGTCTCGTTACACGCTCGAATAGTCGAGCTACTCGACTTTTTGGATAAGTTGCTGTAATTTTTGTGCGGACCCAATCTAACCCAGTAGGAGCTTCCTATGCGTTTGTTCATAGATTCCATGGAAGGTGAGTTGAGTATCAATCTTGATATTGACGACAGACCTCCAGGTATGAGCTATCCTGAGGCTGAGTCGGTCGTTATTGAGCTGGAGCTCGAAAAGGAACAGAAAGACGCCCTACTGGCTCTTTATGCACTTTCCGGGTATGAATCAACTCCGATCTTCTGGGCAATAGAGGAAATTGCCACAGAAGCGTTCAAAGCTGGTCAAAAGATGACCAAACACATTCAGGAGTGAAGATTTGCGAAAAAAGCGGCGGTCATGTGCATGACCGCCGCTTTTCGACTTTTATTATCTCGGGACGGTGCCGTTGTTGGGCGGGGTTTGGCCGTTGGTGCCGTTGCTGTTTTGGAAGTCGCTCGGGTTAACGTTTTGTCCGGGGATGCACTGGCTCGTGCGTGGATCTATAAAGCAGTCCTCGGCCCCGCCTGTGTTAAACGCACCGCCGTTTGTGGCGACCCACGCCTGCACGGGGTACTCCCAGTACTTGTACTGGCTGTCGCCTATAGAGTTGCCGTCGCCCTGCGGGCTTTTTTTGTTGACCCAGTAGAGGATGTCGTGGATAAGACCGTCTTGTCCGGGCGTCTGCCATACGCCGTTAAGCACCGGCTTAGTTGCGGGCTGAGTCTCGGCCCTGGCAAACGGCTCCTGCGGCGTCCTGGAGAGCGCGTAGCGCATAAACTCCGACCAGGCGGGGCCTATGATAAAGCCCGACACGCGGCGCACCATGGGCGTGTTGTCGTTGTTGCCGGCCCATGCGCCCACCGATATGTTGGGGGTAAAGCCAACCGTCCATGCGTCGCGGTAGTTGTTGGTGGTACCGGTCTTTATAGCCACGTCGTGTCCGGGGAAGTCAAAGAGATTGTTCTCTCCCAGGGGGCCGCGGGCCACCGGGTCGGAGAGCACGTCAGCCACTTGCTGGGCCACCACGGGCTCCATAACCTGCACGCCCGCCACCTGCGTGTTGTCCTCTATAATGTTGCCCTGGCTGTCCTCGATCTTGAGTATGGACTGCTCCTCGTAATGGATGCCGTTGTTGGCAAACGCGCCGTAGGCGTTTGTCATGTCCAAGGGCGTAACCTCGCCGCCTCCCAGCACCAAGGTCAATCCGTACTGGTTTGGGTCGCCCAGCGTGGAGATACCCATAGACTTGGCCAGCCGTAATGTGTCGGAGAGCCCGGCCAGGTAGATGGTTTTAACAGCCGGGATGTTCCTGGACTGTGCCAGGCCGTTGCGAAGGGTTATGGGGCCGACAAACGCATCGTCGTAGTTTTGCGGCGCGTAGCACGGGGGCTCGCTGTTGTAGTTGTCATACGGCTCGCATGCTGTCGAAAACTGCGTGGGCAGGTCAAACACCACGGTCTCCGGCGTGTAGCCCTCGGCAAACGCCTGCGCGTAGGCAAACGGCTTAAACGCCGAGCCCGGCTGGCGGCCCGGGGCCATGGTAGCCACGTTGTAGGCGCCCGGTATCACCTCGTCAAAGTAGTCGCGCGAGCCGACCATCACCAATATCTGGCCGGACTTAGGGTCGGTGGCGACCATAGACATGTTGGTGGCGGCAAAGTCGTCTACGTTTGAGAGCGCGCGGCGCTTAACTATCTCCTCTGCGTGGGCCTGCAGGTCGGCGTCCAGGGTCGTGGTGACCCTCCAGCCGCCGCGCTCCAGTGCCTCGGTGCCGTACTTGTCCTCCAGGTACTGCTGGACGTAAAAGACAAAGTGCGGGGCGAATATACTGTTCTTTTTCTGCGGTTGGAATGTCGCCATCTGGCCCTTGTACTCGTCGCGCTCCTCGGTTGTGATGACACCGTGCTCCTGCATCTTCTCTAGTACGAGGTTTTTGCGCGCCTCGAGCTGGCTGTTGATGCCCGACTCGTCGGTGCGCCACGGGTTGAGCCTGGTGGGCGAGGGGAGCATGGCGGCTAGGTAGGCGGCCTCCAAGACGGAGATGTCGGCCGCGTGCTTGCCAAAGTAGGTCATAGACGCCTCCTCGACACCATAGAGCTGGCCACCAAAGGGCGCCTGGTTGAGGTACAGCTCGAGTATCTGGTCCTTGTCCAATATGCGCTCCATCTTAAGCGCGAGTATCCACTCCTTAAACTTGCGTATAGGCGACTTGTCGCTGGTGAGTATGGTGAGCTTGATAACCTGCTGGGTGATGGTGGAGCCGCCTTGGCCGCTCAATAGCTCGCCCTGCACAAAGTTGGTCCATATGGCGCGGGCTATAGCGGTGGGCTTGATGCCAAGGTGCGTGTAGAACTCCGGGTCCTCTATCGCGATAATAGCCTGCTGGAGGTTGGTCGAGATGGACTCCAGGGGTACCGCGGTGCGCTGCATGTCCTTGTGCAGGTCAAAGAGGAGCACGGTGCCGGTGCGGTCGTAAATCTTAACCGACTGCTCGACGCGGCGCGTCTCCAGCGACCCTAGGTCCGGCAGGTGGAGCGTGGCGGCCCATAGTAGCCCGCCTCCGCCGACAATAAAGCAAAAGCCAAACGCCCACACGCCAAACGACTGCCAGTTGTGGCGCACGTAGCGCGTCCAGTAGTCAAACTTGTCGTCAGCCCAGTCAAATGTTTTGCCAAAGCGCGGGTAGAGCGCGCGATGAGCTACTCTGTAGTAGTGGCGACATATCGCCTTAAGGGTACGCATGCAAGCATTCTATCACTCAACCTGCAGGATGCGAGCTCGCTTCCTGCAGGATAAATAGTAAAGTAAACTGGTTGTATATGGGATTTATGGACTTTTTTGGCGGGGATGCTAAACCATCGGCTACAGCCACAGGCAAACTTTCTGAAGTGCTCAAAGAGAGGGGATATGTATACCAGCACACGGGCGACCTGCAAGAGATAACCGACGGGCAAAAGCGCACGCTGTACTTGGGTATAGACCCGACGGCCGACTCTATGCACGTGGGGCACTTGCAGGCCATGATTGTGTTGCGCCGATTTCTTGAAAACGGCCACAAGGTGATAGTGCTCCTGGGCGGCGGCACCGGCATGATAGGCGACCCGTCCGGCAAGAGCGAAGAGCGCACCCTACTCGACGAGAAAACTTTGGCGCACAACGCAGCCGGGCTTAAGAAGCAGGCGCAAACACTGTTTCAGTCCAACGACTTCCGGATACTTAACAACCTGGACTGGCTAGACAAGCTTAATGTTATCGACTTTCTGCGCGACATTGGCAAGCACTTCTCGGTCAATGCAATGATGGCGCGCGACTCGGTCAAGGACAGGCTTGAGAACCGCGAGCAGGGGATATCCTACACCGAGTTTTCCTACATGCTGCTGCAGTCCTACGACTTCCTGCATTTGTTTGAGCAAGAGGCCTGCGACCTGCAGGTAGGCGCATCGGACCAGTGGGGCAATATGGTGTCCGGCACCGACCTTATTCGCCGCAAGACCGGCAAGAGCGCCTACGCATTCTCGTTCCCACTCTTGGTCAACAAGTCGACCGGCAAAAAGTTCGGTAAGTCCGAAGGGGGTGCGGTGTGGCTTGATGCGGCAAAAACGTCGCCGTTTGAGTTTTACCAGTTTTGGTTTAACACCAGCGACGCCGATGTTGAGGAGTATCTGCTTAAGATGACACTCGTGTCTAAACAGGACATTGATACGGTGATGGTTGAGCAAAAGCAAAACCCCGCCGCGCGCCCCGCACAGAAAAAGCTTGCATGGGAGGTAACGGCATTGGTGCACGGCAGCAAAGATGCCGACAAAGCCAAGGCAGAGTCCGAGGCATTGTTTGCGGGCAAGGCACCGGCTGACATGCCTAGCGTACCCGCGGGCAAACTACGTGATGTTGTGGCAGGGATCTCAACGAGCGAGCTTAGGCGCCTTGTGGACGCGGGCGCGGTGTCCTACCTTGAAAGCGGCGAGAAGATATCAAACATAGACACGGAGGTAAAAAATACGACGCTCAAGATAGGCAAAAACAGATTTATAAAAGTTGAATAGCAAAAACCCGCGGCATGCCGCGGGTTTTTTGTCTGCCTAGATGGCCTCCTCTTCGTCGAGGCCCTCCTCGACCTCATCATCCTCGTCCTCTGCCTCCTCCTTCTCCTCGCCTGTCGGGGAGTTGTCGAGCTCGGGCTCCTCGTCCAACATCATCTCAGGATCTAACTCATCGTACATAGGTACTGTAACTATTTTTATTAATTATTAGGACCTTAACGAGTATGTTTTACCAAACTTGTCGGCAGATGCAAGGCAGGTAATCCCCACCGCAATAGCATCGAGCTCGTCGTCAAGGCGCTTACCTGCGGAAATGCTCAGTAAACGGGGCACCATGGCCGCTATGGCAGCTTTGTCTGAGCGGCCGTTGCCCGTAACCGCTACCTTAACCTGCAGGGGCGTGTACTCGTGGGCAGGGAGGCCGCTGCGGGCCGCCAGGTACAGGAGCATACCGCGCACGGCAGAGACGTTCATGGCCGTTTTTGCGTTATTTTCAAAATACAGGCTCTCGAGAGCCACGGCGTTAGGTTGCCACTCTTGTATGAGCGCCTCCACAGCGGCGCCCAGTTCGGCGAGCCGCTCGGGGAAGGTGAGCGTGGCCTTGGTGCGTATGCAGTCGGAGTAGAGCAGGGCCTCTTTGCCTTTTACTTTCTCTACAACGGCAACACCAAGCCGCTCGTAGCCAGGGTCAAAAGCCAGAATGCGCATACGGTGAGTATAGCAACGTGAGCGACGAAGCGGAAAAAGAGGGTAAGACTTGGGCTAGCGGCCCCGAGCGCCCTCTTTTTCTGCTTTGACGCTCAAAGTTACGCGGCGCTCGAGTAGATTTCGTTGACATCGTCGTGCTCCTCAAGAGCCTCGGCCAAGTCGGCCATCTTTTGGTTGTCTTCATCGCTCAGCTCGACAGGGGCCATAGGCTCGAGAACGCCTTCGGCGTTCTTAGTAAACGCCCACATCGCGGCTCCCGGGTTGGCGAGCGTGCCGCCATGCAAGCTCAACAGGTGCTTAAGCTCTTGCACGGTACGGTTGCGGTTGTCAGTCATCGCCTCTATCACAAGCGCGGTGCCGCCGGGGCCGTAGGCCTCGTAGGTAACCGACTCCAGCTCGACGCCGTCGTTCTTGCTAAGTGCGCGCTCGATGTTGTCCTTGGGCATGTTGTCGGCCAGCGCCCTCTCGACCGCATTGCGCACACCGGCGGCGTTCTTGTCGCCCTTGGCCTTCTTGATCTCCACGCCAATGATGCGCACGTGCTTGCTAAAGAGCTTTGCCTTCTGGGCATCCGTTTTCCCCTTAGTATGTTTAAGCTTTGCCCATTTACTGTGTCCTGCCATATACAGGGGAGTATGCTGCTAAAAAACGGCTTAATCAAGGGATACTTGCGTTCCTGCTAAATCTATGATATAATATAACGTAGTGCAACAATCGGGTTGCATGCCCTTAACTCGCGGGAAGCGAGAAGCTTGTCGGCAATCAGCCGAGAAGGAGAAGTTCCATGAAATACGGTTCGGTAACCCTCGGACAGATCGAGGCAATTATAACCAAGCTTGGTGGTGAAGACGGCGCGCTGCGCTTCTTGCGCAACGATCCGTACTTTATCGACGGAGACGCAGCGGCTGAGGCATCCCGCGGAAGGACGGTGCACGAACATAAGAAAATCGGACCGTTCCTCTGGGACGTGTCGCGGATTATCTTGTGGCAGCATCCAATCCAGCAACGTTCGGGACCCAAGCCTTGGACGGCGCCGCAAGACCTGTACCGGGCAACCCGAGGGCGGCGCGTACTTAATGCAAACGTTCTCGATTACCTCCTCAAGAATCCTTCTCTTATACCGAAGGAATGGAAAGATATAGGAGTTGTGTTTTGGGGCACGCTGTATAGATCAGATGAAAATCGTCTCGAGGCGCGCATGCTCGTCAACGACGACGGCGTATGGAAGAGCCATTACTCCGAGATTGCCGCAGCGTGGCTGGACTTGCCACGCATCTATTCCGCCGAGTACTGAACCGGAATCGGTTCTAAAAAGCAGGGCTGCGTTGAAAGACGCAGCCCTTTTACATTTTTATATAAGCCGCTCGTTGAGGTCTGCTGGGGGAGTTTTGCCCAAATGCTTGTAGGCAGCTGCGGTGGCTACGCGGCCGCGCTGAGTGCGCTCTATAAGGCCAAGTTGCAAGAGGAAGGGCTCGTGCACTTCTGAAAGGGTAGCGGGCTCCTCGCTCAGTGCCGCGGCAAGCGCGTTAACACCGGCCGGCCCCCCGTTAAATCTTTCAATAAGCGCCGTGAGCATCTTGCGGTCCAAGGGAGTGAGCCCGAGGTTGTCTACCTCGAGCAAGCCCAGTGCGGCGCTTACGGAGCGCTCGGAGAGGTCCTCGCGCTTAAGCTGGGCGTAGTCGCGGGCGCGCTTTAAAAGATAGTTGGCGGTGCGCGGCGTGGAGCGTGCGCGCTTGGCAATCTCGCGCACGCCGCCCTCGTCTACCTCTACACCTAAAATTTTGGCGGAGCGTGCAACTATCTGGGCAATATCGTCCTCGCTATAAAACTCCAAACGGTACACCCCGCCGGAGAAGCGCGAGCGCAAAGGCGCCGAGAGGTCGGCCACGCGCGTGGTGGCGGCCACCAAGGTAAACGGCGGCAAGGGCAGCTCGATAGTGCGGGCGCTCGGCCCTTTGCCAATGATGATGTTTAAAACGCCCGACTCCATGGCGGGGTAGAGCACCTCCTCTATAGAGCGGGAGAGCCGGTGTATCTCGTCTATAAAGAGAATATCGCCCGACTGGAGGTTGGTTAAGAGTGCGGCCAAGTCGCCCACGCGCTCTATGGCCGGGCCGGAGGTGGAGCGCAGAGCCCCACCCAGCTCGCGGGCAATAAGGTGGGCCAATGTTGTCTTACCGAGCCCCGGCGGGCCATAAAACAGCACATGCTCGGGCGGCGTTTGCCGCTCTTTGGCGGCGGATATCAAAATATGGAGGTTGTTTTTGACCGAATCTTGGCCCACGTACTCGTCCCAGCTGGCCGGGCGCAGGGTGTTGTCTAGGTAAAGGGTCTCGGGCGCCGGGGTGGGGGATTCCGGCTCAAATTCTGGGGTCTGCAAGGAGTCGCTTGACATAAAATAGATAGTATGCTAGGCTACCCAATAGCACGTCCCTTAGCTGGGGCGCTTTCTTTTTACTCTATTGGGAGAAGTTCACCATCAAGCAATGCGGCTTAACCGTTTTGGAACCGTACCGAGGACGCCCTGGCACCCGTTTTATACTGGACCGCGGGGGCTATCCTTAGATGCGACTTCCGCTTCA
>Ga0172380_10009532_pt1 | contig 10328 bp, 9 predicted proteins | sample Leawe162metaG_FD_119747 | JGI IMG/M metagenome (GOLD analysis project Ga0172380, IMG submission 119747) | Leachate microbial communities from a municipal landfill in Southern Ontario, Canada - Leachate well 162 metaG | ecosystem: Engineered > Solid waste > Landfill > Unclassified | place...
AGCGCGAAGCCGGCTCTAAGATGAGTAATCATTACGATCCGTCAGAGATGATGACGTTGATAGGCTTTAGCTGTAAGCGCAGCAATGCGTTGAGGCGAGAAGTACTAATCGATCAAGATTCCTCTCAAGTAGTGTCGGAGGTTTGAGCATCGCAATAATCTGTTGTTGATATAATTTGATTTTGGTTACCTACATTGTGAGTTTCGTTGAGGAGGGACCATGGAGGTCTTTAAGCGACCAACGTGTAAAGTAGCCAGCGATGGCCAGTCCCTTCTCTCCTCTATGAAGCTCGCAATTGTTTTTGGAAGTTCTGTTTTGGTGGCTTGGCGCCGGGGTCACACCCGTTCTCATTCCGAACACGGAAGTTAAGCTCGGTAGCGGCGATGGTAGTCTGGGTACAACCAGGCGAGAGTAGCTAGCCGCCAGAACAGAGAGTCCAAAATATATTTTTATACCGGCATAAGGCCGGATTTTTGCGTTACAATTGTGGCATGGCACTTACGTGGAGCGGGCGGCGCAAGGCTCTGTATACCAGTGTAGGAGGCATCCTAGCGCTGATGCTGCTTATTTTTGTATACCAGCTGCTGTTTAGCGCGCCCGCACTGTGCACCGACGGCAAACAAAACGGGCAGGAGCGCGGGGTAGACTGCGGGGGCAGCTGCTCGCTTATATGCCAGGGCGAGGCGCGTGCGCCGGTGGTGCTATGGGCCCGCGCCTTCGAGACGGCACCGCAGACCTACACCGCGGCCGCCTATGTACAAAACAACAACCAGGGCGCGGGTGCGCGCCGCGTAGCCTACACGTTCCAGCTGTTTGATGCCGAGAACAAGCTTGTTGTAGACCGCGCAGGCGTTGCCGACCTGCCTCCCGTACCCGTGGTGCCTATTGTCGAGCCGGGCATCAACGTGGGGTACCGCACTGTGGCCCGCACACTCTTCTCGTTCTCTACCGAGCCGGTGTGGGTTAAGGCAGGCGAGCTGCCGCGGCTCGCGGTGTCGGGCCAGAGCCTTGCCGCAGACGGCTCGAGGCTCGAGGCCACCATATCCAACGACTCTTACAGCGACGCGCGGGCAACCGTGGCCGCTGTGCTCTTTGACATTGAGGGTGTCGCGCGCGCGGCCTCTAAGAGCACTGTCACCGTGCCTGCGCGCTCCTCTGTGCCTATCATATTTACCTGGGGCATGCCCGCGCAGGGCGTTGTGCGCGGCGAGATAACTGTGCTACCCCAATAAGCGGCGAGTGTGCCCTCGCGCGCCGCACTGTAGCGCATTGAGGAGCCAGTTCGGGTACAATGGCAGTCATGCCCACGCTCGCAAAAGCCAAGCAACGCGCCACAGACTGGCTTGCGCTCGGCTGCGCCGTGCTGCTCTCTCTCTTGGGGCTTGTAACGATGAACTCGTTTGTGCCGGGCGACCAGTTTTTTGTCCGGCAGGCTATCTGGCTGGCCATAAGCATTGCAGTGTACTTTGGCGCCTCTGTAATAGACTGGAGGTTTTTGCGCCGCGGTCAGTTTGCCGCATGGGCGTATGTGGCGCTCATTGTGCCGCTGCTCTTCCTGCTCGTGGTGGGCACGGCGGTTAAGGGCGCCAAGAGCTGGCTTAGCTTTGGCAGCTTAGGCATCCAGCCTATCGAGCTGGCTAAGCTGGCGCTTATTATCGCCCTGGCCAAGTACTTCTCGCGCCGGCACATAGAGATTAAAAACATCCGGCACATACTTGTGTCGGGGGTCTACGCGGCAATTGTGTTTGTGCTTGTGGCGCTCCAGCCCGACCTGGGCGGTGCCATCATTGTGGGGCTTATCTGGTTTGGCATGGTGCTTGTCTCTGGCATATCGCGCAAGCACCTCCTGCTTGTGTTTAGCGTGGCTGTCATATCGTTTGGTGCGTTATGGTTCTTTGGCCTGCACGACTACCAAAAGCAGCGCCTGATGACCTTTATCTACCCCTTGGCCGACATACACGGTGCAGGCTACAACGCCTACCAGTCTACGGTGGCGGTGGGCTCCGGCGAGCTGTTTGGCAAGGGCATAGGCTACGGCACGCAGAGCAAGCTGCGGTTTTTGCCCGAGTATCAGACCGACTTTATATTTGCCGCGTTTGCCGAGGAGTGGGGGTTTGTCGGCATCGCCATTGTCTTTAGCCTGTACGGCGTCATATTCTGGCGCATCCTCCATAGTGCAGGCAGGGGAGCGTCTAACTTCGAGACTCTGTTTGCTCTTGGGGTGCTCTGTTACTTCGGCGCGCATTTTATCCTGCATGTAGGTATTAACCTGGGGCTCTTGCCGGTCACGGGCACCACGATACCGTTCATGAGCTATGGCGGCAGCCACTTGGTGGTCGAGTTCTTGGCATTGGGCATACTAGCGGGGATGAACCGCTACTCCAGGGCTACCCATCGCGACATGCTCGACCGGGAATTCTCAGGCGGCTACGACCACTAAAACAGGTAGCTAGCCACTAGCCAATAGCCACTAGTAAACCGCTGCAGTTTTTTCAACCATTTTCTCGAGGGTAAATTCGCTCATATCTTGTGCGTCTAAAATATCGGGGATGCCGCCAATACGATTTGCCTCAATGGGGAGCCCCGCCTGTTTTGCCTCCAGGAGCACGTAGGGCAAGCCCTCTTTAAGGGAGGGGAGCGCAAACACGTCGAAGCCCTTTAACACATCCTTGGCCGGCATAAAGCCAAACAGTTTTACCCGCTCCTCTAGTCCGTACTCCTTTATCTTTGCCTCGAGCATGGGGCGCAGCTCGCCCTCGCCGACAATCGCCACATATCGGGGCTTGTTTTTTGTCTCCTCGATAAGCGCTATATGATTTTTGTTTTTGTTTAGCTCTCCTATGGTGCCCACGATGCGAGCGCCTTGGGGGAAGGCGCTGCGTATTGCCTCGCCGCTCCCGAACTCCATGGGCCCAATGCCGTTATATATGAGGACTATTTTGTCGCGGCATAGCCAGCATGCACGTGCGCGCCTATAGTTGTCTTGAGAAATTGTGATGACTTTGTGCGAGAGCAGGAAGGTAAGGCGTGTGGCGATATATATAAGCGACCTTGCCACGGGGCCCCTAGGCTCGTCCCACGGGAGCCCGTGTACCGTAAAAACAATATGAGGTACTGCAGCAAGCCGCGCAGCCAAGGCGCCCACGCCGCCGGCCTTGCTGGAGTTTAGGTGCACGACATCCGGCTGCTCTTGTATAAACAGCCAGTACAGCTCAAAAAAGCTCTTAATATCCGCCCACACGGATACATCGCGCTGGAGCGACTTGATGGGGTGGGTGGCCACGCCGGCCTCCGCGAGCTTTTGCGCCAAGAGCCCCGGCTGGCCCTGGGCCACCGACACCGCACACTCTTGGGGCAGGTGAGTGGCCAGGTCAAACACATAGCGCTGGGCCCCGCCCCAATTTGATTTCGTTATAACAAAAAGGATTTTTTTCATGCTACGAGTGTGACTTTTCTTTTGCCCGTTTCGTTGTAGTATATCGTAAAGCCATGATTTCCATATTCCGCTCCCGGACGCTCGCCTTGTTCCTGGGCGACCTCCTCTTTTTTTGCCTGGCGCTCTATATATCGCTCTACCTGCGCGTCCTCGAGCCTGTCTCGCAGGATACCTTTTTGGAGCACCTCTACCCGTTCTCTCTGCTGTTTATAGCCTGGGTGCTGGTGTACTTTATCGCGGGGCTCTACGAGTCGCGCTCTATTATACTTGCGCGCCGCGCTCTCTCGGCAACGCTGCTGGTGGCCCAGAGCGTCAACATGGGGCTGGCCGCGCTCTTCTTCTTTTTTGTGCCGCTGTTTGGCATCGCACCCAAGACGCTCCTGTTTATCTACCTTATAGTGTCGTTCCTCCTGGTGCTGTACTGGCGCGCGGTGCTCTTTCCGCTGTTGGGGCTGCAGCGCACCGAGAAGGCCGTCGTGGTCGGCCAGGGCCAGGAGATAGACGACCTTGTGCGCGCCATGAACGCCGCCCACAGAGCACCCGTGCGCATCACCAAGGTTATCCCGGCGCAGACCCAAGAGCTCTCGGGCGCTATTGTGGCCGCCATGCAAGAGACAGGAGCCCGGGTCATTGTGGCCGACTTTACCGACCCCAGGGTCAATAGCGCCTTCCCACAGGTGTATAACCTCATTAGCCTAGGGGTACGTTTCGTCGACGCGCTGCCGGTGTACGAGGAGCTGTTTGGGCGCATACCTCTCTCGGTCTTAAACGAGCGGTGGCTGGCGCGCAACATCAGCCGCTACTCGCAGAGCTACTACGACGCGCTTAAGCGGCTCTTGGACATTGCCGTGGCGCTCCCGGCACTTGCGGTGTCGCTAATTTTCTATCCGTTTATCATGCTCGCCATAAAGCTCGACGACGGCGGCGAGACGATAATCTCTATGCCGCGGGTGGGGGAGGCGGGGCGCGTATTTAACTTCTACAAATTCCGCAGTATGTCCGGCAACGACCATGGCCGCTATGGAGAGGACGGTGCGTCCAAACTGGTGGTGACAAGGGTGGGCCGCTTTATCCGCTCAACGCGCCTCGACGAGCTGCCCCAGCTGTGGAACCTGCTGCGCGGCGACCTCTCCTTAATAGGTCCGCGCCCCGAGCTCCCGGCCCTGGTTAAGCTGTACGAGGAGGAGATCCCGTACTACGGCGTGCGCCACCTTATCAAGCCCGGTATATCAGGCTGGGCCCAGCTCTATCACCACGGTGACCCGCACCACAAGGCTGCGGTAGATGATACGCGCGACAAGCTCAGCTTTGACCTCTACTACCTCAAGCACCGCTCGCTCCTCTTGGATGTCGTTATTGCGATGAAGACAGTGCGCCGCCTGCTGCTTAAGGGCAACGCTTAGAAAGAACTTTTGGCCCCGCGCCAAGTTCTATATATAGACGCACATACCACTTGCTTTTGCACAAAGTTTGTGGTAGTTTGCTTATCAGCTAGAACCTCTTACAGGAGTGATCGATGAAGAAGACCGTCTTAGTTACCGGCGGTGCTGGGTACATTGGCAGCCACACTGCCAAGGCGCTCATTGCCGAGGGCTACAGGGTGGTCGTCCTCGATGACCTCTCGACCGGAAACCGGATGATGGTGCCGCAGGGCACAACAGTATTCGCGCGCGGCAATGTCGCCGACACGGATCTGGTCAGAAGCCTGATACGCCGCCACGATATAACGAGCGTTCTGCACTTTGCGGCGTTTGTAGACGTCGCGGAGTCTGAGCGGGAGCCGGACAGGTACTACGAGAACAATCATCGCAGTACGGCGTACCTGGTAGACGCGGCGCAGTCTGCGGGCGTGGAGCGGTTTGTCTTCTCCTCGACCGCGGCGGTGTACGGCAACCCCGACCTGGTGCCGACGCCGGAGGATGCTCCTCTGGCCCCGGTAAGCACCTACGGCAAGTCGAAGATGCTTGCGGAAAAGGTGGTGTCAGGATCGGGCATGGAGTATGCCATCCTGCGATACTTTAATGTCGCGGGTGCGGACTGGAAGAAGGGGCTGGGGTACATGGTTAAGAAGGACCCCACGCACCTTATCCGCCGGGTGGTGCTGGCTATGCTGGGCGACATCGAGCTTATTGATGTCTTTGGCACCGACTACCCGACGCACGACGGCACGGCGGTGCGCGACTACATCCATGTGCGCGACCTGGCACAGGCGCACGTGGACATGCTCAGGTATCTCGAGCGCAGCGGCGTATCCGACATATACAACGTCGGGTACGGCCGGGGCTACTCGGTCCTCGATGTGGTAAATGCCGCACAGAAGATACTTGGCAGAAGCATCCCTCAGCTCAACTGCCACCGGCGCCCGGGCGACCCGGCGATGGTCATTGCGTCTAGTCGCAAGCTAGCCGAGACTATCAACTGGCAGCCGCAGTTTATGTCGCTGGGCGGCATGATCCACGACGAGCTCGACTGGGTCAGGCTGCAGAGGGCCCATCAGGAGTAACAACGCGCGTCGCCTTAGGGCGGCGCGTTTTTCTTTATCTTTGGTACTATGGCCACATGATTGTAGACGGCAAGCAAATAGCAGAAGAAATCCTGGCGGGGCTGGGGGACTCTCTGCGCGGCATAAAGCTGGGCATTGTAGCCAGCGTGGGCAACCCGGCTACCGAGTCATACATTGCCCGCAAAAGTAAGGTTGCCGAGCGCCTGGGTGTCGAGGTGGTGCGCGGCCGGCTTGAGGATATTGCCGCTATGTGCGACGGCGTGCTGGTCCAGCTGCCGCATCCGGAGGCCGACACACTCATCCCAGACATCCCCGGACACAAGGATGTAGACGCCCTTGGGCAGCATTCGCCTGTCTTGGCTCCTGTTGCCGAGGCGGTTAAAGAAGTCTTGTTGCGTGAGGGTGTTGGTGTCGCCAATAAAAAAGTGGTGGTAGTGGGCGAGGGCCGGCTGGTGGGCAAGCCGGTGGCAGCGATGCTGCGCCATATGGGTGCTGACGTTGTAGTGGTGACACTTGAGAGCGGTTCGCTGAGCGAGCTCAAAGACGCCGATGTGGTGGTAAGCGGCGCCGGCAGCCCGCATTTAATAAAACCCGAGATGCTCAAAGAGGGGGTTGTGCTTATAGACGCCGGCACAAGCGAGAGTGGCGGCAAGGTAGTGGGCGACTGCGACCCCGCGTGTGCAAGCGTAGCGAGCGTGTTCACCCCGGTCCCCGGCGGCATAGGCCCCATAGCCGTCGCGATGCTATTCAAAAATCTTTCTACACTAACTAAGTAGTACTTAGTCAACCCCTACAAAAGCGGGAGTATTTAGGCTATGCTCTACTCATGTTCGCCATACGGTACTGGTCGGTGGTCATTCTTATTGCCGCAGCGGCAGTAGGGTTTTTTGTCTGGACCACTACCGGCACAGGCGGCCGCTTTGACTTTAAGCTGGGGCTCGACCTCTCCGGCGGCACGCACCTGGTCTACAAGGCCGACACAGCCCAGATTGAGCCTGCCGATGTCGCAGACTCGCTGGCAAGCCTGCGCGAGGTTGTCGAGCGCCGCGTTAACGCGTTTGGCGTCGGCGAGCCGCTGGTACAGACAGAGCAGGGCGGGGCACTAGGCGGCGGCGAGCACCGCCTGGTGGTCGAGCTCCCGGGTATTACGGATGTTGATGAGGCAGTGCGGCTAATAGGCGAGACGCCGGTGCTGGAGTTTAAGCTTGTGCGCGAGGGCATAGACCCCGCAGTGTACGGCGCTGCCTCCTCCACCAACGCCAGCGTCTTTGCCGACACAGGGCTTACGGGCCAGTACCTGTCGCGCGCGACACTGCAGTTTGGCAACGGGCAGGGCGCCTTGGCCACCGCACCTGTTATTCGTGTGGACTTTAACCCCGAGGGCGCCAGGCTCTTTGGCACTATAACCACAGCCAGCACGGGCCGCCTCTTGGCCATATTCCTAGACGGCAAGCTCCTGTCGGCCCCTGTTATACAGACTCCCATAACCGACGGCACGGCTATCATATCGGGCGGAGACTTTACCGCCGAGACCGCGCGCGAGATGGTGCGCAACCTTAACCTAGGCGCCTTGCCGGTACCCATTGCCCTGGCCTCCACAGAGACCATAGGTGCGACACTGGGCGACGAGGCACTGCACGCGGGTGTTGTCGCGGGTATAGCCGGCTTTGTTTTGCTGTCGCTGTTTATGATTGCCTGGTACCGCCTGCCGGGCCTGGTTGCCGTTGCATCGCTCTTTATATACGTCGTTATGATGCTCGCGCTCTTTAAGCTCATACCGGTGGTGCTTACGGCAGCGGGCATTGCGGGCTTTATACTCTCGGTGGGGTTGGCGGTAGACGCCAACGTGCTTATTGCAGAGCGCATCAAGGAGGAGCTGGCTGCAGGCAAGCGCACAGAGCCCGCTATACGCGAGGGCTTTGCCCGCGCCTGGCTCGCCATACGCGACAGCAACGTGGCGCACATTATTGCGGCGCTCATACTGTTTTGGTTCGGTACGTCGCTTATTAAGGGCTTTGCCCTGGTGTTTGGCCTTGGCGTCATTGTCTCGATGCTCTCCGCCATTACGATATCGCGCACGTTCCTCCTGGCGCTGGGCGTTGATACCGACAAGCCGGTGTGGCACTTCCTGATGCGCTCCGGGCTTAGGAAATAAAATATATGGACTTCACTCGCAATCTTAAATACTTCTTTATACTCCCGGCCCTGCTCGTGGTGCTGTCGCTGGCCGCCGTTTTGGCCTGGGGGCTCAAGCCGGGCATAGACCTGGCAGGCGGCTCTCTGATGCAGATTACCTACCTCGCCGAGCGCCCTGAACCCGAGGCGGTGCGCACTGTCACCGAGGCTTTGGGCCTGGGCGAGGTGCGCGTGCAGCCCTCCGGCACGCAGGGCTTTATTTTGCGCCAGCGCGACCTCTCTGTTGATGAGCGCGCCACGCTCTCCGGCGCTCTTGCCAGCCTGGGCGAGGTGCGCGAGGACCAGTTTACCTCCATCGGCCCCTCTCTCGGTGCCGAGCTCCTGCGCAAGGCCTGGATAGCCATAGGCCTGGTGGTGCTGTGCACCGTGCTTTTTATCGCGTTTGCGTTCCGCAGGCCCTCCAGAGACGAGAAAGAGGGAGAGAAGCGGGAGGGCGTCTCCTCGTGGAAGTACGGCATCGTGGCCATAGTGACGCTCCTGCACGACATTATCCTGCCGGTGGGCCTCTTTGCTCTCTTGGGGCACCTGTACGGCGCTGAGGTAGACGCACTGTTTATAGTGGCACTCCTGACCATCCTGGGCATCTCTATCAACGACACTATTGTTATATTTGACCGTATCCGCGAGAACCTGCGGCTAGGCGAGGAGCACCGCCGGCACGAGAGCTTTGAGCATGTGGTGAGCCGCTCAATCTCGCAGACCATATCGCGCTCAATAAACACCTCTCTTACGGTAATTATCGTGCTTGCCGCGCTCTACTTTGTCGGCCCGGCCGCCACGCAGAACTTTGCGCTGACGCTTATTGTGGGCATGATAGCGGGCACCTACTCGTCAATCTTTTTGGCCTCGCCGCTTTTGGTAGCCTGGGAGAAGTGGTCTAAGAAATAGGAGGATGATTATCGGGATTACCGGCACCATTGGGGCAGGCAAGGGTACGGTTGTCGAGTATCTCAAATCTAAAGGCTTCTCTCATTACTCGAGCTCCGGCACCTTAAAGAAGATGCTCGAAGAGCGCGGATTGCCTCAGACACGCACGTACATGTCGCCCTTGGCCGATGAGCTTATGGCCAGCTACCCGGGCGGCATTATGTATTTTTCTTACGAACGCGCGCAAAAAGACGGCGCAAAGGATTATGTCCTCGAGGCAATACATCGGCCAAGCGAGGCGGATTATGTGCGCAGTATCGGCGGTGTCATTTGGGGCGTGGATGCGGACATTAAGAAGCGCTACGAGCGCACGGTGCAGCGCCAAGAAGGGGAGAAGGATAATGTTACCTACGAGCAGTTTTTAGAGCACTCCAGGCGGGAGGACGAGGGGCAGGGCGGCAGAGGCAATAATATACGCGCGGTCATAAGTTCCGCTGACACAGTCCTAACCAACGACGGCAGCCCGGAGGAACTCTATCAACAGGTGGAGGATGCGCTCAAAAGTGCGGGTGTAGAATAGGGGAGGAGTGAGCGGGAGTTCTTACTGGGACTATTGTGGCCGAGATCCCTCATAGCCTCTTGCCGGGAGCAGGACCGCTCCTCCCACCCTTTTATCCTTGTTTATACATTCCTGAACGACCATCTTCCTCCTTGTGTTTTATCCTCCCCGAGGCAGATGGAACCTAGAGGGCCCCACGTTGGGGCCTTCTTTTTGCCCAAATATGGCTTGGGGATAAGGGTGGGGAAAACGGGTGGAAAAATGGTGGATAAGGGGGCCCAAAAGGGCCTTATTTTAGGCCCCAAAAGCCCCCTTTCTCTTCACTTGACTTCCACTCTGGGGAGTATATAGTGGACAAGTCGCTGCCCCTCGGGGGCGGTTTTCTTTGACAAAGGGCCCTCTTCACTGCTTCTCAAATCGAGAAGAACGAGAGATCAGTCTGTCACAAAAGTCCTGTCAATTTCGAATTTTGGCAGGGCAGTTCAAAGATCACACCGATCTTAATTAATACTTGGTTGGATGTTACAAGCGTCCAAACAAGGCAAGTAAAACAGGGGAATATTTGCTCAATCTCTTAGGAGGAGGTTGGGACACTTTTCTCTTGTTCCGTTCAACGAGTCTAGGGAGCGAGATTTAAACCTCGTTCTTATAATCAGAGTTTGATCCTAGCTCAGGATGAATGCTAGCGGCGTGGATAAGGCATGCAAGTCGAGTGGGTTTAGACCCACGGCAAACGAGGTAGTAATACACAGGTACTCACCGAAAAG
>Ga0172380_10009533_pt1 | contig 10326 bp, 11 predicted proteins | sample Leawe162metaG_FD_119747 | JGI IMG/M metagenome (GOLD analysis project Ga0172380, IMG submission 119747) | Leachate microbial communities from a municipal landfill in Southern Ontario, Canada - Leachate well 162 metaG | ecosystem: Engineered > Solid waste > Landfill > Unclassified | place...
CTCAACATAAAGGCCAAGGAGACCTCGCAGTACGAGGGCATAGCGGCCTTCCTCGACTCGGAAAATTCCGGCAAGCCCGGCTTCGTGGACAGGGTCAATTACTATCAGAACAAGGCGGCCATCGACACGCTCTCGAAAATGATAGACGGGGGAACCACCATCGCCTTCGCGGTCACGGGGCTTCTCGTCATCCTCTCGGTGCTTATCGCCTTCAACACCATACGCCTCGCCATCTACATCGCCCGCGAGGAGATCGCCGTCATGCGACTCGTCGGCGCAAATAACAAGTACATCCGTGGGCCGTTCGTCGTGTCCGGCATCATGTACGGCGTCGTCTCGGCCTTCCTCACCCTCGTGGCGCTGTATCCCGCGACCTATTGGGTCTCGTCCGTCACCAAGACCTTCTTCGGCGGATTCGACGTGTTCCGCTACTATCTCGAGAATTTTGGGCAGGTCTTTGTCATCATTCTCGGAAGCGGCGTCTTCCTTGGTGCCGTCTCGAGCTATCTCGCGGTCAGGAAGTATCTCAAGCTCTAGCCTCGCATGAAAAGGGCGATACACGTCATTGCCTTCATAGTCATCGCCCTCACCGTTTTGGCATGGCTCTTTCCCACGCGCCTCATCGCCCCCGTGTTCTCGTGGGTCGAGACCCTGCGCCCGTCTCGGCATGCCTCGATGCTCTTCGTGGGCGACATGATGTTCGATAGGACGATACGGCAGGTGGCGGAGCGCGAGGGCGGGGACAGTCTCTTCTCCTGTCTTGGTGCCTATCTCGACGGCTTTGATGCGGTGGTAGGCAATCTGGAGGGACCTATAACCGCGAGCCCGTCCCTGAGCCTCTCGACCGTGCCCGGACAGCCGGGGAATACCACCTTTACCTTCCCGACGTCGACGGCGGGCCTTCTGGGGCGGAGCGGGGTTGATGTGGTGTCGCTTGCCAACAATCACTCGCTCGATTTTGGCAGAGAGGGCCTCGAGGGCACTCGCGCCTATCTGCGTTCGGCCGGAGTCGGATTTTTCGGCGACCCGCTCGAGCCGTCCAAGAAGTCGGTCGTGATGGACGTGAATGGTCTCAGGGTCGCCCTTGTCGGATTCAACGAGTTTCTGGGTGTGGACAGCGTGTCGGGTACCGAGGCAGAGATTCGCGCGCTTCGACCCGTCTCAGATCATGTCATCGTCTTCGCACATTGGGGCGATGAGTACGTGCCAGCCATTGAGAGACAGAGGACCGCAGGCCGTGCCTTCATCGATGCCGGGGCTGATGCGGTCATCGGTGCTCACCCTCATGTCATTCAGGAGGTCGAGGAGTACAGGGGAAAGTTCATCTATTATTCCCTCGGCAATTTCATATTTGATCAGTATTGGGAGGAGGGGGTGAGGAGAGGGATGGTGCTCGAGCTCAACCTGTTTCGAGGAATGATATCGTTTAATCCGAGATACGTGAACGTCGAGAGGAACAAGGGTCCCTGTCTCGAGGTCTAGGGACCGCGGGTCTTTGGTGGTGTACAATGCGTCGTATGAATGACATCGAGCTCATAGAGGCTCATATGTCGGGTGACCCTCGCGCCTTCGAGGGTCTGGTCGATGCCTACATCGACCGTCTCTTCTCCTTTGCCTATCGCCTGTCGGGAGACGCGTCCGTGGCCGAGGACGCCGTCCAGGATGCCTTCGTCAAGGCATGGAAGGGGATTGATTCCTTTGACGTCGACCGCTCGTTCAAATCATGGATCTTCTCCATCACCCGCAACGCGACGATAGACATCATGCGCAAGAGGAGGGATGTCTCCTTCAGCTCCCTTGATGACGGCGCAGGGGATGATTCTTCCTTTGCCGACGATGTCGCCGATGAGACGCCCTTGCCCGAGATGGCATTTGACGAGGGTGTAGATGGGGGTGTCGTGAAGATCGTGCTTTCCGGCATGGGGGAGAGGGACCGATCGATAGTCCTTCTCCATGATGTCGAGGGCATGACCTTTGAGCAGATATCAGTGCTCGTCGATTCCCCCATGAATACCGTCAAAAGCAGGTATAGGAGGGCCCTTCTCAAGCTTCGGGCTGAATTGGGCGGTTCGAGGGAGGCGATGCACCAAAAGCCCGATTTGAAACGTATACCGTAGTATGGGCATCAATAATGAAAAACCATTCGGGCGATTCGCGCGCGAGAGCGCCCCGGAGCATCTCCGGGGCGCCGTCATGGCGCGAATCGCCCGTGCCCAGAGGAGGAGCCTCATATCGTCACTCGCCCTCGAGGTCGCGTCGGTAGCGGTCGCCGTACTCTCGTTCTCGCATCTGTACTCATCCTTCGTCTCATCAGGGACGTACAGCTATCTGAGCCTCCTGTTCTCGGACGGGTTCGGCGCCCTCGGCTATTCGCGCGAGCTCATGCTCTCGATAGCCGAGTCAGCATCGCCCCTCGCCCTCGCGGGCGGGCTCGGGGCCCTTCTGTTCCTTGGATGGTCAACGCTTCGCGTCGTTTCAATTAACAGCCGATCATTGCGCATCGCATAGTCTTTCTCATATAACATCATGTCCCTTCCACGTCTTCCTCACATACACTCGCGCGCGGTAAAGATAGCCGGCCTGGTCTGCGCCTCGCTTCTCCTCGCCCTGCTCGTCTTCCAGGCCGGCATCATGGTCGGCTACAAGAAGGCCGTTTTCTCGAGGCAGCTCGGCAACAATTTCTACCGGGCCTTTGAGGGTCCATCGCCGAAGGGCGACAGAGGGCCGATTCCCGGCGGTCACGGATCGGCGGGCTTCATCGCGAGCGTCGCCTCGTCCACGATCGTCGTCGTCGGGCCTGACGGAATAGAGAAAATCGTCTCGATCGGGACCACCACCGACATACGAAGGTTCAGGGACGTGATATCGGCTGGTGACCTCAAGACCGGCGAGTTCGTCGTCGCAATAGGAAATCCCGGTGAAGACGGCGTCATCTCGGCCCGTGCCATCCGCGTCCTCCCTCCGCCCCCAAGCATAGAATAAAAAACATATGATCATCCCATCAATCACTCGACGCATCAAGTCGGCATTCTCATGGCTCGCCGGACACAGGAAGTCATCGGTCGCCATCCTCGCCGTCGTCGCCCTCGGCTCATATTACGCGTATTCGATCACGGGCTCTGATTCCGCGGCTGTCCGTACCATCATCGCCTCGGCGCAAAGGGGATCGGTCATCTCGAGGGTGACAGGAAGCGGTCAGGTGACCGCCATCAGCCAGGCTGACGTGACGAGCTCTGTTTCAGGGGACATAGAGTCCGTTCTCGTGTCGGCGGGGGATGATGTGTATCTCGGACAGGCCCTTGCCACCATCGAGGACAGCGACGCCACCAAGGCAGTGACCAATGCCGAGCTCGCGGTCGCCAATGCCCAGATAGCCTATGACAAGGCCGTCAAACAGCATGCCAATCAGGCAGATGACTCGTCGGTGTCCGACATAAAGAAGGCCTATGAGAAGGGCTATGACGCCATTACCAACACCTTCATCGACCTTCCGATCATCTTCATAGACGTGAATGACATCTTCTACGTCCCTCAGCATTCGCCGTATTTCTCTGATACCGAGATGAGGTCAGTTTCGGGCGGGGACGTTGCCATCACGTACAAATATCAGGCGGGAGTTTTGTTCGACAAGGCCAAGAAGGAGTATGACGCGAGCTTCGCCGAGTACAAGTCGCTTTCGGCGAGCTCTGACCCCGAGAAGATATCGGCCTTTCTCGACCGCACCTACGCATTGCTCAGGACCCTCTCGGCGGCGCTCACGGGAACCTACAGCACCATCGATTATTTGAACACCAGGACCTCGAACCCATCGTCGCAGATAGGCGTCGACAAGAGCCAGCTGTCATCCTATATAAGTAAGGTGAACGGCAATGTCACGAGCGTATCAAACTCAATCACCGCCATCGAGGATGCCAAGGACAGCTCCGCGAGCTCCGAGCTCTCCCTCAAGTCGGCCGAGCTCTCGCTCAGCCAGCAGAAGGACGCGCTCGCCGATGCCAAGAAGGACCTCGCCAATCACGTTGTCAGGGCGCCGTTCGCGGGAGTCGTCTCAAAGGTGCCTGTGGAGGCGGGGGACAAGATATCAAACAACGGGGCAGTCGCCACGGTCATCACCAAAAGCCAGAACGTCGTGCTCTCGTTCAACGAGGTGGACGCGGCAAAGCTCAAGAAGGGGCAGAAGGCCACCCTCACCTTTGATGCCATCGACGGGCTCTCCCTCTCGGGGACCATCACCGAGATAGACGTCACGGGAACGGTGAGCCAGGGCGTCGTGAGCTATGGCGTGAAGATAAGCTTCGACACGAACGACGAGCGCATCAAGCCCGGCATGACCGTGAGCGCCTCGATCGTGGCAGACTCGCGCGAGAGAGTTGTGGTATTGCCTTCGAGCGTCATCAAATACAAGGGATCCCAGGCCTATGTGACCACCCCGAACGGGGACGTGGCCGTCGTCACGGGACTCTCGAGTGACGATAAGATCGAGATCGTCTCGGGATTCAAGGAGGGCGATCAATATGTGTCATCAACCGTCAGCTCGTCAGCCGTTGCCGAGAAGAGCGCCGCCGCGTCGCTTCTCGGCGGTTCGACGCGCGGGCCAGGCACGGGGACCGGCACCAGGGCAACCTCGGGCGCCTCGGCACCGCAGGTTGCGCCCGCGTCTCCCGTCAGCAGATAAAAACATATGATAGAGATACGAAACGTAACCAAGACATATGACAGCGGGGACACCTCCTTTCAGGCTCTCAAGGGCGTGAGCTTTACCGTGCGCGACGGTGAGTTCGTGGCCATCATGGGTCCGTCGGGATCAGGCAAGTCGACCCTCATGCATATACTCGGGGCGCTCGACACAGCGACAACCGGCTCGTATCATCTCGACGGCAAGGACGTGTCGACCCTCACGGACGATAACCTTGCCGAGATACGGAGGCAGAAGATAGGCTTCGTCTTTCAGGCCTTCAACCTCCTTCCTCGCACGACAGTCCTGCGCAACGTCATGCTTCCGCTCGTCTATGCCGGCATGGCGGAGGAGGAGAGGAAGAGGAGGGCGAAGGAAGCCCTCATATCGGCGGGCTTTGACGAGACCCACTTCCTTCATCTGTCGAATCAGCTGTCGGGAGGTCAAATACAACGCGTGGCGATCGCCCGGGCGCTCGTGAATGAGCCGTCCCTCATACTCGCCGACGAGCCGACGGGAAACCTGGATTCGAAGACAGGACAGATCGTCCTCGGCACTTTCCAGAGGCTGAATCGCGAGTTCGGCAGGACCATCATACTCATCACCCATGAGCCGGACGTCGCCGAGCATGCGGACAGGATCATTTTCATAAAGGACGGGGCCATACTGTCTGATCTCCCGAACGCTCAGAAGCGAGTCGTCGGCTAGTCACACATCATCATGAACATATTCGACATATTCCACGAGACGTATTCGGCACTGGTGGCGAACAAGGTTCGCACGGGCCTCACCATGCTCGGCATCGTCATCGGCATAAGCTCGGTCATCGCCATGGTCTCGATCGGGCAGGGTGCCCAGAAGACGATCGAGAGCAGCATACAGTCGATCGGCGCCAATCTCGTCCAGGTTTCGCCTGGCGCACAGGCAGCTGTCGGCGGGTATCAGATACGGTCTGCAGGCGGATCGATCAAGACCCTTACCTACGAGGACGCGCTGGACCTGGCGGATTCGGTTTCCGGCATTCAGTCCATCACCGCCGAGCTCTCGGGCAGATATCAGGTGGTGGCCAAGGGCACGAACACCAACACGTCTGTCGTCGGCACCACGCCGACCTATCCCGAGGTGAGGAACATCAAGATGGCGGAAGGGGCATTCGTCTCGGACCTTCAGCTCCGCACCAAGGCGAAGGTGGCCGTGCTCGGCCCGACTACCCGTGATGATTTGTTCGGCGAGGGTGCGGAGTCCGTCGGCCGAACCGTGCGCATCAATGGCATGGAGTTCACGGTCATAGGCGTCACCACCGCCAAGGGAGGATCGGGCTTTGGCAATGCCGACGATACGATATTCATACCGCTCACGAGCGCCCAGCAGTTCCTGGCGGGAAGCGAGCATGTCACGTCGGTGAGCATTCAGGCGAGTGACGCGTCCGTCATGACACAGGTACAGGCGGACGTGACGACCCTCCTCCTCAAGCGCCACGAGATAACCGACTCGACCAAGGCAGACTTCAGCATCATGAACCAGAACGACATCGTGGCAACGGCCTCGAGCGTGACGGGCATATTCACCATACTCCTCGGGGCCGTGGCGGGCATCTCCCTCGTCGTGGGCGGAATAGGCATCATGAACATGATGCTCACCACCGTCACCGAGCGAACGCGCGAGATCGGCCTGCGCAAGGCGATCGGGGCTAAGAAAAAAGACATCAGCAGGCAGTTCCTCTTCGAGGCCATAGCCCTGACCGTCATCGGGGGAACCATCGGCGTCATCATCGGCTGGGCCATCTCCTTCGGCATCACCTATTTCAACATCATCGACACCTCTATTTCCTTCGGTTCGGTAGCCCTTGCCTTCGGCGTCTCCGCCTTCATCGGCATAGTCTTCGGGTACTATCCGGCAAAGAGGGCGGCAGAGCTCAATCCGATTGAGGCCCTGAGGTACGAGTAGTCGTGACGTGGCAAGTTTGGGATGGATTGGCTATAATGAAATTCTTAGTCGTTTAACGTATCTAAGAATCATGCGCCGATATAATGCTTTCATGGTTGCGGTCCTCGTCTCTTTTAGCTCATCTGTTTCAGTGTCGGCACAGTCCTGGACGGCGCCCACGGACGTGCCCCCGGCGGGGAACGTGGCTGGGCCGATCGACACCTCGAGCAGCCAGCAGGTCAAGTCCGGCGGCATATCTGTCGGATCCGTGTCGGTCACGGGCGGTTCAGTGTTCGGTAGCGATGGCAGGCTGAAGATCAAGAACATTGCGACCTCAAATGGATCCGAGACAATTTCCCTTCAGACGAGCATCGACAACAGAACCGATGACTATGACATCGCCTCTTATGGTGGGGCGGCCCGTCACCTCCTAGTGCTTCAGCCTCAGGGAGGCCACGTGGGCATCGGGACGACGGCACCGATTAGGGCCCTTCACGTGAATGGTGAGTTATCACTCACGAGGTCTGACGGGGTTGCCTACATAAACGTAAGCGACCCGTCTGGTAACGGGGGAGGCAATCTTATCCTCCGTGGCCTCACGGGCAGTGGCTCAACTCAGACTAATGCGGATGTCTCTATAATTGGTAGCCTATGTTTGATGGATGGTTGTAGGAGCACGTGGTCTACGGCTGGGTCATCTGATAATCAAGCAAGCCAATCTGGCTGGACCACTCTTCCTGGGGGCATTATCATGCAGTGGATGCTTGCCCAGGCCGGGAATGGTTACTGGATAGCCAATCAGTTTCCCAAGGCTTTTCCAAATAACGTCTTTTCAATCGTCGGAACCCATCTTGGTGGCGATGCTGCCGCAAATCTCATCGTGAGCGCTCAGAGTCGAACTGGATTCTCTGCCATGTCGAATCGTGGCGGCGTGAGCAGTCATTACGTCATAGCGATAGGGAATTAGTGTAGCGTTCGTGCCGAACAGGTCAAGAAAAACCCCGGATTATCCGGGGTTTTTTTCTGGCGTCTGATTATTCGATGAAGGTCAGAGCCTTGCCCTTCTTTCCGCCTCGTCCGGTTCGGCCGATTCGGTGGACGTAGTCGGCATAGGTCGCCGGTATGTCATAGTTGATGACATGGGTGACGTCGGGGATGTCGAGTCCTCGGGCGGCCACGTCGGTAGCCACGAGCACCTGCAGGTTGTTCTCCTTGAACATCTTGAGGGCGCGCTGTCGCTGTCCATGGTTCTTGTCACCGTGGATTGACTCGGCCTTGAAGCCAAGCTGGATGAGGTCCCGGGAGATCCTCTCAACGCCGTGCTTGGTCTTGCCGAAGATGAGCACCTTGCTGAACTCCTTCTGTGCGAGGAGCTCCTTGAGGGCGTCGAGCTTGTTGTGTCGGCCGACGCGGACGACGTCCTGGTCGACGCTCTTGGCGGTGTCCTGGGTCTTAACTGAAATTCGGACAGGCTCCCTGAGGAAGTCCTTGATGATCTTCTCGATGTCGGACGAGAGGGTGGCCGAGAAGAAGAGGGTGTGTCGATCCTTTGGCATCGCGGCCATGATCGATCGCATGTCGGCGATGAATCCCATGTCGAGCATTCGGTCAGCCTCGTCGAGGACCACGGTCTGGAACTCGGGGAGTCGTATCATGCGTCGCTCGATGAGGTCCTGGAGTCGTCCTGGGGTTCCGATGATGAAATTGTACTGGTACTGGAGATCCTTGATCTGCTTGCCGAGGGCCATGCCTCCGACGCAACAGACAGAGAAGATCTTCATGCCCCGCACGAAGGTCTTGAGCTCCTCGTCGATCTGGATGGCGAGCTCTCGGGTAGGCGCCATGATGAGCACCTGCTGTTTTCGGTCGAGGAGTATCTTGTGTATGAGGGGGATGAGGAAGGCCGCGGTCTTTCCCGTTCCGGTGTTGGCGATTCCCACGATGTCCGAGCCGTTCAGGATATGCGGTATGCACCTGTCCTGGATCGGGGTAGGGGTGACGTATCCCTTGGCGATGACGGCCGCCTTGAGGGTTGTGTCTATCTTGAAGTCGGCGAAGGCGTGCTCGGGCACGAAGTTGACCACCTCCTCCGTAATGATGGCCTTGTTGATGAAGCGGGTATAGTCGATGCGCTCGCTGAAGCCTCCTCCGCGACCGCCTCGATTACCTCCGCCTCGATATCCACCTGCGCTGCCGCCTCGGCTCCCGCCGTAGCGAGGTGCCGATGAGTACGATGACGAAGGGCGCGACGATCCGCCTCCGGTGTACGGAGCGCGTCGTGGCGCTGATCCCTGATATCCGCCTGATGCGGGTCGTGGGGAGTATGATGATGGGCCCGCTGATCGCGGTGCGCCGTGTGACGGTGCTGATGAGGTTCGGGGTCCGCCTGACGATGGTCGTCGTGCTGGTCCCTTTCCGAATGAGCCCCTGTCGAAGGCTCGACCATGATTGGCCGGCCTGAGATTCTTGTTTATTGGCATTGTGCTTGTCTATAACCCCTAGTCATTAATGTAAAAATGGGACTAGATTGTAGTCTCGTGGGGTTTAGATGAAGCCTCTTTGGAAACAGCCTTAAAACCGGCGGAGATGTAGTTATTCATCCATTATATACCTAAAAGGCCCCAATGTCAACGTTACTCTGATCGCTTGCCCCATTGCCATCGCGGGGATTCGCCCCTCTTGTAGGCGATGCGCATGAAGGCCGTCGTGAGTATGGCGACGGGGAGGACGAAGGCCAGGGCGAATTCCTTTCGCGAAGATCCCTCGTCGAGGGTGCTCCCGCAGGCTATGAGGGTGAGGGCATATCCGGCGGTCAGGGCCCAGCCCTGCCAGGTGACGGGGGTCCATCCCCAGCCATAGGTCTTTCTCTTGAACCAGATCGTCTTTTGTTTTTCCATGGTTGTGTGATGGGCTTATTGATTTCCCGCGTATCCGAGGAGCGCGCTGATCTGCAGTCCGAGGAATATCACGTAGAAGAGTATGAGTATCGAGCCCTCTCGCCTCGAGAGCATGGAGTTCGATCGGGCGAAGAAGAAGAACAGGACGAGGCCGATGACGAGGAGGATGGTCGTGCCCGCCGTTTCGCCCGCATTGAAGAGGAAGGCCCCGTTCGCAAGGGCGAGCATCGCGAAGATGAAGGTGTTCACCGTGGCCGACCCGATATAGTCGCCGAAGGCGACATCCGACTTCTGCTTCAGCACTGACCTGATGGCCACCACGAATTCAGGCACGTTCGTTCCGAGGGAGAGCAGGACGAGGCCGACGAGGGATGTCGGGGCGCCGAGGAGCACGGAGAAGAACACCGCCTGGTCGACGAGCACGCGCGAGGCGAGGAAGATCATGACTCCTCCGCCCAGAATCCTGCCGAGGTCGGCCATGAGCGAGCGCTTCCTCTCGAAGGGCTTGGCAACGAGGGCCGTGTCCGGTATGTCCTGCTTCTGCCTGTATATGGACCAGACCAGGGTCGCATAGGCGAGGAGGGCAAAGAGACCCTCGATGCGCGTCACTGTGCCGTCTATGACGAGAAGGGCGGGGAGGGCGACCGTTGCCAGGGCGAGGATGAGGTTTCGCCTGGAGAGGGTGTTCCTGAGCTCGACCTTGCCCGCGAGCACCGCGAGGAGGGGCACGATGAAGAGGAGCACGACGAACGAGGCGCCGATGAGGTTTCCGACGGAGACCTCGGGCACGCCCTCAATCGAGGCGTTTATGGCAACGGAGAACTCGCC
>Ga0172380_10009534_pt1 | contig 10325 bp, 11 predicted proteins | sample Leawe162metaG_FD_119747 | JGI IMG/M metagenome (GOLD analysis project Ga0172380, IMG submission 119747) | Leachate microbial communities from a municipal landfill in Southern Ontario, Canada - Leachate well 162 metaG | ecosystem: Engineered > Solid waste > Landfill > Unclassified | place...
AAAAACCTGACTATATCGAGAAAATGGAGGTTGCTGGTCCGGGTTTCATTAATTTTTATTTATCAGAGGACGCACTCGAACAAAACATAGACCGCATCCTAAAAGAAGGCGACGACTACGGAGAGTCGAACGTGGGCAAGAAAAAAACAGTTATAGTTGAGTACTCACAGCCAAATATCGCGAAGCCACTCGGTGTTCACCACCTTCTCTCAACAATCATAGGCCAAAGCATCTACGAGCTCTACAAAAACCGTGGATTCACAACGATCTCGATCAATCACATTGGCGATTGGGGTACGCAATTCGGCAAATTGATCTATGCGTACAAGACCTGGGGCGACAAAGAATTGATAGAAAAAGATCCAATCCCCGAACTTCTAAAACTATACGTGAAATTCCACGACGAAGCTGAGCGCAACGAAGAGCTTGACCAAAAAGGTCGCGACGAATTCAAAAAACTCGAAGATGGTGATGAAGAAAATCGTGCTCTCTGGAAATGGGTCGTTGAAGCTTCAATGAAAGATGTCCAAAAAACATATGACAAACTTGGGAATATCACTTTCGACTTCACTCTCGGCGAGAGTTTTTACGAAGACAAAATGCAGGCCGTGATAAAAGAAGGCATAGACAAAGGAGTAATAACGGAGGGAGAGAAAGGCGCGCTTATTGTGGATTTCCATGATGAAAGCATGGCTCCGCTTGTGATTCAGAAGTCTGACGGAGCGACTCTTTATTCGACACGCGACCTTGCGACTTTCAAATACCGAATTGAGAAATGGGATCCGGTAAAAATTCTTTATGTCGTTGATGTTGCGCAGAGCCTATATTTCAAACAACTGTCAGAAACGGAAAAACTTCTTGGATGGGATTACAAGAAAGGCGAACATATCGTTTTTGGACGAATGCAGCTTCCAGAAGGAGGTATGTCTACGCGCAAGGGCAATGTAATTCTCCTTAACGAAGTTCTTGACGAGGCTATAAAACGAGCAAAAGAAGTTTTGGAAGAGAAAGCTCCGAATCTTGAAAACAAACAATCAGCCGCGGAAAAAATCGGAATTGGTGCCGTCAAATACAACATTTTGAGCCAGAATAGAAATTCTGATATTACATTTGAATGGGACAAGATGCTTTCGCTCGAAGGCAACAGCTCGCCATATCTTCAGTACACTTATGCGCGCGCACGATCAATTATAAGAAAAGCGGAAACCCTCAAAAAAGCGGGTCTTATCGCCGCGGCCGAAATGGAAACTGCACCAAAAAGAAAAAGCAAAACACCTCAACCAAAAAAAGAACAATTTTCACTTTTTGAAGCAATCGAACATTTGGATCATGGCGGAGACTTAACTCGCGATATCCTTCCGGATCCGGAAAACGCGGAAGAAAAAGAATCATCACTTCTCCGCTCATTAGTGAAATATTCGGAATATATCGGGGTTGCTACAGAAGAAAATAAACCAAATTTCCTCGCGGGCTACTTGTACGAACTGGCTCAACAGTTTAACTCTTTTTACAACTCGGTTCCGGTAATAAAAGCTGACAAAGAGGAAAAATTCAACCATCGTCTGAACCTGGTGAAAGCGGCTTCTCAAGTTATCAAGAACGGTCTTGCTATCATGCAAGTTGAAGTTCTTGAGGAAATGTAGCTCACGCCCACGTGAGCCCACGCTCACGCGCGAGCCTGCGCTCAAATAAGCTCACGCGTTCTGGCTCAACATCACGTGTACCAAAAACTTCCCTTTTCAAAAAAACAAAATCATATACAATACATTCGCAATTCACCGTACGGAGAGATGGCTGAGTGGTCGAAAGCGACGGTCTTGAAAACCGCTGTGGGGTAACCCACCTAGGGTTCGAATCCCTATCTCTCCGCCAGTTAAAGAACAGCCATGCCAAAGGTAAACTCGATTCTCAATTTGGAGTTTAAGCCCTTTCTCATTGCTTTATATAGGTTAAAAGGGTAAACTCCAGACCATTTTTAATAACAACAAACAAAACATGGGTAATTATAGCAAAGACAACAGATCTGGAGGACGCAGCTTCGGCGGCGGCGGTGGAAGACGCAGTTTCGGTGGGGGAGATAGCAGAGGTGGCCGAGGAGGCTACGGCGGTAGAGACGAAGGAAGACCACAAATGCACGAAGCAGTATGCGACGAGTGTGGACAGCGATGTGAAGTGCCATTCAGACCAACTGGTGACAAACCTGTTTTCTGTCGAGATTGCTTCAAAAACAAAGAAGACTCAAGTCCAAGAAGACCTGAAAGAAGAGATTCCGGCAGGTCATTCGGAAGGTCAAATTTTGAAGAAAAGCGAATGTACAAAACGGTTTGCGACGAATGTGGCAACGAGTGTGAAGTTCCTTTCCAACCTACAGGTGGCAAGCCAATTTATTGCAGTCAATGTTTTGACAAAGGTGATAACGGCGACAAAGGTGGAAAAAGCAACAAAGGTGGGCATGCCAAAGCTGGTTCCGATCAATTTAAGGAACAGTTTGAAATGTTGAACATCAAGTTGGACAGGCTTATCAAGATTTTGACACCGGTAAATCCAAATTCTGTTGAATTAATCAAGAACAAAGCCCCAAAGCTAGAAAAACCAAAGACGGAAAAAGTTGAGGAAAAAGCGCCTGAAAAAAAGGCCAAGTCAAAAAAAGTTTCAGCTAAAAAGAAGAAATAAAGAAACGGAGAGATCGCATAGTGGCCGAGTGCGCTCGCTTGGAAAGCGGGTATCTGTGCAAACGGATCGAGGGTTCGAATCCCTCTCTCTCCGCCAGTAGATGTCGAAGGCGTCAATTTTTCCGTGTTTCCACGTCGAACACATGTTATAATTTGTCGCGGAATCTAACCCAAACACAATGAAAAAACCTCTTCTGTTCGGTCTCGTTACAGGCATCATCCTGCTCGGAGTAGGAATGGGCCTCAACTACCTACTCAACGCGATCTTCCCACAACTCGTTACCGAATACCAAAACATAGCGATTTTTAGACCATGGGACGATCCAAAAATGTCTCTTTTCTTTATTTATCCTTTTTTGGTTGCTCTTCTTCTCGCGTTTGCTTGGACGAAACACAAAAACGCATTTCAAGGATCCGCTCTAAAAAAAGGTCTAATCTTCGGACTCGCATACTTCACGATCGCAGTAATCCCTGGGATGTTGATGTCATACTCCAGTTTTCAGGTATCAGCCCTCATGGTAGGAAGCTGGACATTATCTAGCCTTTTGTATGGAGTGATTTCAGGTCTGATTTATGCGAAATGGTTCAAATAAACTCATGAAAACGGCCTTTATCATTCACGGCGCTTTAGGTCATCCCAACGAAAATTGGTTTCCTTGGCTAAAATTAGAGCTAGAACAGCTCGGTTTCACTGTCTATGTCCCGGCTTTTCCAACTTCGCCCGAAACTCAAACTCTAGAAAACTGGCTCAAGGTATTCGAAGAGTACAAAAAACTCATAGACGAAGACACTATAGTTATTGGTCACAGTTTGGGCCCGATTTTTCTATTAACAATCCTAGAGCAAATCTCAAAACCAATCCACGCCGCCTACTTCGTTGCAGGCTACCATCCAAAAAGCCTACCAGAAGATTCGAAGTGGTATCCGCAAGTAAAAACATTTCTCGAAAAACCATTCGACTGGCAAAAAATCAAACAAAATTGCAAAGGTTTTCACGTATACCACAGCGACAACGACCCATATTTTCCGCTTTCTCTGGCCGAAGATTTAGCAAAAACCCTCGACGTAACCCCGATCGTTATTCCAAACGCAGGCCATTTCAACGAAAAAGCAGGTTATACGAAATTTGAAAGGTTACTAGCAGACATAGTCATGTCCCGGACATAACCTAGCCTTAACTTATGTCCCAGACGCAAGTATAATCCACACCATGGACTTCCAAACCGCCAAATCCCGAGCACTCCTAACAAAGAAGATCAGAGAATTCTTCGACTCCAACAACTTCCTCGAAGTCGAAACTCCGATCATGTCGTCATGCGTGGATACAGAGCCGAATCTCGATCCTTTCGAAACTTTTCTCATTGAAAAAAGCAACCCTAAAGCCGCCAAAATCCCAATGTACCTGAACCCATCCCCGGAGATCCATATGAAAAAACTCTTAGCCCAAAACTCCGGCGACATCTACACTCTAACGAAAACTTTTCGCAACGGTGAATTCGGCGGTGGCCGTCACAATCCTGAATTCACAATGCTAGAATGGTACAGACTCAACGCTGACTACACGAAAATGATGGAGGATTGCGAAAACCTCGTCCTTCACATGAACACAAATCTCAATAAAGACCCGACCAAACTCACACATCAAGGTCACACAATCGATCTCACGCCACCTTGGCCAAGAATTGAAGTAAACGAACTTTTTATCCAAAATTGTGGCATCGATTTGCTCAAAAATCGCGATTTCACAACTCTTCAAAAAACCGCCCAAACCTACCTAAACGACAAGAAAAAACCCTACACTTTGAATGCCTGCGAAACTTGGGACGACATTTTTTACAAAATTTTTCTTAACGACATCGAACCAAATCTTGGGCTTGAAAAGCCAGTAATCGTCTACAACTACCCAGCAACTCAACGAGCCCTCGCGAAAAAACACGAACAAAACGAATTTTGGGTCGAACGTTTTGAGCTCTACATAGCGGGACAAGAACTCTGCAACGCGTTTTCGGAGCTTACAGACGCGGACGAGCAACGCAAACGTTTTGAAGAGGATCTGCTAACACGAAAAGAAATGGGCAAAACGATCTTTCCTATTGACGAGGAATTTTTAACAGGTTTAGAATCTATCACGCAACCCTGTGCCGGTAATGCTCTCGGAGTTGATAGATTGATGATGATACTTCTTGACAAGGCAAGCATAGATGACGTAATTTTCTTTCCGATTCAGACCACCTAATATTTAAAAAAAAATTATGGCAACAACAACAGATATCCGAAAAGGAATGGCTCTCGTATTTAACGGCACTACATGTTTGGTGACATCAACTCAGTTCGTAAACCCAGGCAAAGGATCGGCTTTCACTCGTGCAAAACTAAAGAACCTCAGAACTGGCCAAGTAGTAGAGTCAACTTTCAAGTCCGGCGAGTCAGTTGAGATTGCCGATGTACAAAACAAAAAATGCCAATATCTATACAAAGACGGAGCCGGCTACAACTTCATGGATAACGATACTTATGAGCAGTTTGCATTGAGCGCGGAGGATATTGCGGAAAACGGGAACTACCTGAAAGACGGCACGAACTGCTATGCTCTCTACATAGACAACAACCCAGTCAGCATTCAACTTCAACCAAAAATGGACTTCAAAGTAACTTTTGCAGATCCAGGGGTAAAAGGCGACTCAGCTTCAGGTGCGAACAAAGATTGTGAAATAGAAACTGGTTTAAAAGTAAAAGTTCCACTTTTCATCAAGGAAGGTGACATTATCAAAGTGAACACAGAAACTGGAGAATACGATAGCAAAGTGAACGAAGCAAGTTCCTAGAATTTTTCTAGAATTTCGGAGTGTACTCTTCTTTTGCGGACGACAATTCCTGCATCAAACCATCCTCAAATCCGAGACTTAAGAAGTAGTCACCGATTTCATCGTACTCGTCAGCTGTAAGTCGCCTTTTTAGCTGACCGAAGGAGCAATTCTTAGCCCTGTAAGTAGGATAATATTGTGCCATCAACGCGACATAGGCATCTTTGCCAAACTCATCCATAATCCATTTCAAAATTTTCTTACTATCTTCAACGCATCCTGGCAAAACCAAATGCCGAATCACGACGCCACTTTGGATAAATCCATCCTCGCCAATTTTAGGTTCACCAACTTGCGAAACCATCTCGCGCACAGCCTCCGAAGCCCAAGCGAAATATTTGGGCATTTTTGAAAATTCCACCGCAATCGAATCATCAAAATACTTCAAGTCTGGCAAATATACATCAACAAGCCCAGAAAGTTCTCGCAAAGTAGAAGCCTTCTCATAACCATTACTATTCCACACAACAGGCACTCCCAACCGCGCCTTATACTTCTTCAAAAAATCACACAAAAGCGTAGTATACGGCGTCGGACTCACGAAATTTATGTTATGGACCCCTTTATCGATAAGCTCACGACATATATCAAACAACCCTTCCTCGCTCAATTCTTTTAATGGTCTCTTTGACCACATCTCCTTTTGCGAAATCTCATAGTTTTGGCAGAATACGCATTGTCCGTTACACCCTGTAAAAAAGATAGCCCCGGAGCCTCCTCTTCGTGTGACTAGACTACCGCTATCGCAAAAATCGTTGTTGCCACTTATCATCGGCTCTTCAAAAAAATGTTGCTGATAATGTGATACCAATAATTTTGATGGAAGTCCGCAAACTCCGATTTTTGCAATCCCGTCGAAACCAGCTCGGTCAACCCCACATTCGAACGGACATATCTTGCAATTTTGCATATAAAAAACTTAAGTGTGCGCATTCTAACATGGCCTAGGCCGCCTTGCCAATTCGTCAATTTGTAGTAAAAACATAATTTCCCCTTCCCAAAAACAGCATATGTGTGTATAGTACCAGCGTAAACCAAAAGTTTACTTATGTCGATACGGGTATATGTGCACAGTTTGATCTGTCTCCGCATAAAAAAACCAAGGTTTACGTGTATTATTTTCTGAACAAAAACGTATGTCTAAGAAACTATTCGTCGGAAATATCGATTGGAATGCTACCGACGCAGATCTGTCCGAATTATTTGCTCAACACGGTGCAGTTGAAGAAGCTGTTATCGTAAAAGACAAATTCTCAGGTAGATCAAAAGGATTTGGCTTTGTCACATTTACAAATGATGACGACGCTGACAAGGCTTTATCCGAATTAAACGGATACGAGCTTAAAGGCAGAGCATTAGCTGTGAAAGTAGCTAATCCTCCATCAGAAAGACCTCCAAGGAGAGACAGCTTCTAAGCCTAAAAGCTTTAAGAATAAAAAAACAGAATGTGTGCAGTTCTGTTTTTTTGTGTCTAACGTCAAACACTTTATCCTCTTTAAAACATATCTCCCATATCTACAACCTGCCAAGTGTCCTCACTATCTTTTTTCTTTTTCATGGTCAGATTTACTCGAGGAGGACTCATTGGCTCAACGCTTTTATTGCGACCCTCTCCAACGATTCGGCCTGTTTCAACCTTTCTTACAAGTTGAAAATCAAAACCTCTCAAATTAAACTCGACTTGCCGAATAGCGCCAACTTCATATTCTTCGATACCTATGTCGGTATAAAGAGGAGTTTCTTCGTCCATAACAATCTCTCCGCCAACGGTTTCGACTTTTTTCAAAATCTCCTCAAACTCATAGTCTCTTGAGGCAGCCCTAGTGCTATCGGTTTCATGCAATGCAAACTTTTTACCTACTCCCATTTTAACTGGTTAAATTCTAGCTTTTCTTGCCTCAAGTCTAACATTTCGTGTAAATTAAATCCATGCAAACAGTCGCGAAAACAAATCCAATGCTTCTTGCAATAAAAGAAGCTCGCAAAAACATAACAGGAGCCTCTAGTAAAAAAGGCTCATTTGGAGGACCATTCGGAGCTTGTATTACGAAAAAAGGTCGAGTCATAGCGGTAGCGCGAAACACAGTTCTCCACTCAAAAGACGCGACATGCCATGCCGAGATCAACGCGATTCACAAAGCATCAAAAGCTCTAAAAACTCATGACTTAAAAGGTTGCGAGCTTTACTCAACGACAGAGCCATGCCCTATGTGTTTCAGCGCGATTCACTGGGCCGGCATCGACAAAATCTACTTTGGCACTACGACAAATGATGTGAAAAAATTCTTCAACGAACTCACGATTTCGGACGCAACACTCAAGCGTCTCGGTAAATCAAAGGTTGCTTTGAAGCCAAACTTCATGCGCAAGGAATGTAATCTTCTTCTGGAAGAATGGGGAAATCTCAAAAAAAAGCCAACGTATTAAATTTCGTATGGCAAAACAAGAGAAAGTTCTGCTAGAATCGCTCCCATTTTAAACGTACTCAATGCAAGAACAAGCAGGCGAAATTACTAGCCTTCAATCCATTCAAACCGCCGTGGAAAATTTAGGTGAACAAGTATACAGAGCGCCAGGGGCGAGAAATTTTGAATTCAAAGGATGGGCTGTTCCGGAATTGGCAAGAGCTTTACGGACAACGGTTCATTCGGACATTGCCGAAGCCTTGATGTCAGGAGACAATCTCCGTTTCAAAGAGGCCCAAAGGCGGCTCGGGACAATTATAAGAGATGGATCGGACAAACAACTCATCGATGAAATATCTGAAGTTCTTGGACAACACCCTTCTCCGATAATTAAAAACAAAGAAAAACCACGAAGAGGTCGGAAGAGAACCCAGCAAAAGTTTTTGCCATTTGAAATAAAAGAAAGCGACATCGAGCCAGTCACGAAAGGCAAACGTGGCGGTTGTAAGCCAAAAATTCTCCCTCCAAGCCCAACTCTCACTGGAGTAAATATTCAGTCGAATCCAAGCAAAACTCTTCTCGCGGTGTCTCTCGGTGGCCCGAAAGGAGTTATCTCCCCAGAAATGCAGGAGTCAAATCCTTGGCGCGACGATTTGATTATAGATCCGAACGATAGGGATGGACTAATGAATTCAATGCATGCGATAAGGCCAGGAACTCCCCCACGAAAAATTCTAAAAGACGCAGGCCATGCCAAAAAAAAAGCGCATCTCAGCAAAGTCACAAACAGAATGGGAGCCAAGGAAAAGCTAATGCAACGATATGATACGGAAAACGAACCATACATACCGCGCCAAAGATTCACGACTTTTATTGATGCGTTTGGCGGTAGTCTCGCGGTTACTGCGTACATGGTTCGCACGGGTAGGGTCGGCCCCGAAACCCACACTGTAATATGTGAAAAACATCCACATCTTGCCGTAGTTTACAGAGCGATAAGAATGGATGTCGAAAAACTGATAAAACATCTTGAGGAATTTAAAAAAGGACAAAGCAGGGAATTCTACGAAGGGAAGGTCGCGGAGTTCAACCTTGCAAGAGATCTAAAAAAAGAAGAGGACGATATATACGTCGCCGCAAGATATATTTATCTGCTTGCGTCATGCATCGGATCTACGCTGAGAGAATCAAAAAACGCAGGTCACATCAACGTAATTCCACGCAAAGAAAAAGAACTTCGAAAAATAAAAATATTCAATCCCTCAAATCTTAGAAAAATGAGTATAGTCCTCCAAAACGCAACGATAATAGAGGGAGCTCACGAGGAAGTCCGTCGATTCATAGAGGAGGATTGTTCTAACGCCTGCTATTTTGCTGATCCGCCATATCACGGACAAGAAACAACCAGCGAATACGGAGTTCCTCCATTCGACGAAAACTGTCAGAGAAGCGTCGCAGAAACTGCGAAAATGGTCAACGAAAGGGGCGGAACGTCGATCGTAACAAATTCAGACACTCAATTTATAAGAAAACTTTACGGATGGATGACGACCAAAAAAACTTTCTCGGTCGAAGACTCACTTTCCGGAGTCGAAGGCCAAAAACGACAGGAACTCTTTTTGAGCAACTACGCTTTGAGGTGGATGGGTAGCCTAATATAAGGCTAATACAAATTAATCCGCCAATAAATTCAATCCAAACTCCTCATTGAATTTTCGCTCAAAACCATCTTCCAAAACCTCAATCCAAATCTCCCCAGTCACGCTAATCACAGCGGAAACAAGATGTCCGCCAACAATACTCAAGTCCTCTTTCCCAAGAGTGACGTGCAAGTGCGTTACAACCTCGCCGTCCTTTCTGGCAACATTCCCGAGAAGTGAAGTCAGTTCCAAATCCTCATTCAACTCAGTATCCACATACTCAAGCGAAGTCCTGTCATAAAAAGAAAAAATCACATGCTTTAAACCGCCGATTCCAGTCACAAAGCCGAACTTCACGCCATTTTCCGAACAAACGGCTTTAATAGAAGCGACGATCTCATCGTCTTTATCGAGCCTAAGTAAAATTTTATTCCCAACTTTTTTAGTTTGCATCGTCCAGAATTTTAGCATATTCGAACCCAAATTCAAAAATAGACCTCTGAGTGTTGGCGATTGCTTTGTTTTGGATTATTACGCCAATTTTATCTTCATGAGAAATAATGGAGACTTTATCGTCATAAATATTTATCTCATTTTTGAAAGGGAACTTTTTTTTGGGGATCAAATAAACTTCACGCAACTCTTCTTTACCTCTTTTTTTAAAATCTCTCGCAAACTTATCGTCACAAAAAATCCCACGCAACCAAATTTTGCGCTCGACTTTTTTCTTAACATAACTCGGAT
>Ga0172380_10009535_pt1 | contig 10325 bp, 10 predicted proteins | sample Leawe162metaG_FD_119747 | JGI IMG/M metagenome (GOLD analysis project Ga0172380, IMG submission 119747) | Leachate microbial communities from a municipal landfill in Southern Ontario, Canada - Leachate well 162 metaG | ecosystem: Engineered > Solid waste > Landfill > Unclassified | place...
ATAATTACTCAAAATCTTTTAACGCAGCCGTTAAATCGATCTCGCCGATGTCGGCGTCAATTAAAGCCGCCTTCCCGTCCAGGCCCGCCCTCTCGCCGTAAGATTGCCTGGCGGCGCGGTAAATTATGCCGACCGGGATCCTTTCCCCCCACTCCGCCGCTTTTCGGTAAGCCGACATTTTGTCCTGCGGGTCGTATCCCTTTTCGCCGGAAATATCATAGATCCTTTCCTTGTACCAGGAGTAAGTATTCTTCTTATTGAAAGAAACGCAGGGCTGCAGCACGTCGATCAATGAAAAACCCTTATACTTTATCCCTTCGGAGATCAACCCGGCAAGCCCTCCCGAATCGGCGGAATACCCGCGCGCGACGAACCCGCACCCTAAAGCCACGGCCATTTCCAGGGGATGGATCGGATCAAGGATAACCCCCTCCACCTGCACCTTGGTCTCATACCCTAAATCGGTAGTCGGGGAAGCCTGCCCTTTGGTCAAACCGTAGATCTGGTTATTACAGACGATTACCGTAATATCCACATTTCTCCTGATATTATGGATAAAATGATTGCCCCCTTCACCGTAACAATCCCCGTCCCCGGTGGCTACGATCACCGTCAACCCCGGATTAACGATCTTTGCGGCGGCGGCGGCCGGAAGCGCCCTGCCATGCAGCCCGTTGAAACAATTTGCCTTCACGTAATGCGGCATTTTAGCCGCCTGGCCGATCCCGGAAACCAACAGGACATCGCGGGGCTCCCTGCCCAGCGCGGCTAAAGCACTCTTGACCGCGTTGAGGATGCCGAAATCCCCGCACCCCGGGCACCATGCTATCGGATCGCCGCTTTTAAAATCATCAGGGTTCATTTATTCCGCCCTCTTTTTTATTTCGCTTCTAAGATAATCCGGGTTAAAAGGCCTCCCGTCGAAACGCAGGATCGAGCCGTTTACCTTAATGCCGGTCTCCTTCCTGATCAATCCCGCAAGCTGCCCTCCGGCGTTATTCTCCACCGTAAAAACATTAGCCTTGCCGTCCAGCATCCGGCTTATTTCTTCCGCGGGAAAAGGCCAAACCTGGGAAAGGTGCACAAACCCCAACCCCGCGGGATCCCCGGAGGCGCAAAGCTCTCTGACGGCCCCGTAAGTGGAACCGAAACCCACCAGGACCGTATCCGCGCTCTCCAGGTTATAAGAACCTGGGCTTACAATCTCCCGCAGGAGGCCGGACATTTTTTTATGATACCTCTTTTCCATCATTTTAACGCGCATCGAGGCATCCTCGGTGATATGCCCCTCTTCGGTATGCTCATCGCTATCGGCGTAAACCACCCCGTCGATCCAGGAAGGTACCGCCCGTTCCGAAATCCCGGACTCCGTAAAACGGTATCTTTTATAATTACTGATTTTACGGGAATCCTCCTTAGATAAAATATACCTTTGAACCTTTACTTTATCCATATCGAAAGGTTCAACATCCCGGTAAGAATCCGCCAGGTGCTGGTCCGACATCACCAAAACCGGTATCTGGTATTTTTCCGCCATCTCAAATGCCTTTATAGTAAGGTAAAACGCCTCCTCGACGGTACCCGGCGCGTAAACTATCCTGGCAAACTCTCCGTGCCCGGCCGAGATCAGAAAATCCAGGTCCGCTTGTTCGGTGCGGGTAGGCAAGCCGGTAGCCGGGGCCGGACGCTGGACGCATCCCACCACTACCGGGGTCTCGGTCATCCCGGCGAGGCTTAAACCTTCGGCCATCAGCGCAAACCCTCCTCCCGAGGAAGCGGTCATCGAGCGCGCCCCCGCGAAAGATGCGCCGAGAGCCATATTTATCGCGGCAATCTCATCCTCAGCCTGCTCGACTACAATATTGAACGCCCGCGCGTAATGCGCCAGCGTATCCATAATTCCGGTGGAAGGAGACATCGGATAAGCGGTATAAAACTTACAGCCCGCCTTTAAAGCCCCCAGCGCAACAGCCTCATTACCGTTCAACAAAAACCCCCTGGCGGCGCTGACGGAGCCTAAAACAAATCTTCCTTTTTTATATTTGTTCCGGATAAAATCATATCCGGACCTGGCGGCCAGGATATTCTTTTCGCAAACCTCCGCCCCTTTGTCCCTGAAGATATCCCGGATTACCGCTTCAAGATATACAAAATCAGTTTCGCTTAGCCCTAAAATCGCCCCGCAGGCGACGGTATTAATAAAAATCTCACCGCCCCCGGAACCCGCTGCCAGATCGTAAAACGGCAGGTCGAAAAATCCGGCGGCATTAAGGTCCAGCCCGAATTTATTTTTATCGGCGGCAAGGACGCCGTCCCCGTTTAAAAACGTTTCATGCAAGGCAACCGAATCCTTATCGAGAGCCACGATAATATCGGCTTTCTCGCGCAAAGTAAATACCGGCTGGTGTGAAACCCGGAGCTGGAAAAAATTATTGCCTCCGCGCACCCGGGACATATAATCCTGGTTGGCAAAAAGATGATATCCCGCGCGCTTATAGGCCTGCGCCAAAGCCGATCCGATCGTCTGCATCCCCTGGCCTGCCTGGCCGGCAATCCTGATATTTAATTCTTCAATCATTCGTTCCGCCTCAAATAACCCGCTATTTTAAGCCTCTCCGGGCCGATGCGCTTTGCTCTCGATGCCGGCAACCAGGAATTTATATCTTTCGTGTATCAGGTTCCGGTCAAACTCCCGGAACTCCTCAAGCATACGGTCTTTTTCTTCCGCGCTGAAATACTCCATGCAGGGGAGGAAAAACCTTTTGTCTTCTTTTTCAATGTGGCGCGGATAAAGCCCGGTAATCACTTTCAATGAACGGATGAAATCATTCAGCGCCGCATCACCAGAACCGGAAGCGCACCGTTCTTTAGCCGCAGCCAGATCCCGCAGCGCCTTCCTGGCAATCTCATGTTCCCGGATCAACTCATCAAGAATATTCCTTAGCTCCGCAGAAAGCGGTTTGGAATTAAGGGCTTTAAAAAGGATATCCTCCTCTTTACCGTGATGGCACCGGTCGGCGTAATGGATCATAAAATCTATCGCCTTGCCGAATAAGTCCTGGTCAATCCCGGCGCACCCTTTTATGCGCAGCGCTTCATCTTCCCAAACCTTTATCAGGCGCTCAATCAGGCGGTGTTCGATCATTAATTGGCCTACAGGAAGCATCTTTCCGTCTCTTTCTTTTTGTGCCCCATCCGGGCAAGTTATGGTTCCAGGATTATTGCGCTAACCGGACAAGATTCCGCGGCCAGCCTGCTGCAATCTTCCGAATCCGCGGGGACAGGATCGATGAACACAACCGCCTTATCCCCTTCCATCCGGAACACGCCGGGACAATTCTGCGCACATAAAGTGCAGCCTATGCAGATATCTTTATTAATAATCGCTTTCATTAGCTGAATCTCCTCTAGTTGTTTTATTAAAAATCCCGCAGGGCTTTTTATTATCAACGCGGAACTCCGCGCCCGCATCCGGACGGTTTCCAGCTGCGGGCGCGAAAATCCCCGTTCTTGCCTCAGGTCAATCCCCCAAAAGCAAAGTCAGCTCAACGACATGTTCCTCTTCGTCGATGATAATATGGCGCAATTCATGTTCGAGGGTCTCGAATTCATAAGGGAAAGCCGCTTTATTTTCAGAGATTTTTTTATAAATCTCCTTGTAAAAATCAAGCGCGTCTTTTTCGCCTTTACGGTTTACCTTCAGGATCTCGCCCGCTTCCTTGGCGCGGTGCGTTTCGGCGATTCCCATGCTCGGTTCCCCTCCCAGGTAACTGCCGATGAGATTCCTGAACATATCCTCGTGCTTTGCTTCATCCCCGGCGATCTCCTTGAGCCGGGCGATCAGGGATTCCGCGTTCATTCCCTTAATCAGTTCGGCGTGCGCCAGATACTGGATACGCGCAGCATGCTCCAGTTCCAAAGCCCGGTTTAACATTTTGACTAATTCGCTCTTTATCTCTGCCATTTTATTTCTCCTTCTTAACTAATAGGTTAATTTTTTACTATCCGACAACCAATTCCCTTGCGCTCTGCCACAACCCGTGGATATTGCAGTAAGCCGCGGCGAAAATCATCCCGGGTTTATCGCTCTTAAAGCTTAAAGTCATCTCATGGTGGGTATAGACCGTGCTGGTATCCGCTCCCTGCACCGAAGCCCCGTGCGCGCTGAATTCCGCTTTCCCGATCTGGTAGGGAAATTTTTCCGCCTGCGGCTGGAAATATACCGCAATCCAGCCGATATGATGCTCGGTCTTATTCGGGTGGGCAATCTCCTTGCCTACCGTAACCGTAACTTTAAAAAACTCTCCTTTTTTAACCTTATCCGGCGCCTCGATCACCGGGACATGTTTTTCCGCTTTCCAATCCGCGCTCTGGAACAATTCTTTTAATTCCATATTCCTGCCTCCTTATTTTTCATCCGGCCTTATCGCCCTTTCAATCTCGGCAATCACGTCCAACGGGTTAAACGGCTTAGTAAGGCACCGTTTTATCCCGCATACCCTGATCAACATCGCGTATTCATCCTTATAAAAAGCCGACATCGCGATACCCGGAATATCGGCGGACAGCCGCCTGAGGTCATCGGCTACCTCAAACCCGCTTTTCTTGGGCATCTTCAAGTCCAGCAGGATCACCGCCGGCTTTACCCTCTTTGCCGCGCTTACCGCCTCAAGCGGGTCATTAACCGCCACCATATCGTAACCACTTAGATCCAGCGTCTCGCGCAGCTCTTCCAGGAACTCTTTATCGTCGTCAATGATCATCACCGTTCTCTTCACCGGCATCACCTCGCTTTTTTTTATTATCATGCCAACCTGTAACAATATTAACAAAAATAAAAAATCCGCCTATTGGCGGATTCCGCTTTTTATTGACTTTTGTCTACCTGGATAAATTATCTCAAAGGTTAAGCGGCAAGGCCTCTTTGATCTTTTGGATAAAATTTTCCGGGTCGAAAGGCTTATTAAAAACTTCCGCCACCAAAGGGAAAACACCTCCCCCTAAAAGCAGCTTATTGATCTCCAGGCTGCCGGTAACCATAAAAATCTTAACCCCTTTCAGTTCTTCACGGTATTTCTTCAGAAACTCCACTCCGCTCATCCGGGGCATCTTAAAATCAAGCAGCAGGAGCCCGTAGGACCCCGTCTTAAGCAGGCGGATCCCCTCTTCAGGAGATGAGCAATATTCAATACCGTAGCCTTCATGCTTTAAGATCTCCGAAAGCTCCTCGCAAAATTCCTTATCGTCGTCGATAATCAATATTCCTTTACGCATCGCTTTTCATTTTTAACGGCAGCGTGATATAAACCGCGGCCCCGCCGCCGGGGAGGTTTTCAATCCTGATCGAACCGTTATGCAGGCTGACAATCTGCTTGCATACCGCCAGGCCTAAGCCCGTGCCTTTGGCCTTAGTTGAGAAAAACGGTTCAAATAGATTTTTGGCGTCTTCAGGCTTTATCCCCGACCCGTTATCTCCAAACGATAATTTAACGTTTCCTCCTTCTTTTGCCCCGGAAATCCGTATCCGGCCGTTTTCCCTGTCTACCGCCTCACAGGCATTATTCAGGATATTATTAAAAAGTTCATTTAACTGCAAAGGGTCAGCCTCTACCTTGACATCCTTAAGCCCATCGAACTCCTGCAGAATCGTTAAGTTATATTTCGGAAAATGCGCCGCCAGGCTTGCGATACTGTCCTTAAGGATATCGAAAATGCCGGCGTTTTCGAGTCGCGGCATCTTCAGGCGCGAATAAAAAAGCAGATTGTTGATAATCTGCTCACTGTCCTTGATTTTAATCTCGATATTTTCAAGGTTCTTCTCAATCTCCGGATTTTGCGCCTTACGCTTGATATTATAAGTCGCCATGCGCATCGCCGCCAGCGGATTACGCAATTCATGCGCCACCGTAGCCGCGAGGGTCCCGATATCCGAAAGGCGCTTACCCTCCTCAATCTTCTGCCGGGCAACCATCAATTCCTGCGCTTTTTCACCGACCAGCCTTTCCAGCGCCTCTTTATCACGCTTGAGGATCTCCTGCGCTTTTTTTATCCCGGTGATATCCCTGATAATAACCTGGACCGCCGGCTTGCCGGCATAAACAATACCCCTGCCGGATAAGCTTGCCTCGAAGGCCGTTCCGTCAAAACGTATAAGCTTCATTTCTAGCGCCACCTGCTGTTCCTGCTTGCTGCGGATGCTTTCTTTAGCGGCCCTGCGGAAATCCCTGGACACAACCCTCAAAACCGGACGGCCAATGAGCTTATTATGCTCATCCTCCCTGAAGATCTTCGCCGCCGCGGGGTTGGCAAACCTTATCCTTCCCGCACTCTGCACGATAATTGCATCCGGAGAGGTGAAAACCATCCTTTTATAGCGGTCTTCGCTTTCACGCAGCGCGTTAATCGTCCTTAAATGCGCCTGGCGCAGCCGGATCAGGGATATCCCGTAAGACAGATCATCGACAAGCTCAACCAAAAGCTTCGCTTCTTCCTCGCCAAGCTTGCCGGTCCGTTTAAAATATAGACATACCGCGCCGAAAGCGCGGCCTTTTTCCAAGAGAGGAACGACGAATGAAGAAGCGTAACCATAGCGGTCCGCCTCCCGGCGCCAGGGCTTAAAATCCGGATCGTTAAGCATATCAGTGCAGGCGGAAGGCTTCCCGCTGCGGATAGCGACACCCGTAGGGCCGCGGCCGAATTCATCATCCGACCAGCTTACCTTCAGGTTTTCCAGATACCCCCGGCTGAATCCGGCGCTGGCCACCGGACGGACGGTTTTTTGCTCGTCGTTTTCCGCGTAACCAATCCAAACCAACGGATAACCGCAGTCATCGATAATAATCCGGCATGCCGTCTTCAAAAAATCGCCTTCGTTTTCGGCAACGGTAACCGCGCGGTCGATATGACTGCGCGCCTGCAGCGCGCGGTTGATCCTTTGCAGCTGTTCTTCCGACTCCTTGCGGAAAGTGATATTATTCATCGATAAAATCGCATGCTGCCTGCCGTCCAAAACCATGGGATCCACGCTGACCTCCAGCCACAAATTCGTCTGTTTTCCTTTTAAGAAAAGGACGGCCTGGGTTTCGATATTATGAACCTGCTCTCCGGTGCGCAAAACACGCTCAAAAGCGTTCCGTATCGGGCATGCCGGACAGGAAGAAGTGCGCCCGCAGCCGGACGGATCGGACAAGGCGTGCACGCACCCCAGGACGTCTCCCGGCTGTTTGCTATCAAGCTCCGAAGACGCATCTTTCATCCACGAAGCAACGGTATTATTCACCCGCTTAACAACCCCTCCTTCATCGATCAACAGTAAACCGACGCTTACCACGTCGAAAATTTTCTGCAGGTTCGTCCTTTCTCTGACCAACTCCTCTTCGGCGCGCTTACGCCCGGTAATATCCTGCACCAGCCCGATCAGCATCGTAACCTCCGACTGCCGGTTCAGTTTAGGCCTGCCCTGCGCCCAGATCCAGCGGATATCCCCATCGATACGCTTAATGCGGCATTCAAAATTCCATTCCTTTCTTTTCGCCAGCGCCTGACCAAACTTTTCATCCACCGCCGTCCGGTCTTCAGGCAACACGTGCTCCAAAAACATCCGGTAAGTCCACTCCGGCAGCAGTGTTTTATAACCGAATATCTGGTCATGCCGCAGGGAATGCCAGGCCTGCTCCGTCTTTACGTTCAGGCTCCAGGTGCCGAACTCCCCGGCATCCAAAGCGTGCCTTAACCTTTCCTCGCTTTCACTTAACTCCGCGGTGCGCTCATCAACCAGCGCCTCAAGATGGTCCCGGTGCCGCATTAATTCCGCTTCGGCACGCTTTAAAACGGTAATATCGCGCGCGGCGGCAAAAACCCCCAAAACATTACCCTGGGTATCCTTATAAACGCTGGCATTATAAAGGACATCCGTGAGCCGGCCGTCCTTATGACGGATCGTTAAAGGATAATCGGTAACAAAACCTTTGGAAAAAACCTCCCGGTAACCCAAACGCGCTTTTTCCGGCTCGGTAAAATAAGCGGAGAATTCCGTACCGATCAGCTCCTGCCGGGACAGCCCGGTCACCTTAACCGCAGCCTCATTAACATCGGTTATCCTGCCGTTGCTGGAGATCGTAAGCAGGGGGTCCAGCGAAGCCTCGATCAAATTACGGACATACTGCGAAGACTTGCGCAGAAAATCCTGCGCTTTTTTCAACTCATAAGTCATCTTGTCGAATGCCCGTGAAAGCTGGCCGATCTCATCCCTCTGCTCAATCCCGACCTTATAGTCAAGATTGCCCGTGCCGATCTCTTCTACCCCTTTAGAAAGCGTCTTGATCGGCCCGGCGATCAGCTGGGCGATGATCACCGCCATGATCGCGCTTAAGATAAAAACGATAAAAAGAATCACAAATACCAGGTTCCTTAAATTTATCGCTTCGGCAAAAGCCTCATCCGTATCTATTTTTGCGACTACCCCCAGGCCTAAAGAAGGAATATAACGCCATACTCCCAGCACGTTCTTGCCGCGGTAATCACTGAACTCCCCGGCCCCGCTGCCACCTTGGACCGCCAGCTGGATACCGACGGCGACCTTATCCCCGAGTTTTACCTTCCTCCGGAAAGCAGCTTCCGGATTGTATTTTAAAGGATTTAAAAAAACCGCCGCATCTCCTTCTTTCCTCCCGATCAGGGTTTCTCCGGTGCTACCCAATCCGGTAACATCATTAAGAAGCGCGTAAATCGGCCAGATATCCGCCTCTAAAACGATCAAACCGCTGAATACTCCGCCGCTATCTTCCACCGGCGCCGCGATTAACGCCGCCGGCCTCCCCGCCAGCGCCTTATCCAGAAAAATCCCGGAGGCATAAACACCTTTCCTGGCTTCGCTAAACACCTCTTCTTTAATGCTTGAAAGCGGCATAAGATAATTCCCCGCGTGGAGCGGGTTGCTCGAATAAATAATCCTGCCGTAGGGATTAACCAGCATAATATCCGTAACCCCGAAATCCGCCTGCGCCTTCCGCAGCAGGCTGTTAATCGTTTTTTTTGCTTCGATAAAAGCGGGGTCGGAGGGATCAGGCCGGTTCACCAGGACCGGAAGGAATTTTTTTAAAGCGTAACTGTTGCTTAAAAATTCAACCGCGGATTTTTTCTGGGAGAAAAATGACTCTATCCTTTCGACTTTAAAATCGGCGATATTCTGCAGTTTCAAAATACTGCTGGATTCAAGAGAATTCCTGTAATTACGGAAGGTAAGGGCGCTTACAAACGCCAGCGGTATCAGGGCAATCGCCAGGAATAAACTTATAAGTTTTGTTTTTATAGGCATAGCAATCCGCCTCCCAGCAGGATAAACAAAACCGCGGTGTAAAACGCCATCCCGGAATTTATGCCTTTAATATAATAATAAAGCGGAGGGAAATTAAAAAGGTATCCGGCCGCGGCGGCTGCCCCGATCAAGACTAGGATCAAGCCGGTTACTTTCAACTTTAAGCTTATTGTTTTTGCCCCGGCAACGGTCAAAAGCCCCGCCGAAGCGATCAAAAGAAAACCCAGCATCATCGGCATGGAAGGTTTTCCGGCAACCGCGGTAATGGATCCGGTTTGCCCTTCGATAAACAAATCTTCAACCTCCGTCCGGATCCCCAGGATAGAAGAAAAAAAAGAAGTCCCGATAAATAGAATAATGACCAAAGATACGATCGGGATCACCACCTGCGCCTTATCCACATCCCCCTCCCTGCTGCGGGCGATGAAATAAAGAAGAATACCGCTAAAAACAAAAACTACCGCCGTATTGAATTTTATATTCATCCATCCGGAATATACGCTCAGCAGCCCCGGGACCCCGAATTCCCATCCGGCGATCACCGCCAATCCGGAAAAAATTACCGCGCACGCCAATATCCTGACTGTTATTTTAAGAATAGGCTTTCCCATGTTCTTATCTCCCGGCTTTCTTTTTCTTCCGGGTCTTTTTCCGGTATTCGGCAGGAGTGGCTTTAACGGAACGTTTGAACTGCCGGATAAAAGACTCCGCGTTCTGGTATCCCAACCTGCCGGAAATCTGGTCTACGGTATCGGCGGTTTGCTTCAGGAGCCTTTTTGCCTCTTCGACCATCAAGGAAATCCGGTATTCGCCAAACCCCTGCCCGGCAAACCTGGAAAAAATCCGGCTTAAATATTTAGGGCTTAGGCATACGGCTTCGGAGGCATCCTTGAGCGTAACCTTCTTATGCAGGTTCCTTAAAAGAAAATCTTTGACGCGTTCAATTTTATTCTCCCCGGCCGGGCCGTATTGCCGCGCTTTCTTCTCCTGGAGATGCTTTTCGATTACC
>Ga0172380_10009536_pt1 | contig 10324 bp, 21 predicted proteins | sample Leawe162metaG_FD_119747 | JGI IMG/M metagenome (GOLD analysis project Ga0172380, IMG submission 119747) | Leachate microbial communities from a municipal landfill in Southern Ontario, Canada - Leachate well 162 metaG | ecosystem: Engineered > Solid waste > Landfill > Unclassified | place...
AGGACGAACTCCCTCTGCTACGAGATGGGGCCGCTCGAATCCTATGAGTCGGTCGCACTGGACGCCCTGCTCGTCGATAGGCTCTCGACCTCTCCGAGTCTCGGCGCTGTCCTCGAAGAACCGGCTCCCGTCCGTGGCCTGCTGCATGTGGACGCGGTCGGATTGCTCGCCCAGCTTGACAAGGAAGTGGTTCACGACTACACGGCCACCGAGAAGGCGACGAACACCATCGTGACTGAATTGCTCGCCTTGCAGCAGAATCCGAATCCCATAGTGGCGGGGACAATCAGTCCCACAACGGCGCTGTCGATTTCGGTTGACGATGACACCATCCTCGGCGTGCTGAGGCGCATTCAGGAATCCGTTGGAGGCTACATCTACATCGATGTCTCGACTCCGGCTTCGCCCACGCTCGAATGGAGCACGACCTTGGGCTCCAACACCGGACAGCAGCTGAGGTTCGGCAAGAACCTCGTCAACATCCGCCGCACGGTAGACTACACCGACCTTGCAAACCGGCTGTGGTGCTGGGGATACGGCGATGGTGAGGCCGAGGTAAGGCTTGGCAAGGGCATCGTCACCGTCCAACCCCAGGCGGCGGCCGACCTCGCGCAGAAATGGTACGACACGGCCGAGTCGGCGTGGACATTCCAGCTCGGGAACGCCCCCGGCCCGTTCGCCCGGAAATGGCAGGTCGGGTGGCCCTACACGACGCAGAAGAAGTACGGCGGTGGCGTGAGGTTCCCGAACGTAATAGTGCCCCAGGGCGCGACGATACTCAAAGCCGAGTTGAGATTGACTGCTCACGCCGATGTTGGCACGGGAGCGAATGTCGACACGAAGGTGTACGCGGAGGACGCGGACGACGCCGCGCAATTCTCGAACGTGACGGACTACGATGCCCGGACGCCCACGGCGAAAGTCGATTGGGACGACATCGCGAGTTGGTCTGCTTTGCAGGTCTATGCGCGGGACATCACCACATCCGTCCAGGCAGTCATCGACCGCATCGGATGGGCATCGGGCAACGCACTCGTGGTGTTCTTCGAGGACCACGACGGCGCATCGACCCAGTATCACAGCCGCAAAACATATCTCACCTATGGCGATACCAAGAGCCCAACGCTCTATGTCGAGTACACATTGCCCGGAGCGGTGGACTACGTCGAAGACCTTGCGTCTCAGGAAGCCTACGGCTTCGTGGCGGCAGCGTTGAAGGACGTATCAATCACTGACTCGGCTACATTGTTCGAGTGGGCGGTACGCAAACTCGGTGAGATGGCCTACCCCGGAGTGTCGTACGCCGGCGACATAGCGGACCTCGAGCGCTACGGATTCGCCCACGATGCCCTGTCGCTCGGCAACACAGTCCGGGTGATGGACGAGGGCATATCACTCGACGTTTCAACCAGCATCGTGCGGCTCGTGCGCAACCTCGTCAACCGGATGGATGTCAAAGTCGAGCTCGCGAACCGCGCCAAGACGATTCTCGACAAGACGCAGTTCAGTAAGGACCCCCGGTGGCGGCAGCACTTCTATTAGTAGGTTAGAATGGAGGTAGTGATGAGCAAGTTCGTCATCTGGCTCGTGATGGGAACCGTTCTGGTGGTGGGCGTTGTCATCCTCTGCGCGATGGACAAGATGCCGTCGGAAGTCGTCGCGACACTGGCTGGCGTCGCCGTCAGCAACGTGTTCGAACAGCAGGCGAAGAAGAATGCCACTCCCTAGCCCATTGCGTGAGTTCTGTTGCCACGTCGACCCGGAGACGAAGGTCAGAAGGTTCGACTTCGACGAATGGCACGCCATCCTGTGCGGCATCGGAGATGGACTGCAACCATGGCTCCCGGAGGACCGAAGCCACCTGAACAACCGGCACTACTACATCGTGGCGCGTGGCGCTACTAGCTTCCTAGCAACCTGCATCCTTGTTCGAGTGATTGGAGGCGCTCATGGACTTCACCGAGGCTGATCGCGCAACCTTGAAGGACATCTCCCTGCGAGTCGAGCGGATAGACGAGCGGTTGGGAGAGGATGGGAAGGGGCTGTGCGGCACGGTCCAGGCTCATGCCAAGCGCATCCGAACGATGGAGCTCATCCTCGCCGTTGCGGCCGGCAGCGGCGGTATCTTCGCCATCGGAACGAAAGTCATAGGAGGAGGATAGGCGTATGACAGTACCACGTTGCGGAACAGATGAACCGGAGCACGGCGGGCCCATAGACAATGGTCCGAGCCCGTGGGTGGAACCGACCGAGATTGAGCTGCACAAGGCGAAGCGGAACACAGCGAAGCTCCACGAGACGCACTGCTGCCGCGCGCTCGCGAGCCTGGTGCCGGGCAATCCCAAGAAGGACGCGGGCGTCGAGACGGTCATCCGCGCCACGCTGAAGGTAGGCGAGGACCACCGCGTCGCGATGTTCGGCGGCACGAGTCGGCATGGACAGAAAACCCTCAGAAAGGGTTGCTCACAGAAGAACCTGTGGGAAGCCTACCCGTGGGAGAAGGACACCGTGCCGGACTTCAAGGCGTACTTCCTTGCCAATGTGCCGGACGGCTTCGACCTGGCATGGATTCCCGTGGGCTTCTGGACTCAGTGGGGATACTGAGCCCCCTAACGTAGGCGTCCCGCGCCAGCAGGGGCGCGCTCACCTCCCTCCATTGGGGCCGGCTCGTCACCGGCCCCCGTCTCTCCTCACCGGGCACTGCTCGCCACAGTGCCCGGACTTGTGTCATCCTCAGAAAATCTCCCCATTGGTGCTAGAATCTGTCCTACAACTATTGACAAACTGACTACTGCGGCCTATTCTGACACTGCGGGCTCCAGACAGGAGCCGAGGGAGGAGACAGATGACAGCCATGATAGGAAGCAACCCGAACCCCAAGTACCCGGATACCGAATGGTGCTACATCTCAGAGTACGACGAGTGGGTCCGCACGAGTGAGGGCTACCTTCAATCAAGTCTCGACCAGGACCACGAGGACGCCTGCGACGTCGAGAACCCCGGCGAGACCTACGACGACGCCGTGCACTTCTTGAAGCTCGCCAACAAGGGCCTGGGCACGGCATGGACGCCCGAGGACTGGAACATCATACCGGAGGTCGCTACAGTCTAGCCGCCTCACGTCCGGCGCATCCGAGTGGTGCGCCGCGGTGAGGTAGTAGCAGGGAGGGAGAGAATGGCGACAACCGAGCAGGCAATCCGAAGCGTAGAGCAGGCATTCAACGAGATTGTGCGCACGCAGTTCCCGGAGTTCTGCACTCGTGCGCCGAGTTATCGGTACTTCCACCGCCGGGGCGAGGCGATCGGCGACCAGTTCTTCTGGACCACCGAAACCGTCGTGCGCAACGGCAAGCCCCGGTACGCAAGCGGCGTCTACCGTTACGTCAAGAGCAAGAAGCTATGGCGACTCGCCCGCGAGTCGTACCACGCCTTGCGCAAGGATGCCAAGGCGCGGGCGCTGGAGCTGTACAAGGCGGCGAACGCCAAATGACGATGACACAGGGAGGGACAAATGGAACAGACGATTGACGGGATGACGGTCACGAGCGAGGATGGTCATACGTTCACGGTTCTTTCAACCTCGGGCAACGTCTACACCGTGACGTACCGCGGCTCCGGCGATGGCGACCCGGAGCACGTGGCGCTGTGGGGATGCAACTGTCCGGCCGGCCAGCATGGCCGCGAGTGCAAGCACGTCCGGGCGGCAGCGAGGTTCTGCAGCGAGCAATAAGGCTCGGGCGGCGTCGGCGAAACGCCGCCAACATCAACCACTGGCCGGGATGGGCTCCGGCCGGTGGAAACAAAACAGCCCAGGAGAGACATGGCGACGGCGAAACTCATGGAACGGGCGGTCCGGGCGTACCAGAAGGCGGAGGACGAGAAGCAGGCCACGCAACGGTACGCCGAGGACGAGCTGGCGCGGCGAGCCGCGGAGCGCGTCACTCAGCTATTCAACATTGAGCCTTCCATCGACGATGCCCTCATCGAGACGGGCACAAGGCCGGGCAAGGGACCGCTGGCCCTCATCGAAGTCGAGCCGCGCGTCGACTTCATCGCGTGGTTCGATGACTACGACCAGCGCGACCGGGTTGACCAGGTCGAGCACAACATCGCAATCGCATACGCCTACCACTGCGCCGGGTGCTCCCGCTGGTTCGTGGGCGAGCGCGTCGACAACCGGCCGAACGCGCTGCTGACCCTCGGCGCAATCCTCGCCAAAGGCTACGAGGCGCGACCCAAGCACTCGTGTCTTGGCACATGGCAGCCGGACGAGCGACCCGCCGAGGCGTCGCTGGCCCGCAGGGTGGTATTTCCGTACGAGCTCATGGTCGAGAGCCCCGGCGCTATCGAGAAGTCGAGGCAGCTCGCCGAAGCTGTTCACTGAGGCGCGACATGACCAAGAGCACAGGGATCGCAGTCAACGGCAACTCGAGATTGGGCACTGGCATCGTCCTCTCGGCGCGCGAGGCTGTATGGACAGCGCCGACCAGCTCGGAGGCGAGCCTTGCCAAACGCGATTACCAGGCGGTGGAGCGCATCCTCGGCAACTGCGCAGATGAAGGCGTGTTCTCGAACGATGGTGACTGTGCGCTCTGTCCATGCCGAGCGGAGTGTGACCACGCCACCGGCGACCTGGACACGACACTCGCAGGACTCAGAGACGCGGTCGAGGGATTCAAGCAGACGAAGCGGGCGGTCATGCTCATGGGGGCGCGATGAGCAGGGCGAAGGTGGCGAAGGCGCCTTGTCCGGGCTGGACGACGCAGCACAACTTCTGGTGCCACCGGGACGGCACCCGATACGTCGGTTACTGTACCGAGTGCGGCGCGACAGCCGAGTACGATGCAACACTCGGAGTAGGCAGGACGGAGCTGCGAGAGGGTTCGTACAAGGCGAGAACGAAGGAGGAAAGGGAATGAAGGCGAAGGCTTACAGGGTAGAGAACACGGTGAACGTGGAGGTCGAAGTCGCGCTGGCAGAAGGCGCGTTTGTCGGGATGACCTGCTATGCGACCGGCCCGCGCGTCGTGCTCTTCGACCTCGTGGTCGAGGACGCCCAGGCGTTGAAGGACGCCGGTGACGAGGCGTTGAAGCTGCTCGGAGGCCAACAGTGAAGATTCTGCTGACACCCCGCATGGTCAAAGCTATCTGCGAGCGGCCTACCAAGCTGAGGACATATGCCACTGCCGACGAGTACGAGATGGAACGCTACATGAACGTGGCGCGGGAGGCGATAGGCTACGCGGCCAACAAGTGGAACCACTTCGACTGGCTAGCGGCTGGCATGGACCCGTCTAAGGCTCCGCCGTACAAGGCTCCGGCGTTTTGCCCGCCCGACATCTGCCTGTGTTGCGGCGACCACCAGTCCTGTCGCGACTGCTGGACCGAGTGGCTCGAACAGGAAGACGCGCAGGCCGCAGAGTCCTAGACAACAGCATGTCATTGTGCTACATTTGAGGACGGGCGTAAGGAGGAAGCATGGAAACGGCGAGTACCATCGAGACTCAGGTGCAGGTGCTGGAGCAGGAGACATCGGCGCTCATGTTCGATGTCCACCCTATCGAGACGGTCGAAGACAGGCAGCGGTATCACGAGGCGCGTATCTCTGCCGCCGACCAGGTGAAGCGTGTCGAGAAGGTCGAGGGCGAGATATGCGATCCCATGTACCAGCACTGGAAGCGCGTCAAGGCCATGTTCACCAAGGCGAAGGCTCCGGCGGTGGCACTCATCGAGGCTATCGACCGGGAGCTCCGCGCTGACCGCGTCAAGCAGCAGGTGGCGGTGGCGGCGGAACAGGCGCGGCAGAACAAGCTCGCAGAGAAACGCTTCGAGCGGCAACAGGCATCGGGGAAGGGTACGCCACTTCCCGCGCCGGTTGCGCCCATCGTGCAGGACACGGGGAAGAAGGTCACGACCGAGGCGGGAGCGGTGACGTGGGTGGACAACTTCGTCCCGCACATCGTGGACGAGAAGGCCATACCGCGCGAGTACCTCATGCCCGACATGGCGAAGCTGAAGGCGGCGTGCAAGGCCAGCATCGAGGTTCCCGGCGTGCTGAGAGTCAACGAGCCCTTCCAGCGAATAACGCGATGATAACTGCCACCACCGACAACGGCAAGCGTTTCTACACCGAGGGCGGCATCCGGCTACCCTCGGTGACGACTGCGCTATCCGTCCGCTTCCCGGTGCCGGATGACGACGAAGGCAGGGAACGGTGGCGCATCCTGGGCGAACGGGGCTCCCGCATCCACGAGCTGATAGCGCAAGGCACAATCGACAAGGCCACGATGGACAGCTTGCCCGACGATGTGCAGCAGGCGCTCTACGCATGGCAGCGGTTCACGTACGGCTGGCAGTACCACTCCATACAGCGCGAGATGGCGCTTGCGTCTGCGGAGTTGGGCTACGGCGGACGCTGTGACGACTACGGGCGCATACCGCGGGGCGCTGTCATCGTGGACTACAAGTCGGGAGCACTGCGGGAGGAATACTGCCGGCTGCAGCTCGGCGGGTACTGGGGGCTGTTCAGGGCCACCTACCCGAGGCGCAAACTGTACGGCGCGCTGGCGGTACAGCTCGGGTGCAAGAGCGGCGACTTTCAAGTCATGTCGCGCGGGGCGCGCGAGATGGACGCGGCGCACATAGCATTCATGGAGGTATTGAACGAATGGAGGGAGGCAACATGGACGGAAAAGACACCGGAATAATCGAGGTTTCACAGCGCCAGCTTGCGAACAGGGGGAACGCGAGCCCCGACCAGTTGGCATTCCAGACGCAGACCCTGATGGAGATCTATCGGCGCATCATGCAGAAGGACACCGACTATGGCGTGATACCCGGCACGCCGAAGCCCGCGCTCTACCAGCCGGGGGCGCAGATACTGAGGCTTGCGGCCGGCCTCGAGGTCGAGGTCGTTCACATCGAATCGGAGCGGCAGTTGACCATCGGCTTCATCAATCACTCGTTCGTATGCCGGTTGAAGAACGCGGACGGCATGGTAGTGGGTTCGTGCGAGGGCGCGGCCAACAGCTACGAGGACCGCTATCGCTACCGTTGGGTGAGTGAGCGCGACCTGCCGGCCGGCATCGACAAGGCCACGCTGACGTCGAAGAAGCGCAAGGGCAACTACGGCGAATACCACGTCTACCGGATAGAGAACGACAATCCGGCCAATCTGGACAACACGCTCGTCAAGATGGCGCAGAAACGGGCCTTTGTCGGCGCTATCCTCATGGCGACCGGGGCGTCGCGTATCTTCACCCAGGACGTAGAGGACACGGCCGACCCGGCTGAAACGACTCCGGAGATGGAAGCCGAGCGCCCGCAGCCCGCACGGAAAGCGCCTGTAGCGAAGGCGAAGGCCGCCAAGCCCGCATCACCCGCACCCGAGCCGGAACAGGCTGCGGCGGGCATCCCCCAAGGCAAGGTCGGGTATTCTCAGGAGCCGGGTAGCGTCACCGCGGAGACGAAGGCGAAGGTCATCGCCTACATGAAGGCTGACGCGACGGGGTTGAAAGCGCAGGGCGTGGTGAAGGCGAAGGGGTGGCAACTGGAGGGCACCGCCGACCTGTCGGAGTTCCAGGCGCAGACCATCATCGCGGTATGCGAGGGGCGAGACGAAGCGGACGTGATGGCGCCGTAGAGAACAGGGGGCCGGGACCGCCACCGGCCCATGAATCAAGGCAGGAGGAGGTATAGGGTGAGAATCACATTGACGAAACAGCAGGCGCTCGTGGCGAAGTGTACCGATACGAAGCACTACAACCAGGCGTGCCACGTGGCGCGCATCGGAGCTGGGCGAATCGTATCGGCCGACGGCTACCAGGTGGCGCGGGCGCCGATTGACTACGACGGCGAGGCGGTGTTTGTGCCGACGCACATGATGCCGAGTGGCGCGTGTGATGTGGACCTTGACGGTGAAAGCCTCAGCATCATCACGGTTGACGGGACTCAGGAGACAACGCACGAGGCAGTCAAGTACTCCGACGTAGATGCAACGTGGGCAAAGCTGACGAAGCGCAAGCCCAAGGCGTGCGTCGCGCTGAATGTCGCGCTGCTGCGCAGGATGCTCCGATGTGTCGAGGCGAAGGACGGCGGGAGCGACAAGGGCGGCATCATCCGCTTTTACGTTCGCAAGCCGGGCGACGCCGTTGAGTGGCGCGTCCAGGACGCGGAAGGCAAACCCATCGTCGAGGGACTCATCATGCCGATGTTCGTCAACTGGGAACGGGGCGACGCAACGCCGGAAAAGAAGCCCGACGCGAAGCTGTAACGAGACTGTATCTAATTACCATTATACGCAGTTACGAAGGGAGGGGGGAGACATCACGAACGGGCGACCCGATGGCGACTCCGCAGGCGGTGTCCTGTACCGCTGATAAGCAGGGATTACGAACGACAAGGAGAGACATGAAACACCAGAGGAAGTGCGACCTGTTGGTCATCACGGCAATCATCATCGTGTCGATTGCACTGGGGGCGCTGCTGATTCTCGGACCGGCTACCGCAAGCGCGGACGAGCTGCGCATCCGCAACGAGGGCGGTGTCGAAGTCATCGTCGAATGCGAGGGCGAGTTGGCTGTGACCTACGACGGCCCGGTATGCGCGGTCAACCCCGTCTACGGGGATGGCACGGCGAAGGTGGCGGCGGCAGGCACCGAGGAAGGCTGGCTCGTCATTGAGGCCGAGAGCATCACTGGCTACACAATCGAGGTTGCCTGCAACCAGGCGGGCGAGTATGTCGTGCCGGAGGCGTACATCGTGAAGGACGCGCCGGCAGAAGCGCCGCAGGTTGATTCGGGCGGCGGCCGGTCGATTGCCGACCTTGACCGCGAGGCGTTCATCGCCGACTGTGAAGCGACGTACGACGAGCTCGTGGCCTCCGGCTCATGCGCGATCTACGCGCTGGTCTGAACTGTCGAAGCTGACACAGGGGCGGGTCTACTCCCGCCCCGTGCCGGTACGAGGAGAGACGGCATGGAAACGGATATGCAGGCGACAGCGACCGGCGATGCTCTCGCCTTGGCGCGTCTGGCCGCGTTCGACTGGGCGGAGGCGTGCGCGAAGCTGGACGAAGCGATTGGGGAGTTGCAGAAGGCACAGGACGAATTGACGGCGGCCCGCTGCGGCATCGCCGTGGCGAGATTGGAGGGACATGACTAAGCTGCTGGTGGGAATAGCCGAGGTACTGGACAAGCAGATTCAAGAGGCCAAGAACAACGCTCTTGGCGCATGGGAGACGGGCCACGTGGCGAGCGCGAAGGGCTTTGAGGCGGAGGCAGACACATTGACGCAGCTCCGCGCCGCCATGACGGAGGTGGAGGCACACGAGTTTCTGCTGAATCATGGGAGCAGGTTTCACTTTGAGGTTTCTCCAGATGCGCTCGCCCACATCAAGGAGGGGAAGTGAACGACATACTGCTGACACCGGAGGAGATTCACGACATCATCACAACCGACTTGGCGGACAATCGCGGCTGCGCGACCGACATGGATATTTGCCGCGCCCAGGTGAGGAAGGTGGCGGGGGAGTGCCTGCTGGCACTGGAGGAGATAGATTGCCCAAGTGCGGAGCATCCGTGCCCGCTGCCGGAAGGGGGGTGCGCGGAGTGCAAAGTCAGAGCATTCGTGGAAGCGGCTCTCAAGGCCGCAGGGGAGGGGAAATGACACGAATCTTTGAGTTTGGTACCACAGCAGTCGACCTTGCCAGCATTCGTAGGGTGCAGACGCCGATGAATGGTGCTGGTGGTTATGTGTTCTACATCGGTGGACTGAGTGAAGAAGATACCTACGCGCCAAGATGTCGTCCCGAAGGTGATGCAATCTACGCGGCGTGGAAGCGGTATGTCGAGGCCGCAGGGGGTGAGGGGTGAAGGTCTACGTCGTTGTCTGCTACGACGACAGATACGAGTTCGGTGGCTATGAAGAGCCGTGTGTGGTGGCGGTGTTTCTGGCACGAGAGACTGCCGAGGCGTGTGCCGCTATCAACCGGCACACCGACAAGTATGGCTACCAGACACACGCGCTCGTAAGTGAACACATCGTAGGTGACCCGGAAGGTGGTGCCGCATGACCATCCACGTATCGGCAGAGGTAGATGACGGCACAAGAGGAGGGAAGGTGAAGTGGATACAGGAATGGCGATTCGAGTAGACCAACACGACAACGGTAATCGCGGCGCGGTGATAGCTAGATTGATGGTCGGAGATACGCAATGCGGAATGGTCTTTGCCGAGTACTTTGCCGACCGACGCGAGTTCACTATCAAGCTGTTCTCCACCGAGCCAAAGATAGATTTCTACGCACGTGTGCCAGTGCAGCCGCTC
>Ga0172380_10009537_pt1 | contig 10324 bp, 10 predicted proteins | sample Leawe162metaG_FD_119747 | JGI IMG/M metagenome (GOLD analysis project Ga0172380, IMG submission 119747) | Leachate microbial communities from a municipal landfill in Southern Ontario, Canada - Leachate well 162 metaG | ecosystem: Engineered > Solid waste > Landfill > Unclassified | place...
CACTCTGCCCGACCTGGCCAAGGCCAAGCCGGCGACGGAACAGTGGCCCTGGCCCTACGTCAAACTCGATCCGGCAAAAACCGCTGACCTCGCCTACGAGGAGTGGTACCGGGTTTTCTGCGGAGCGGCAGTAATCAGCAGTATTTTCAGTCAGTTGCGCGAAAAAGTCGGCGAACCGTACAACTCGTTCCCGGTCGACGCCTTTGTCTTTCTCGAAGGCGGTCAAGTCGGTTGGGGCACGGTCTGCGGCTCGAACGCCGGCGCCAACATGGTGGCCAACCTCATCGTCGGCCCCAGGGTTGCCGGTCCGAAAGAGGGTCACCTGATGAGCGAAGACGTCATGCAGTGGTATTCGGATACCGCCTTGCCGGTTTACGTCCCGAAAAATCCCAAGCAGCCCGGCGAGATCGTGAAGACCACCAGCGAATCGCCCCTCTGCCATGTCTCGGTCGGCAAATGGATGAAGGCCGCGGGCAAGCCCATCGGCAGCCCGGAGCGCAAGGACCGCTGCGCGCGGGTAGCGGCCAGTGTCGCCTTCAATCTGGTGACCATGCTGAACGACTGGAAGGATGGCAAGTATGCGGCCAAGAGCACCCATTCTCCGGTCAAGGACTTCGGTATTACCGGACAGTTCAACTGCATGGAATGCCATGGCAAGGACGTGCCGACACCGCCGATGGCCAAGAAATAACCCCCTTTCCGGCAGGCTGTGGGACACCTCGTTTTCCCACGGCCTGCCGAGCAAAAAGGGGCGTTTCTGATCGTTCCCTGAATTAAAGAGACACCATGCCGGATGATGAGGCATGGTGTCTTCCTGCCTCAGGCGCCAACCCCTTGCAGTGCGTAGGATTCCCGCGGCAATTCCATGATCAGGAAATGCGTCTGTTTGCCGTTGATGTTTTTAAAACACTCTCCTTGTTCAGTAAAGCCGAGACGCGAATACAGACGGCTAGCCCTTGGGTTGTTCTTTCTCACGATGAGATGGATTCGAGTCAGGCCGAGTTCGGCAAATCCCTTTGCCAGGGTCATGGCCGTGACGGCGCGGCCCAGGCCTTGCCCGGTTCTGTCACCCCGCAGGGCGATGCGAAACTCAGCCTTGGCTGCGCCTGTTGTGGACAGAATCGTGAAGGCGATCAGTTCGCCCGATTGCTCCACGGCAAAACACCAGGTCTCCGGCTTGCTCCGGTATTCGCTCAGCCAACCGTTGTCCCGCAAGGCGTAATCCAAATCCGCGAATTCCGGCGGGTACGGCGGCCAATTGCCTATGACGGCCATGTCCTCCGGGATGAGTGGGCGCAGCTGCATCATCGGGATATCCATGGATGGATCACCCTCCGCTTCGCCGCCAACGGGATGCGCCAAAAACTCGCCATATGCTATCCCCTGTCCCTGCCTCTTTTCTTCCGTGAAAAGGAAAACCGTTGCCGGTATCTGGACGGCGAAAGGCCGTACTGTTGCCGGAACAGCTTGCGAAACGACGCCAAATCCCCGTAACCGACCTCGATGACGATCTCCTCCAGGGAGAGCCGCGTGTTTTCCAGCCGCTCCTGCGCCTTACTCAGCCTGAGTTTCCGCAGATACCCAAGGGGGGACTCGCCCGTGGCGGCCCGAAACCGTCGCTGCAACGTCCGCGGACTCACATGGACCCACACCGCCATGGCCGCCAGCGAAAGCGGCTCGGCAAAATGGCTTTCCAGCTTATGCTGAACGCTCAGGACAAGACCATCCTTGTGATCCAGAACCGGGGTAAAGCAGGAAAACCACGATTGCTGGCGGGATCCGGCATCCAGCAGGAAGTATTTCCCCAGGGCGACCGCGGTGGCGCCGCCGAAAAAACGCCCCACCATGGCCAGGGTCAGATCCATCCAGGCGGAGATGCCACCGGCCGTTACCACGTCTCCCTCGTCGATCAACAACCGCTCCGGCTGGAAGTGGAGCGCGGGAAACTCTTTTTTACACCGTTCCGCCAGCAGCCAGTGGGTTGTGGCGGCCTTCCCGTCCAGCAGACCGGTGGGGGCCAGGAAAAAGATCCCGGCGCAGGCCGAGGCCAGGACGCAGCCCTTGCCGTGCTGGACTCGCAGCCAGGAAAGTACCGTGGCGGAAGGGACCGGGGGCGGTTGCTCCAGGGACGGCGGAATGAACAGGAGATGGAATGGCCCGGCGGGCAGGTCATCGGCTGAAACCTGAACCACACCGGCAATGGCCGCGCCGTGCCGCTCGGCAGCCACCCGCAGCATTTCCTCGATGCCGTGGAGCGCCGAACGCATGACACCCCTGTATGCCAGAATACCAATCCGCACTTTGTCGCTTTTGCCCCCATTTATGTCATTAGCGCCACTTCCGAGTGTGCCATATTTCCGCTACGCTGGCCACATGATTTCCGGCATTCCCGCCAAAACAAAACAGCAGCCCACAGGAGGAAGACACGATGAACACGGCGCTCATGGTAATCGACATCCAAAACGACTATTTTCCCGGAGGACGCATGGCGCTGGACGGCATGGACGCCGCCGCCATGCGTTGCCAGGCGTTGTTGAAAAATTTCCGCGCCCGGCACGCACCGGTCTTTATCGTGCAGCACCTGTTCAACACCCCCAACCCGCCCTTCTTTGCGCCGGATACCCATGGGGCCGAACTCCATCACAGCGTTGCCCCCGCCGCCCGTGACAGGGTGATCGTAAAACACGCCGTCAACTGCTTCCTGGGCACGGAATTACTGCAGGAGCTTCACCGGGCCGGGGCGGGGAAGCTGGTGATCTGCGGGGCAATGAGCCATATGTGCGTCGATGCCGCGGTGCGGGCGGCGGCGGATTTCGGCTTCCCATGCACCCTGGCGCACGATGCGTGCGCTACCCGCACGCTGGAATTCAACGGGGTGACCGTCCCTGCCGAACAGGTCCACGCCGCATATCTGGCGGCACTGAGCGGGGCCTATGCCCGCGTTGTCTCAACGGCGGAGATATTGCAGGGTTTGGAGGAAGAGAGTCGCCAAGGACTCGACTGAGAAACATCCTTGGGCGATGCCGAGGAGAGGTTATGAGCCGGGGCTGGTGTCAGAAGCTGGCCGGTTCGGTCTGTTTCTGGCTGGATATTTTTCCCTTCCGGAGGGTGCGGCGTTTTTTGCCCCTCGGATCATCCTTTTTTTTGCGGGATGACAACGAGTTATTAAGGAAAAGGTGTAATTTCAAAAACTCAACAACCGTGGCGGGTTAGCAAGATATTTCCCTGCCGGTGGCTCCCCCTCCCCTTTCCCTGGCATGCCGGACCGGGAAAAAGATCCCCAAAAATGAACATTCCCGATGCGGCTGGCCGTAATTTTGCAGTGCAGGAGCGCGGAGGGATTCATTTTTTATGTTTCCGGAGGAACAGGAGAGCAATTCTCCACAATCACCACAAAGGGAGGTTACAAATGGATTTAGACACCATCAAGCCGGACCACACTCTCAATGCAAAAGGTTTGAGCTGCCCCATGCCCCTTCTTAAAACCAAGAAGGCCATTGACTCCATCGGCTCCGGCCAGATCCTGGAGATTCTGGGCACCGATCCCGGATCAAAGAATGATCTGCCCGGCTGGTGCGACCGCGCCGGCCATACCTTCCTCGGCAACAAGGAGGACTCCGGTTTCTTCCGGTTTTATATCAAGAAGGCCTAGACAGCGCCTCTCGGAATTGTTGTATCGCCACCATCCCCGAGAAACCCGGCAGTCAGCAGACTGCCGGGTTTTTTCATGCAATCCCGTTCAGCCTGAAAGCCGGGGCGGCCACCTGCCGTCTCTTGCGTCGCCCAACCTCCTTCCCTTCCGTTGCACCGAACACCCTTGGTCCGCCGGCGCAACCGACTGTAGTTTTCCGTGCCCTCATGTCCAAGAACGATGATGTTCCCCCGCCTGTCGGGAGCACAAAAAAAAGGGGGCCGAAGCCCCCTTTTTCTTTTTTTATCGCCTGACCCTATTTGTTCAGGTTATGGGCAATGCCATGACACTGGCTGCATTGCGGGAACTTGGCATGCATCTGGGCCGGATGCGGATGCTCGCCATGACACCCCTGACATTTGGGAATCATCTTGTGTTTTGCCTGGTGGCAGGTCGCGCAGGCAAGCTTGGAATGCTTGGCCGGGTTGGCGGTGATCTGCTTGTAAACGTCGCTGTGGCAAGCAGCGCAGAGCGTTGAAGGCGTCGAATCCGGATAGCTGACCTCCAGCGGCATGTGGGGCTTATGGCAGGTCAGACAATCCTTGGTGGTCTGCCCCGTCACATGCGGGGAGTGGCAATGGCTGCAATCCGGAATAAGGCCGTGTTTTTCGCGGTGACAGGTGCTGCAGGCCACGGAGCTGTGCTTGCTCTTGTGCTGCTGCAGCTGCGCCATCTGCTCCGTATGGCAGGTCAGACAAGGCTCGGTGACATTGCTGGCAATGGTGATGACCAGCGGGGTGTGCGGGTTGGAGTGGCAATTGAGGCAGCCCTGCAATTTAAAATGGGCGTTGCCTTCATGGCACTGACTGCAGGCGGGGATGTTGCCATTTTTTTTGGGAGCATGGCCCGCATGGCAATCAACGCAGCTCACCTTGCTCTTATGAGCCCCGCCGTTGCTGTTGATGTCCTGGGGGGGCTTGTCATGGCATTTGATGCAGTCATCCGGGGAAAGCCCCGCAGCCATGGCGCCGGTGGCCCACAGCGACGTGGTGACAAAAAGGGTCCCCCCGATCAGGCTGGCGAGACGGGAAAGTTTTTTTCTCTTGTTCATTATGAAGCCTCAAAAGATTGGATATAGAAGAAGTAATGGTTGCCGTTGTAACGTCGCACGGCAGAAAAGCAAGTCCTGTGCCATCGCCGCAGGGAAATAATCCGTCGCGCACAAAGGACGAAAATACCTGCAAATAAATTTTCCACAAAAAACAGCGGCCGCCCCCGGATGGCAAGCGACAGCCAGAAGTTGACCGAGGCTCACCAGAAGCTGATTGCGCAAGGCGGTTGGACCGGGCGGGGCTTGATCGCGAGAACACATGGGGGTGGAGGGATCGGCGAGGCAAAATGTCGCGGTGATGCACCTGGGACGACTGAACCCGCAGTCTGATCCGTGGGTTTTTTGACCGGGAAATCGACCGCTATTGCTGCTCCTGCGTGCTCACCGGCAGGGAGACGGTGACGGTGGTCCCCTGGCCCGGCGCGCTTTCCACCGCGATCGCCCCGTGGTGGGCGCGGACAATACCCAAGGCCGCCGCCATGCCCAAGCCCCGCCCGGTGAATTTGGTGGTAAAAAAGGGGTCGAAGATGCGGGACACGGTTGCCGCGTCCATCCCGCAGCCGGTGTCACTGATCCGCAGCATGACACAATCTCCAACGGGAAGCTCGGACTGATAGGGACAGTTCCGGGGCGTGGCCGCGCAGGGACCGGCATAGGTTTTAATGGTGATGGCGCCGCCGGCGGCGATGGCCTCGGCGGCGTTGGTCACCATATTCACCAGCAACTGGCGCAGCTGGGTTGGTTCGGCGTCGACGAGAGGCAGATCCCTGGCCAGATCCAGGGTAAAATTGATCTTCTTGGCCACGGAAACGTCAAGGAGATGCCGTGCCTCCTCGATAAACCGCGACAGATCGAGCCGCACCTGGGCAAAGGAGCCTTCGCCGGTATAGGCGAGCATTTGTTTGCAGAGATCGGCGGCCCGCTGGGAAGCGGCCTTGGTCGCCAGGAGCTGTTCGCGCACCGGGGAAGCGGGCGGCAAGGCCAGCAGGGCCAGATCGGTGTTGCCCATGATGGCCATGAGCACATTGTTGAAGTCGTGGGCAATGCCGCCGGCCATGACGCCGAGGCTCTCCAGCTTTTGCAGGTAGAGGAGCCGCTTCTCCAGATTGAGCTTGTCCTCCTCGGCAGCCTTGCGCTCGGTGATATCGAGGCCGAACTTCAGCATCAACCGGCTACCGTCCACATCCCGGAAAGGAAAATCGTAGACCTGATAGATAAGCCGGTTCGGGGCAGTGCTCCACTCCCAGGTTTGCGACTTTCCCTCGTCCAGCACCGTGCCGAGACCGCAGCCCTCGCAGGGGTCGGGGCGTTGGTGCAACACCTCATGGCACCGTTTTCCATCGGGATCGCCGAACTGCTCCACAAAGTAGCGATTGGCAAAGCGGAGGGTGTAGTCCTCCGCCAGAAGGCAGACAAAACCGGGCAACCCCCCGAGCAGGTCATAGAGCTGCTGCCGTTCCCTGACAAGGGCCGCCTGGGCCTCCTTTTCCTCGCTGAGGTCGGTGTGGGTGCCGAGCATGCGCAACGGCCTGCCGCCCTCGTCCCAGGCCACGATCCTGCCCAGGGAGAGAATCCATTTCCACTTGCCGTCCTTGGTGCGCTGCCGGTACTCCACCTTGGACTCCCCGAACCCCTTGGCCACATAGTCGCTAAAGTATCTCTCCACCCGTCCGCGATCATCGGGATGGATGGACTCCAGCCAATTCGGCACATTCAGGACAAATTCGCCGGGGCCATAGCCCAGCATGGCGCCGTACTCCTCGTTGGCCACCGCCTCGCCGCTCACCAGGTCCAGATCATACAACCCCTGCCTTCCCGAGGTGATGGCGAGCCGCAGCCGCTCCTCGCTGATCTGCAGCGCCTGCTCCGCCTCCCGCCTGGCGGTGATGTCCAGCAGGTAGACAACCACGCCGAAGGGCCTGCCCTGGTCGTTGCGGAGCAGGGAGAGGGACATATGCCCATGGATGGTCGAGCCGTCCTTTCGGGAGACGTCAAGCTCCAACTCATGGCTTCCCCTGGCCAGGAGAGGGCGGACAAAACTTTTTCTCAGCGCCTTGTGATGCGCGGGCGGGCAAAAGGTGACGATCTGCCGGCCGATGGCCTCGGCGGCGGAATAGCCGAGCAGCTCTTCCGCACCATGGTTCCAGCTGGTGACGACGCCATGGAAATCGGTGGTGGCCACCGCGTCGTGGGTCTGGTTGATGATCTGCGCCTGGGTGCGCAGGGTGTTTTCGGCAGCCACCCGCGCGGTGATGTCGCGGACAATGCCGAAAATCGCCTTGTCGTCGAGGTAATCGATCAAGGCTACCCGCACCTCCACCGGAAAGGTGGAGCCATCCTTGCGGCGATGGAGGCCGCGAAAGGTCCGGCGCTGCTCCTGCTGCAGCCCCTGCCAGACGATCTCGGCCCGTTTCTCCTCGGGGTAATCGAGGTCGATCTCGCTGATATGCATGGCAAGCAGTTCTTCCCTGGGGTAACCGGTGGAGAGGACGGCCTGCTGGTTGACCTCGATGATCCATCCCTGCCGGTTGGCGATGAAGAAGCTGTCTCCGGCGTTCTCCACCAGCTGGCGGAAACGTTTTTCGCTGCGCGCCAGCTCCTCGGCCATCCGCCGGCGGGCAGCGACATCGGTGATGGCGGCGCCAAAGCCCACGGTGCCGAGGATATCGAAGAGCGGAGTCAGATCCATCATGCCTCCGAACCGTTTTCCCAGGCAGGCGGCAACCGGAGGCAACCCCTGGAGAAAAAGAGGCCGCTCAACCCGGAGCAGAGGTGTTCCAAGTGGTTGAAGATGCAGAGCGAGGCAACGGAGAGGATGAGGTTGATGATTTCGCTTTCCTGGAACATGGCGCCTCCCGGTTGGCACGTCTCATCTTGCTTCGTGAACAAAGGGGGAACATGTTTATGGTAGCAGAAACCATGGGGAAACGATTATTTTTTTCAGCCGCCAGGCGCGCGGAGCGACCCCGTGACGACCGGCCACGAAGAGCGAACTTGTATCTCGCCCCACGCCGGGCTATCATCACCTATGACGACAGGATGCTTGCTGTGTCCCGAGCGCGGAAAGGAGATGCATTTCGTCCTCCTTCCGCGGCATTTCCCGTGTTGACCATGAGAGGCTTTGATTGTGTCCGAAAAAAAGTGGGTGCCCATCCGCCATCTTTTGCGCGCTCTTCGCTCCCGGAACTACCGCCTTTTCGTGGCGGGGCAAAGCGTGTCCCTGGTGGGCACCTGGATGCAGCAGGTCGCCATGAGCTGGCTTGTGTACCGGTTGACCGGCTCCGCCATGCTGCTGGGGGTTGTCGGTTTCACCAGCCAGATTCCGACCATCTTCATCTCTCCCGTGGCCGGCGTGCTCGCCGACCGCTGGGACCGGCGGCGTCTTCTGCTCGTGACCCAGTCCCTTGCCCTGTTGCAGGCGACCTTTCTTGCCCTTGTCGTGCTGACCGGGATCGTCCAGGTCTGGCAGATCATCCTGCTGAGCCTGACCCTGGGCATAATCAACGCCTTTGACATCCCGGCCCGCCAATCCTTTGTAGTCCAGATGGTCGACCAGCGGGAGGATCTGGGCAACGCCATTGCCCTCAACTCCTCCATGGTCAACGGCGCCCGTCTCGTCGGCCCGGCCATCGCCGGCTTGCTTGTGGCCTCGGTGGGAGAAGGGATCTGTTTTGTTTTGAACGCCGCCAGCTACCTGGCGGTCATTGTGGCGCTCGCGGCCATGCGCATCCCGCCCGCTTCGCCGCGCCAATCTTCCAGACGCCACATTCTGCATGAACTCCGGGAAGGATTCATGTACGCCTACAGCTTTGGACCGATCCGCGGCATCCTGCTCCTCCTCGCCCTGGTCAGCCTCATGGGGATGCCATATTCCGTGCTGGCGCCGGTCTTTGCCAAGGATATCCTGCACGGCGGCGCGCACACCTTCGGCTTTTTGATGACCGGTGCGGGCAGCGGCGCCCTGGTCGGCACCCTGTATCTCGCCTCCCGCAAGAGCGTCCGTGGGCTGGGGAGGGTGATTGTGCGGGCGACGATCCTTTTCGCCCTCGGCATCGCCGCCTTTGCCCTATCCGACAATTTTCTCCTCTCGCTGGCGTCCCTGGCCTTGGCGGGATTTGGGGGTATGACCCTGGTCGCCTCCTGCAACACGGTCCTGCAAACGATTTTGGATGAAGACAAACGCGGCCGGGTCATGAGCTTTTTCACCATGGCGTTCATAGGGGTGGCGCCGTTCGGCAGTCTCGGCGCCGGCTCAATGGCCGGCATTCTCGGCCCGCGGAACACCTTGCTGCTCGGCAGCGCCGGTTGCCTGATCGGGGCGGCGATTTTTGCCCGCCACCTCCCGCGGATCAGGGAAAAAGTGCGCCCCATCTATCTGCGCATGGGGATCATCCAGGAAGTCGCCAATGGGTTGGAGACTGCGGCGGAGCAACCGCCGTTGGTGGGGGAGAGCGTTGGTTTGAAGAATGACGCGGACTGAAAAGGGTTGCCGCTTTTCTTTGTGTATCTTCCTCCCTTTTCTTGACTGTCAACACGCATTCGCGATAGTCTTTTTTCAGAGTCATAATTCAGAATCAGGAGGGAGCGTTATGGGACAGGAAACAGCAGCCGTCTGTATAAAATGCCGGAAATCCCCTGCAAGTCTGATGCGATGCAAGGAATGCCTCACCTTTTTTTGCACCGAATGCTATCCGCCGTTCGTCGTCGACACCGGAGTAATCCCGGACAGGATGGATATCTGCCCCAAATGCGACAGCCGGGAGGTTGAGCATCTTAAAAAAGCGTAAAAGCCAACGCCGGTTTCCTGGAGAGCGACGCCGCAAAAAAACCGCGCCCATTATGGTCGCGGTTTTTTTGTATGACCGATTCCGGGGGACACCAACTCTTAAGAAACCGGCGCCCTCCCCTTTTTACTTTTTTACGCAGAGGCGACCGAGGCATCACGCCGGCCGTTGCCGCCGCACCATCTCCCTGAATGACCGACAGGCGCCGGGAAATTTATGCAGCCTCGCCTGCGGCCTGGGAAATATTGCCTCGCTTACAGGTTCGGCCCGATCCTCCCAACAACCGCCATCGGTGGAGAGTGTTGCGCTGTAAAAACACGGATTCATGTCTGGCACACAGCTTTTCTTTCTGCTGAGCGCGGATGTCTTCCAGCCGACAGAATAATACCGGACGCCGTAGTATCCTAAGACGCAAGAGGGGTAAGAGGCGTTCAACGTTCAAAATGGCAAGAAGGAGGAGATATGGGAAAAATAAGCGCATCGGCGGACGGGAAAACCCCCGGGGAAGCAAAGGGAGTACTGGGGTATTTTGTCAACAATCTGCGCGCGCAGGGGATGCTGTCGAAAAAAACCATTATCGGTTATGTGGCGGCATGGTGCGCATGGGCATTTATTTTATGGGGCATGGATCTTTCCTCCTTTATCCCGGCATATTCCGCAAAGGCGGTCCTTGCCGTTATTGTCTGGGCCTGCATCATCTGGGTTACCGAGGCGATCCCCGTCGGCGTAACCGGCCTTATGATCCCGATGCTGCTGGTGGTCACCAAAGCCGTGCCGAAGATACCGGAAGCCTTCGGA
>Ga0172380_10009538_pt1 | contig 10323 bp, 11 predicted proteins | sample Leawe162metaG_FD_119747 | JGI IMG/M metagenome (GOLD analysis project Ga0172380, IMG submission 119747) | Leachate microbial communities from a municipal landfill in Southern Ontario, Canada - Leachate well 162 metaG | ecosystem: Engineered > Solid waste > Landfill > Unclassified | place...
AAGTCGGAGCGGGAAGCCCCCTCCCCCTTCAAGGGGGAGGCTGGGAGGGGGATGGGGTAGAACGACACAGGCTAAAATCAATATCTTACATTGTTGCCTGTGTCTTCCACCCCATCCCCACCCTAACCCTCCCGCTTTCCGGGGAGGGAACGCCTTACTCCATCTTTTCTGCATGTAATCAAATGATTGAAAAGATGTGTGTAACGATGAGCGCTCCAGCGTGGGAATGTAGCCAGGGACGCTCTGCGTCCCGAATAGACGATGTGGTGGAACACTTGCGCAATGACATTGGGAGAAGCAAGCTTGAGACTGACTCATGGATATAATACGCGACGCAGAGCGTCGGCGGCTGCATTCCCACGCCGGAGCGTGGGAACGATCAGAATGTCGGAGCTACGCGCCGGTTTTACTAGCCTCTAGCCTCTAGCCTCTAGCCCCTGTTTTTTATGGAAATACCTGAATGAACACATTAACCCTGGTTATCGGCAACAAAAATTATTCTTCGTGGTCTTTGCGTCCCTGGTTGTTTATGAAACACCACGGGCTGGCGTTCGATGAAATCCTTATTCCCTTGTATGCCGAAGGCTCGCCCGCTGCGCTGCGGAAATATTCGCCCTCCGGCCTGGTGCCGCTGCTGATCGACGGCGATTTGAAAGTATGGGATTCGTTGGCGATTTGCGAGTATGTCTCCGAGAAATTTCTCGACGGCAAGGGCTGGCCGGAGGATAGGCGGGCGCGCGCCGTCGCCCGTTCGGTGAGCGCCGAAATGCACGCCGGTTTCCAGAAACTGCGCATGAGTTTGCCGATGAACCTGAGAGCTTGTTTCGACTGGCGCGACATGGGGGAAGATGTCGGGAAGGATATAGCGCGCGTGGTCGAAATCTGGGAGCATTGCCGCACCGAGTATGGCGCCGATGGACCCTGGCTGTTCGGCAGGTTTTCCATCGCCGATGCGATGTATGCGCCGGTGGCGTGGCGTTTTCATATCTATGGCGTCCCCCTCGGCGAGGTTGCCGCGAACTATGCGAAGGCGCTGGTGCAATTGGACGAAATGCAGGTGTGGCACGCCGCAGCTATTGAGGAAAGCGCCGTGCTGCCGCAACTCGAAGCGCGCGCGCTGTGGCCTCTTTAAAGAGGCTAGGGGCTAGCCTCTAAAAAAGGAGAACAATCAAATGAAGCAAGGCACCACCTTCGTAATCGAGGTCAATCCCAAAATTCCGCGCAAGCTGCTGCGTTTGGAAGAGCTGGCGGATAACCTGTGGTATAGCTGGGACAAACCCACCCGCACGTTGTTTGCACGCCTGCATCCCGGCTTGTGGGATGCGGTCGGGCATAATCCCAAGGTGTTTCTGCGCCGGGTGGACGAATTGCGCCTGGAGGAGGCCAGCGACGATCAGGTGTTTCTCGCCACGTACAACCGCGTGCTGTCGGCTTACGATACTTACCACAACGAGCCGCCGCGCCGTGGCGGGGTGCATGAAAAATTCAAGCCGGACGACCTGATCGCCTATTTTTGCGCCGAATTCGGCCTACACGAAAGTTTTCCGATTTATTCCGGCGGCCTGGGGATACTTGCCGGAGACCACTGCAAGGCGGCTAGCGACCTGCTTTTGCCGTTCGTCGGCGTCGGGTTGCTATACCGCCAGGGGTATTTTTCCCAGATCATAGACGGCGACGGCAACCAGATCGCCACCTATGCCGATTCCGATTTCGAGGATATGCCGGTAAAGCCCGCGTTGGACGGCGAAGGTAAGGAAATTCATGTGACCGTGGATTTCCCCGGTCGCAAGGTGGCGGTCAAGGTATGGAAGGCGCGCGTCGGCCATGTGCAGATGTGCCTGCTCGACACCGATATCGAGGCGAATTCGCCGGAAGACCGCGACATTGCCCACCAGTTGTACGGCGGCGACCGCAACACGCGCATCACCCAGGAAATCATCCTGGGCGTGGGCGGGGTGCGTGCCCTTGCGCGCTTGGGCATGTCCCCGACGGTGTGGCACATCAACGAAGGCCATGCGGCCTTCCTGATCCTCGAACGCATCCGCAATCTGGTGACGGAGGAAGGGCTGGATTTTGCCAGCGCCTTGGAGGCGACTGCGGTAAATACCGTTTTTACCACCCACACGCCGGTGCCGGCGGGGCACGACCACTTCAATGAAGATATGATGTGGCATTATTTCCAGCAATACGCCGAGGAATTCAAAATTGGCCGGGACGGCTTCCTGGCGCTGGGCAGGACGCCGGACGGACCGGATTTCAACATGACCAATCTGGCGATACGCGGCTCGCGCCGCCAGAATGGGGTTTCGCGCATACACGGCGGGGTGTCCGCGCAGATTTGCGCCAATCTGTGGCCGCAGATCATCCCGGAAGAAAACCCCCTGAGCTATGTCACCAACGGGGTGCATGTGCCGACTTTTCTGGCGCAGGAATGGATAGACCTGTTCGACAATTATTTCGGCTACGAGTGGCGTCACCGCATGTCCGACGAGGAATACTGGACGCGGCGCATTGAGGACATCCCCGACCACCTGTTCTGGAGCGTGCGTCAATCGCTCAAATCACAGATGCTGCAATTGGTGCGTTTCCGCCTGTCCCAGCAGCATTTCCGCAACCACGGCAGCGAAGCGCATCTCGACCGCCTGCTGAAGCATGTCGACAGCTACGACCCCAACGTGCTGACCATCGGTTTCGCGCGCCGCTTCGCCACCTACAAGCGCGCCGCGCTGCTGTTCGAAGACCTGGACGCCATGCGCCAACTGCTGTCGGACGCCGACCGCCCGGTGCTGTTCATCTTCGCCGGCAAGGCGCACCCCGCCGACCGCCCCGGCCAGGATTTGATCCGCCGCGTCCATCAGATCGCTCACATGCCGGAATTCCAGGGCAAAGTGCTGCTGGTGGAAGGCTACGATCTCGGCCTGTCGCGTCGGCTGGTGGCGGGCGTGGACGTGTGGCTCAACACGCCGATCTACCCGTTGGAGGCGAGCGGCACCTCCGGCATGAAAGCCGGCATCAACGGCGCGATCAACCTCTCCGTGCTGGACGGCTGGTGGGGCGAAGGCTACGACGGCACCAACGGCTGGGCGATCAAGCCGTCGCCGACCTATCTCGACGATGCGCACCGCAACCGCGAGGATAGCCAGGAACTCTACGACATATTGCGCCAGCGCGTGTTTCCGCTGTATTACAACCGCGGCAAAATGGGCTATTCGATGGATTGGGTGAAAAAAGCCAAACGCTCCATCGCCACCGTGCTGCCGCAATTCAATTCCGCCCGCATGGTGGGCGAATACATGTCGCGCTATTACCTGCCGGCAAGCGAACAGGGAAAGCTCTACGCTGCGGACGGCTACGCCAACGCCAAGCTCCTGGCCGTGTGGAAGGCCAAGGTGCGCGCGGTGTGGCAAAACATCACCCTGCGCCGCCTGGATGTATCGAAAAAACACATCCAGTTCGGCGACACCCTATGTTTCGAAATGGCGATACACTTAAACGGCCTCGCCCCCGAGGACGTGGTGGCGGAACTGCTGATACGTCGCCCAACCAAAAAGGACATGAGCAGCTACCTGCACTTCAATTTTACTTGCCAGGGGATAATAGCGGAAACCGGCGAGTGCCGCTTCAAATTGGACTTGTCGCCCGACATGTGCGGTCGGCTGGACTACAAGGTGCGCGTTTATCCCCACCATGCGCTGCTGGCGCATCCGCTGGAAATGGGGCTGATGCTGTGGCTGTGAAGGGGCGCTTGATATGCGGGATTTTCCGTTCGATGAAGTTTGATCTTGCTGAAATCGATGTTGCAACCGAACCGGAAGAAGCCGCTGCCTGGGCGCTCTACACCGGGAGCGCTGTCCCGTGCGCAATACCGGACTTCGCCGCCGGTCGCCCCGCCCGATGAAGCGCGGGTTTTACATCATCCTGGCTGCGCAGTTTTTTTCCGCGCTGGCCGACAACGCCCTCCTGATCGCCGCCATCGCCGCATTGCGCGAGATGCGCGCCCCCCAGGAATATGAGCCGCTGCTCAAGCTGTTCTTCACGTTTTCCTATGTCGCGCTTGCCGCCTTTGTCGGCGCTTTTGCCGATTCCATGCCCAAGGGGCGGGTGATGCTCATCAGCAACACCGTCAAAATCGCCGGTTGCCTGTTGATGTTCCTGAATGTCCACCCGCTACTCGCCTATGCCGTCGTTGGTCTCGGCGCCGCCGCCTATTCGCCGGCCAAATACGGCATCCTCACCGAACTGCTGCCGCATCGCCTGCTGGTGGTCGCCAACGGCTGGATCGAAGGCTTGACGGTGATGGCGATCATCCTCGGCACAGCGCTGGGCGGGCTGCTGGTCAAACCGGAAATCGCCCAGGCGCTGCTCTCCTTCGATTTCCCGCTGATCGACACCGGCATAGACACCATCCAGGAAATGTGCCTCAGTATCATCGGCGTAATTTACCTGGTGGCGGCGCTGTTCAACCTGTATATCCCCAACACCGGCGTAGACCACCGCATCCTTAAGAAAAACCCGCTATACCTCCTCCACGATTTCAACCACTGCATGAAACTGCTGTGGCGCGACAAGCTGGGGCAGATTTCGCTCGCCGTCACCACGCTGTTTTGGGGCGCTGGCGCGACCCTGCAATTCATCGTCATCAAATGGGCGGAAGCCGCATTGCACCTCGACCTCTCCAAAGCCAGCCTGTTGCAGGGCGTGGTCGCACTCGGCGTGGCGGTGGGCGCGACGCTGGCGGCCAAAATGGTCACCATGCGCCAGGCGGTCAAAGTCATACCGCTGGGCATCGCCATGGGGCTGATCGTCATCGCAATGAATTTCGTGCATCACCTGTGGCTCGCCGTCACGCTGCTGGTCATCATCGGCGGGCTATCGGGATTTTTCGTCGTGCCGATGAACGCGCTGCTGCAACATCGCGGCCACATCCTGATGGGCGCGGGACACTCCATCGCGGTGCAAAACTTCAACGAAAACCTCTCCATCCTGGTGATGACCGGCCTCTACGCGCTGCTGATCTGGCTGCAACTCCCGCTCTACCTGGTAATCACCCTGTTCGGCCTATTCGTCAGCGGCGCCATGTACCTGGTGAAAGGACGGCACGAAGCGAACCAGCGGAAAGCCGACGCGGTGGGGCTGCTTGACGATAAGCGGCATTGAGCTTAGCCCGGCGGTATTTCCGCTATCGGAGAAATTTTGCAGGCTGGCCAGGAAAAAAACATTCACCGCAGAGACGCAGATATGCCGAGTAAAAACAATGATTTGTAGAATTGAATTGTTTTCCCTTTTTGCGGCGCGGTAAATTGTTGTAACCAATTGATTTCTCTGCGCCTCTGCGCCTCTGCGGTGAAAAAAATTTTTCTTGGCGAGAACAAATTTAACGCGCCAATTGCGTACCTTTCTTGAGAGTATTACAATGGAAACCAGTGTAATACAAAAAGAGCCACTCCATGTCAACGACACTTACCTGTAAAGGCCAAGTCACCATTCCCAAGCGAATACGCGCTGCCCTGGATATGACGCCGGGCTGCATCGTGGATTTTGCCGTCACTCGCGAGGGCGACGTGGTGATACACAAGGCAGGCGCTCGCCTCAGCCGCAAGCCCGACCGTTTCGATGCAGCCCGTGGCAAAGCCGACGTCAAGTGGCGCACCGACGACCTGATGGCGCTGTTGCGCGGCGAGGGCTGATGCTGCTGGTTGACACCAATGTACTGGTCGATGTTCTGGAGGACGATCCTGAATGGGCGGACTGGTCGATCAGCCAATTGCGCTTCCAATCGAAAATTCATCGGCTTGCCATCAACCCGATTATCTACGCCGAATTGTCGCTGACTTTCTCCACCGTGGAAGACCTGGATCAAACCCTGGAAGACCTGGGGTTGATTATGATCGAAATACCACGCCCGGCATTATTCCTCGCAGGAAAAGCCTTCGTGCGCTACCGTCGACAAGGAGGCCGGAAGAGTAATGTCCTTGCCGATTTCTTTATCGGCGCACATGCAGCCGTATCGCACTATCCCGTGCTGACTCGTGATACGCGACGTTACACCACATACTTTTCCGGCGTGACACTGATTGCGCCGGGGCTGTCGGCATGAGTTGCATGAATCGTTAGAATGACAACGTGGTTGTTTTGCGTTGATTCCCGGACGACTGACTGGTAAGAAACTGTCCATTAATTACTTCCCCTGTATGTTTGGTTTGATGTTATGGATCATAGTCATCTCAGACGAAACAAGGGAATAATTTATGGACAGTTTCTAAGTTACTGGAAACCTCCGTTGAACGAGCTGGATTGCACGGTTTTCCGGGCGCATGGCGGCGTTGCAACTTAATTCGGGTTTTCTTGGGAATTCGGCGATAAAAATCGGGTTGACGGGCGCGCCGCCATTATGGATACTTGGCGGAGTGCGGTTGAATTTCCTATTCTTTCCTTCAGCCGTTCCCCGATCTGGCCGGGCTTGCCGCTGTGACCGCAGAGCCATCGGTTCGACCGGCTGCGCCTATCCGTCTTCAGCAGGGAGCCGAGCGAGTGAATGTCAATTACGTTAATCCCTTCTTGGGTGCTTTGGTGGATGTGCTTGCCACCATGGCTCAGACTAAGGCGCACCGCGGGCCACTGTCGCTGAAGCAGGACGAGATCGCGCTGGGAGCGGTGACCGGCCTGATTGATCTCAAGGGGGCGAAGGCGACCGGCTCGCTGGCAATCACCTTCAGCGAGTCGGCGATCCTCGCCATCTTTCAGCGGATGCTCGGTGAGACTCGGGAGGCGGTGGACGACGAAGTGGCCGATCTGGTGGGTGAACTCACCAACATGGTCACCGGCGGCGCGAGGAGGGTCTTTGCGGAAAAGGGGCTGGATTTCGCCATGGCGACCCCGGTGCTGCTCAAGGGGGCGGGCCACGCCATCCACCACCCGGTGCATGGCGCCACCATGCTGGTGCCGTTCCACAGCGACGCGGGGGACTTCTACGTCGAGGTTTGCTTCGGCAAATCGCGTGGGTCAGGTTAAGCGCTTTATCGTTAACCATATGCCGTATGTAGTGTTGGGTTGTGAAAAGTATGCAATTCAACCTACGCTGCTGTCGGCATGAGTCGCATGAATTAACGTGGTTGTTTTGCGTTGATTATTGGAAATAAGGAGGTATTGAAGTGAGTGGTCGCATTACAATTGACCCGGCAATTTGCCATGGCAAGCCCTGCATTCGTGGGTTGCGTTACCCCGTTGAAAATGTGCTGGAGTGGCTGGCCAGCGGCATGAGCACCGACGAGATTCTGGCTGACTATGAGGATTTGGAACGCGAGGATATTCTTGCGGTGCTGTCTTATGCGGCACATTTGACGCAGGTTAAGAGAATAGAGCGTTTGGCCGCATGAAGTTTCTCATCGATGCGCAGTTACCCCGCCGTTTCGTGGGATGGTTAACCGAGGCGGGGCATGATGCGCTGCATACGCTTGATCTGCCACTGAAAAACCGCTCTCCAGACAGCGATGTCATTGCGTGTGCAATACAGAGTGGGCGTATTGTGGTAAGCAAGGATGATGATTTTGTGCAGACATTTTTGCTTACCGGTGAACCGTTGAAAAAGGCAGATGATTACCGTATATCTCGATAGCCAAGACTATTCGACTCTCACCGACAAAAAGCGGCTCACCCCGGAGTTAGTTGTTGTTCGAGATCGTCTACTCGCTTACTCTAGGTCAGGACTAGTCAAATTTGTGTTTTCCAGTGTGGTTGTGTGCGAAGCTGTTCCGTTGACGCCTAATTCAATCCCCCTCGCAGCACAAAAGGCGGATTTTCTAAGTGATCTCTGTGGTAAAAATGCTCTAGTATCCTTTGATAAGCTTCTTTCGAAGGAAATGGCCGTTTTGCTTGGAAAAGCTGTAACGCCAGTGAATGCTATTGATCCTGAAGGTAATTGGTTTCCAGAAATTGGTATACCAGATAGGGGGAGCGACATATGGCAACATATAGAATTTCTACTAAATGAGGATTTGAAACAAACTGGAATGACACGTCAACAGCGCCGCGCGACGAGCCGCAAGTTTGTAAAAAATGGACATCCGCGCCCTGAGTTTCAAGCTTTGCTGGATCGGCAAGACGGAAAAGAAATATCTGCTGCATTTGTCGCTCAATACCCGATGCGCCCCGAGCATGCAAACCTTATGAGCCAATACATACTCGGACGGGCATCCGAAACGCAATTCATGGATGCGTTGATTGGCAGCCTTCGCGACCCTCGATGGATGATGCGATGGTTTGCTTCAAATTATTCTCTGGCTAGCCCAATATCTGAAATTGTTCGAAAACCTGGACGAGAACTTGGTGAACAAATACGAACTTTGGTTAAGCTCTCTTTGGACTATGCGAATAAATTGGTCGCTCTAAATCCAACTGGCCACAACCCTCTAGGTCGCCATGGAAAACTGACAAAACAATGGGCAGATTTCCAAGACCGTCAAATATTGAATATTACTAGGACATTGTCCAACGAGTGGTTTCACACTGAAATCACCGATGTCAATATCGATGATGTAAACGCTAGTTGCCGAGGACTCGTAACCGTGCTGCGCTCGCTTTACTCATCGGCTTGGGAAAACATAGGCGGAAGCCGCAAGGAAGAGCCAAGCGAAAGTCAGTTCGTTGATGCACTTCACGCTTTGTACGCTCCCTATGTCGACGTATTTCGTGCAGACCGCTTTATGTCGCCCCACATCGAACGTCAAGTTACTCGGAAGGATGGCACAACGGTTGTTGCAAAATTGCAGCAGCTTCCCGAAGCTATCGAGAAGCGAGTGTCAGAAAACCACTGTCAGACATGAAAGACCAGGATGTGCTTGAATGAGACTACTCACCAGTGCAAACAGTACCTTGCAATTAACCCCGATTCCCCACCATGACCGACCAATACGCCGTTATCGGCAACCCCATCGCCCACAGCAAATCGCCCTTGATTCACGCCGAGTTCGCCCGCCAGACCGGGCAGGATATGGCGTATACGGCCATCCTCGCGCCGTTGGACGGCTTTGCCGCTACGGTGAAGGCGTTTCAGTCGGACGGCGGCAAGGGGCTGAATGTCACCGTTCCATTCAAGCAGGAAGCCTGGAAACTGGCGACTCGCCTGACCGGGCGCGCGCGCATGGCGGAGGCCGTGAATACGTACAAATTCGAGGCGGACGGCGCCATCCTCGGCGACAACACCGATGGCGCCGGGCTGGTGCGCGATATTTGCGATAACCTGGGCGTCGCCCTTGCCGGCAAGCGTGTGCTGTTGATGGGCGCGGGCGGCGCGGCGCGCGGCGTGCTGTCGCCGTTGCTGGAACGAGAGCCGGCAAGGCTGTTTATCGCCAACCGCACTGCCGCCAAGGCGGGGGAATTGGCGCTACAGTTCGGCCACGAGGGGGTGCTTGTCGGCGGCGGGTATGGGGATATTGCCGGGATGGCGTTCGATCTTGTGATTAACGCGACTTCCAGCAGTCTTTCCGACGAATTGCCGCCGCTGCCGCCGGGCGTATTCGCGTCGGGCGCGCTGGCTTACGATATGATGTACGGCAAGGGGCTGACGCCGTTCCTGCGTTTCGCCCAGGAGCAAGGCGCGGCGCGCTTGGCCGACGGTCTGGGTATGCTGGTGGAACAGGCGGCGGAAGCGTTCGCCTTGTGGCGTGGCGTGTACCCGGAAACCGCCCCGGTGATCGAAATGTTCCGCGCCGCTGCGTAGGAGCGACCTCCCGGTCGCGAATGCCCGCGGTTAAAAGGGTTTGACGACGACCAGGATTACCACGGCGGTCAGCACCAATACCGGGAATTCGTTGAACCAGCGGTAAAACACATGGCTGCGGGTGTTGCGGTCATGCTTGAAATCCGCCACCAGCCTGCCGCAATGCCAATGATAGCCGATCAGCAGCACCACCAGCACCAGCTTAACATGCAGCCAAGCTCCGCTTATGCCGTAACCTAGCCACAGCCACAGGCCGAACCCCAGCGCCAGCACCGCCAGCGGCAGCATGAAGCGGTAGAGTTTGTGCTCCATCAGTTTGAGGCGTTCGATGGTGGCGGCATCTTCCACCATCGCATGGTTGACGAACAGGCGCGGCAGATAGAACAACCCGGCGAACCAGGAGGTTACGAAAATAATATGGAAGGCTTTGACCCAGAGCATCCCGGTATTATAACTCCATCATGAGATTTCCCGAACGCTTGAACCTAGAAACCTCCGTTGACCGCTTGCCAAGATGTGTAACATAGTGGTTCTAAACAGCTTTATCATCTATTTTGCGTTCACCCGTTTGGTGAGAACGCTACGGGCTGGATTGCACGGTTTTC
>Ga0172380_10009539_pt1 | contig 10323 bp, 22 predicted proteins | sample Leawe162metaG_FD_119747 | JGI IMG/M metagenome (GOLD analysis project Ga0172380, IMG submission 119747) | Leachate microbial communities from a municipal landfill in Southern Ontario, Canada - Leachate well 162 metaG | ecosystem: Engineered > Solid waste > Landfill > Unclassified | place...
AGATAAATAATTAAAATGTCTACGAGCCTTTATGCCGAATATAACATAAGTCGTGATAGATATATCGGATATGATATTAAGTTTATTCTGGCACCTATAATCTGGGAACACGACGGGTCTCTTAGTGGAGATGATGTATTGATAGATAAAGACACAACATTTTTTCACGAAGACAAAAAAATAAATGTCTATCAGCTATTATTAGGTTTGTGTCATTCGGAAAGATATGGAGAAGAGGCAAATAAGCTAGTTAAAATGATAGAAAAGTCGGAAGGAGGCATATTATTATCGCTTAAAGGAAAATAACCTCATATCCAATGACCAATAACAATGAGAAGGAGGAAAAGGAAACACCTAAAAAGGATATAGTAGCAGAGGCTAGCGACCAGTACCTTAAAAAGTCACTTGGGAAAATCTCTATTGATATTGTTTTAGGAGCTAAGATGAGAGACCTAGATAACAGACTAATCAATAATAAAAAATGAAAAACGTTGAGATAACTAATCTATATTTATGTGGCATAGGCATAGGAGGGATAATAAATAATTGGAAAGTCGGATATTACAATAAGGATAGGAATAGCTTTATTTTCAGTAACGGTAGTTATAACGAAACTGAACTGTTTAAAGGAAACACTAATGATAACGCAACAGTTATTTTGTCTGCCGTGCCATTACAGAAAATAGATGACGCTGAGTTATTATATTCTAACTCCAATGACTAACTTAGATAACAAACTAATAGACCGAATAGATGCTCTGCTCGGGGGAGAGATTAAGGCCTTGCCACAATATCCTTATAATCCAGAAGTAGGTAAAGCTATTGTTGAGCTTGAGAAATTGGCTGGGAAGACTCTATGGAGCGAAACGATCGAAAGAACTGCTACTCTGTATATAGAACATTATAGACAACAACAGCAATCAGATTACATAGCTCAATTACAAGGAAGATGGGAGGGCAGGAAAATAGGGCTTGAAGATGTGTTGAGGGCGATAGGGAAAACGGAAACTCGTTATTGTAGTGTTTCTTCCAACGATGGAATTATTGCTATTATTAGCTTTATATCACGAGACGATAATCTGATAGTGGGAGAATGTGAATGGAAACTCGGCAAGAATCTTTACGAACAAACCGAACCAACCAAACAGTCGGTAGCAGAGATATTAGGGGTAAGATGAAAAAAGAGGAACTTATAAAATTTATAGAAAAGGAGTTAGACTATGATTGTGCTGGTGGCGAAGACTGCCCTTATTGTGGGAAGAATATAACGCCTAATAATTATTGGATAGACCATAAAGGAGCTTTGGCAGGTAATATAAACTTATTTTTAGGCTTTAGGAGCGGAAGCTGGAATGATGACGGAACAGAAGGGATGATTTTCAGGAAGATAGATGATTTGCCTAATATAACTGGTAATAAAAAGATAGATAGTAATAACATCGGAGATAATGTATGGGAACTTTTTTATTCCTAACCCCCTATCCCACAAACTAAAAAATAAATGATTTACCACGAACAAGAAATAGACAACTTTTTAGATACCGAGCCGGAGCGTGAAGCTATTAAACTTTTTTGCCAGCATTATGCTTTGGCTTTCTACCGTTCCAAGATAGAAGCCTTTTCTTCTAAGGGCGGCAAAGCTCTCTGGGCGAAACTAACCCCCGAACAAAAAAAAGAGAGAATAGATAAAATGGTTAAAGCAAGGGGTGTGGATAAGTCCAAATAAGCTAGGTTTTATGCTAGTTTGCACAAGCAAGGGTAGTGTGCTAGTATAGACGTATGAGAAGAACAAAATACAACCAGGCTCTCAAGTCGCTAGACGAAGAACAGGCGGTAAGAAAGATTAACAAGTTAATCCGATTACTCCTTATCCTTTTCTCGGCACTTATCTTGGTAACAACAATAGTAGGAATTTGTAAGCTAGGCTCAGTCGCCCAATGCTACACAGGAGAAAGAAATTGCTATGAACAAAATTAGATACCGAATAACCATTGAGAAGATAAGAGGTTCGGGGTTAGAAAGAGAAACTCTAGGAACTATTTATGGCGATTATGGCGAGCAGATATTAGAACGGGATAACGCTCAAATCGGTCAAATGGTCAGAGAATACATAGAAGGATTAAACGAAGAACCAGAGACCGGAACAATAGAAAGGTCGTAAGAAGTAAAACAAAATGGACAAAACATTAAATCAAAAAATACGAGAGATACAGGGGAAAGTCGGGACGATTAAGAAAGACAAGGAAAACCCGTTCTTCAACTCAGCCTACTTTGACATCAATAATCTTTTAGAAGCACTTACCCCGTTATTCCAAGAGCAAGGCTTGACGGTTACTCAACCGCTTAACTCAAAAGCCGATAACGAGGGAAAGCTCCAACCAGTTATTCAGACAATAGTTAGTGATGACGAGAACAGTCTAGTATATGAGTTTCCCTTGCCGAAGTTAGACGACCCGCAAAAAATGGGGAGTGCCATAACCTATTACCGCAGATACTCTTTACAGTCTTTATTCGGACTTCAAGCCGAGGACGATGATTCTAACTTAGCAAGTGAAGGATTTAGGAAGGTCTCAAAGAAAACGACAGACGACATTGACTTATGAAAATATCAAAGAAGAAATGTAAAAAATGCGGTCTGTACAAGATATTGGACAAGGAAATAAGAAAGAATATCAGGATGAAAGACGGATATAGAAATGAGTGCAAGGATTGTGAGAATATAGAGCAGATAAAAAGAAGGGCAACAAATAACTTCAATAAATGGCAGATAGAATACCGAAGTACCGACAAAGGGAAATGCGTTTCCAAAAAATACTATAAGAGCTATCAAGGAAGAGTTAATAGGGCATATCTCGGAATGAAAGAGAGAGCAAATAGCAAGAAGTTATATTGTATGAGTAAAGAAGAATTTATCTGTTGGTGCGATAAGAATGATGTAAGGTATAAATCATTATATGATATATGGAAACAATCTCATTTTACAATGAGAACAACTCCAACGATTGATAGGATAGACAATAGCAAAGGATACTCGTTAGATAATATTCGCTGGTGTACGATGTCCGAGAATGCAAGCAAGCAAGATAAAGATATAAGTTTATTTAGACCGAAACCCTATATATTAGTTGTATGATGGACTTTGATGATAAGTGCCACGAATACTACGACCACGGGAAAGTATATCAATCAGTTAATGAGTGGCTATCACAGTTCAAAACACCTTTTGCCAAGGAAGCGGTAGCCAAAATGGTCGCTAAGAAGCGAGGATTAACCCCAGAGCAAGTAATAGAAGAATGGGAACTAAACGCTTCAATAGCCATAAACTACGGAAACGCCATTCACAAAGGGATAGAATACTGGATAAAGACAGGACAGCGTAGTGGGCTAGACCACATACTCAAAGCCACAAACGCTTTCTCGGATAAGTATGACCGCTCAAATCTGTTCTCTGAAATGATAGTAAAGAATGACGATTTACTATTGGCGGGAACTATGGACGTTATGGTCAAAGAGGGAAAGCGAGAGGTCGGGATAGTGGACATCAAGACTAATGCCGACCTAGACAAGAAAGCTTATGGCAAATTCAAAGAGCCGTTTCAGGACTTGCCACAAACAAATATAAACGAATACCGTCTCCAACTATCAACTTACAAACATCTCTGCGAACTTCAAGGATTAAAAGTAAACTATATAAGACTTGAACATTGGGACGGAAACAAGTTCACCGAAATAGAACTTAAACCAATAGATTTAACACAATGCCTAACGAAAACATCTTCATAGACGGTATGCTCATAAAACCCCCAAGAGAGGGTATTCCTAGCTTCATAAAGGGAAGTATCTCGGTAAAGTGCGATGAGTTCAAAGTTTTTATGGATAAGCACGCTAATAATGGTTGGCTAAACATAGACATAAAGAAATCAAAAGCGGGCAAACTCTACCTATCCCTTAACACATACAAGAAAGAAACAAAGGTCGCAGAAGAAACCGTACAGGAAGAACTGCCCCCCGAAGAATATCCTTTCTAATGAAAATCCCACTTACAAAAATAGTTACCAAGTATCTTGAAGATAATCGTAACCGCTTGATTTACAAGGGCGACATAGAACATCTCGCCCAAGAGAACGGATATTACGCTTACACAGGGGCAAGAACCGCCCAGAAACTAGCCCAAGCAGGGAAGATACACAAAGACTATAACGATAAAGGTCTAGTAACATATCATGTTTAATGTCTTCTACCCTAACCCCAGAAATGCGAGAGTGCGTCAGCAAAGACCCGTTCTTTGAACGCTCTTGCCTTTCTGGGAAAAGGGGAAACATCGTAATTCATCATTGCCTAAAGTTTGCCGGCAAACAAATTCAGCTCCCTTTCAACATCGTCCCCCTGCTTCAAGAAGAACACGACAACGACCCGAAATCCGTCCATAGATGTTTAGAAACACGGGAACGAGTAGAACTGATATGTCTTAATAGGGCGAGCGAAGAAGAAATAGAAAGGTTCGGGCTGGCACAAAAAAAGAAATACTTACAAAATAAATACAAATGAATAACTTAAACGTAGTATCAACACCAAAAGTTCTCATCGTGGGAGTTTTCGCCCACGGGGTTCTTGCTGATAGCTGTAATTCTGACATTTATAGGTTGTGTACTAGTAGGTATATTGGGGGGCAAGAAAGGCGACTCTCCGAGGTGGATGTAGGTAACAATTAAATGCCTAAAATCTGCGAATGTTGCGGGCAAGTAATTAAAAAAGATACCCGCACATCACAACAGAATAAAAGTCTTTGGTTATATTTCACTCTGCTTGCCGAAGAATTTAACAAAGCCGGTCTTGATTTAAGAGAAGTCCTGCGGAAAGACGTAATGGTTGAATGGAATAAAAACAGTATTCACGACTATCTGTGGCTTCCTATCCAAAAGGCACTAACACAGAAATCAAGCACAACCGAACTAGATAAGTTAGAAGAAATTACCAAGATATACGATACTTTGAACAGGCACATAGGGGAAAAGTTCGGGATTTATGTCGGGTTTCCGAGCGAAGAGAGCCAAATGTTAGATGAATAAACTAGAATGACTAAAACGAGTAGAAAAAAGAAGCAACCTAGACCCGGATTTGAGAATTATGAATTAGTGAAAATGCCTGATGTGGTAACTTTTGGGACATCTCTGTTTATGAGAAAAGATAAGCGAGCACTAAAAATAGTCTTTCCTGCCGGGCAAATGGTTGCCTTCGCCCCAGAAGAAGAAATAAAAGATGAACGAGAAAGTAATCCAAACCCTATTCTCTAAAGTCATAGAAACAGACAGAAACGTTGCCTATGAATTAAAGCTAGAAAAAGGCAAGAGTATGCCGTTTAAGGCGGTAAGAGATGACCAAATTAAGGCATTAAAGGCGGTTAAAAGCACGGGGCTATATCATAAGATACAGGATTTCCCTTATAGCTCGGCAACAGTAAGGTTCGCAAAAGCAAAGAGTTTTGACTGCTTTACTCTAAAAGGAGAAGCCTATATCGGAATATGCTTCTACGAGCCGAGAAAACCAAAAGAAGTAATCCTGATAGACATAGATGACTTTGTAAAAGAGATGGACAAGAGCAAAAGGAAATCCTTAACCAAGCAAAGGTCGGTAGAAATATCAACAAGAATAATAAAAATATGAACATTGTAAGTATAAATAAGTTTGAAAGTCTTACCGACCTAAAAGAGAGGGTATCTCGTTTGGAAAAGAAGTCTGGTTGCCTACCAGATGGTATTATATTCGAGACAAAAACGGCATTTAATAAATATCTCTTAAGGTTTAACGATCAAGTCAAAGTGGGATGTTTTTATAATTATTCCTTTCGCGGGATTCCCTTGATACTCCCGTGGCAAATCAGAATATAAAAGAAAGTCTTTGCGTTTTAACACTTATCCACAGACAAGAATAACGATACAGACTTATTGACATTATTAGCAATATATAGGAAAATATAATAAATGATTTATGTAATCCTCGCTTTTGTAATCGGCTTCTATTTAGGAAACTCCTCGCAAAGACGAGAAGACAAAGGAAAAATACTTGACCTGGTAAAAAAGGCACAACCCTCAAAATATACCCTTATCAAGCCAAAACCCAAGATTGAGCCGGAAAACGTGCCTCAAAATTAGCCCTTAAAAGCCCGAAAACAAACCAAGTAATATAATCCCAAAGAAAAAACATTAAGGGGGATATAAGTAGAGTAAATGGCAATAACACAATTAAAGGCTAGAAAGCTCGCACAAGCGTATATTGATACCGGATTTAACAAGACAAAGGCTATGAGAAAAGTAGAGCCGGAATCAGTAAAACTAGATAAAGACTATCAGTATGTAAAAGCAAACAGGTTGATAGGTAGCGATAAGGTAAAAAAGAGCCTAGCTGAACTTATGGAGGAATCAGGGCTTACGGATAGTAAAATAAAGAAGATTTTAGATAGAAACGCATCTCAAACTAAAAACATTCCCGCCTCAAATCAAGCTGTTGACATAGCCCTCAAAGTCAAGGGCTCTTACGCCCCAGAAAAGAAAGCAGTATTAAACGTCTCTTTAGAGGGAAGCATAGACGAAGGGATTGATTCTATCTTAGAAGAACTAGAAGCCCTAAAACAGCTCTCTTCCGGCGACAAGGCATAATTCCCTTGCTCTGTCCTTCTAACGCCTTAAATAGCCCTTTTTGAGCCATTAAACCCTATTATATGAATGACATAGAAAGAAAGAAAACAGAGCTATACGAGCAGTTAAGGCAAGCAGTAGGCATTAAGAGGAAGCAACTGGGTGAACAAAGCCTTACTAACTTCCAAGCTATATACCTTAAAGGCTTAATGCCTGATGTGCCTGCTATGTTCCATAAGGAAATGGCCTCCCTAGTATCAATGGCTACCCTTAAAACAGGGATAGGCATAAATAACGAGCCCCCTGACAAGGATGGGGGAGGGGGGAGGGATACCCTAGGGGAGTCCTCTAGTATGAGGATTACCCCTCCACATTTTTCTCCACAAAAAAAACAATCCACCACTAATTCCTTAAATAGTCAACTAAACAGAATCTTATTTATTGCTCCCAGGGGCTTTGCCAAGTCGACCGTTTGCTCGGTTTCTTTCCCTATATGGCTCGCATTATATGGCAAGAAGAAAGACATCTTCATCGTTTCTTCTACTATCGCTTTAGGCAAGGAACTTCTTAGAAAAATCAGAAATGAAATTGAGAATAATCAGAAAATCTTAGATGACTTCGGGGATATGTCTTCGGATAAGTGGACTGAAGAGCAGATTATTCTTTCTAACGGGGCTTGTATCAGGGTCAAGGGTCGCGGGTTTCAAATAAGAGGATTTCGCCCCGACCAAATAATCTGTGACGACTTAGAGGACGATGAAGTGATTTATTCTAAGGAACAGCGTGACAAGTTAAATGAATGGTTCTTTAGAACCCTTATTCCTACCTTGAAACCTGACCAAAACCTCGTTTATGTTGGTACTATTTTATCAAACTTCTCCCTTATAAGCAAGTTAAGGGTCAAGGAAGAGTTCGTAGTTAAGTTCTGGAAGGCATTGGAAGACGGGAAGTCCATTTGGGAGGAACACTGGTCTACCGAGTCACTTAAAAAGTTAAGAAAAGAAATCGGAGAATACGCTTTCCAGTCGGAGTTTATGAATAACCCGATTTCTACCGAAGAACAACCTGTAAAACCAGAGCTTCTTGACGGAGTCAAGGTAAAAGGAGACCGAGTGGTTCGTTGTCTTGCCATAGACCCTGCTATCTCCGAGAAAACTTCTTCTGATGAAAGGGCTTTTTGTCTGTTTGAAAGGACTGACGAGGGTTTCAGAGAGGTTTTTTCTGAAAAAGGACGCTGGGGAGTATCGGAACAGATAGAAAGAATCATCAATCTGTATGAAACCTACAAGCCTGACCGAGTTTTAGTTGAATCTGTGGCGTTTCAGAAGGTATTTAAGGACGATTTGATTAAAGAATCCCGAAAAAAAGGAATCTATATCCCTGTTTCCGAGGCGGAGATAGGAATGGGAGACAACAAGAGACCTAAAGACAAGTTCACTCGTTTAATGCAAGTGGTTCACCTCTTTGAGCAGAAACTTGTGGAAGTCAAGAACACCGACTTGTATCAAGAACTTATTGCGTTCCCTAACGGTGATGCGGATAATATGGTTGACGCTTGTGTCTATTCGTTGTATTGGCTGATGAAATACCGAAGCGGTGGATTCAAGAAATCTAATGAGAACAAAACTTTGCCAATCAAAACTCGCCCCGGAATAGTCGTAGAAGAAGTTCGTCCCGGAGTGTATATGGCGGTTGACCACGAACCGAAGATGAAAATAAGAACCGGATTTATAAAACTCAATGATTGACTTTTATTGCGACCGACACGGAGACTTTGAAGCGGAATACTTTGTCCGAGAAAATCAATGGGGAAAGTGGTTTATTGCCAAGTGTCCCAAATGTAAGACAGAATGTGTCAGATATGGAACTGACAAACACTTAGACCCATATTTTAGAAAGTCAAAGAAGATGCGAATTGAAAGAGATAAATACAGAGACGATTTAGTCCAGCCAAGCGAACCGCGATTCAAAAGTTTGTATCCCGAACAGTGGGCGAAAATGGAAAGAGCCAAAGAAAAATGGGAACAGAAACGGGCAAACGAGAAAAAGGAACGAGATAAATTCTACAAAGATAATTTCAACGAAAGGTCGATAACAAAAAAGGTTTTAGAAAAAGAAGAAGAATTAGATGATAAAGGAAATTAAAGATTTTTTCACGGGAAACAAGGATGAAGCCAAGGAGTCTTTTGATGCCAAAATGGATGACGAAGCTCTTATCGCCCAAATTAAAAGGTGGGAAAAAGAGAGCGAAGATTTCTATGGACTTCTTAGAAGAATTTGGGAACAGAACTTAGCCTACTATCACGGTATTCAAACCGACTCTAACAGAATAACAGGAAAGAACTCCAAGACAGTTGATAACCGAATATGGATGGCAGTTGAAACGATAATTCCAATCGCTTCAGCGAGACTTCCTGACATAATCTTGAAACCAGGCGGAGACGATGACCTTTCGCAAATTAACGCCCTAGCGACCCAAGATGTCTTGAACTACCAAATGGACAGAGTGGGAATCCAAGCTGTTTCCGAGAGATTCATAAGGGATATGCTCGTTAAGAGATATGGAGTAATGAAGGCTTGCTGGGATTTCCGAAATGATGATGTGGACGTGAAATATGTTGACGCACGAAGGATACGAGTTCCTAAGTTCGGAACAACGATAGATGACTTGGCTTTCACCATAGAAGATATGGAGATGGCTTATGACCGAGTTGTTGAATACTTCGGAGAAGAAAAAGCCAAGGAGTTAATCAAGTCTGTTCGCCAAGAACCCAAGTCCGACAAGAAAATCAGAAAAGCCACTTATCTCATTCAAGAGGTATGGACTAACGAATACGTTTGCTGGAAGGCGGGGCACATAATCCTAGACAAGAAACCAAACCCGTATTACGACTTTGAGAACCTAAAGAAGAACTACTTCAATGCACCGAAGAAGCCGTATATCATCAAGTCCCTGTTTGAGACCGATGAATCATTGATAGGAGACACCGATTACATTCAGCAATGTCTTTCCTTACAGGACAACATCAACACCCGAAAGCGTCAGATAGAAGACATCACGAACAAAGTTGGTAATCCTTATTTGTTAATTGACTCTGATGTAATGAGCGAGGAGGAAGCGGCGAATATCACTAATGAACCAGGTGCGATTTTGTATGGACGTGATGCCGCAAGCGGAACGAAGATTAGGTTTGAAACCCCCGGACAAGTTCCCGCTTATATGTTCTCCGACTTGGAGTTCTCAATAAAGGACTTTGATAACGTATTTGGAATCCACTCTACGACTCGTGGAGAGCGTGAGGGCAAGGAAACTTTGGGCGGAAGACAGATACTTCGTGAAGCGGATATGGGACGCATTGACCAAGTGGCTCGCCAGTTTGAAAGAGCTTTGGACGACCTCGCAAATTACTGGATTCAGTTAATGAAACTGTTCTACACCGAAGAGAAAGCATTTACCATTCTCGGCGAGGACGGAATACGTTTCGTCAAAGATTTCACGGGAGACAAGATAGGAAACGTGAAACCGTTAGTCAGACTCGGTTCTACCTTGAAGGAAGATGAAGCGTCTATCAAGCAAAATGCCGCTATTCTATGGCAGAACAAAGCTATCGGACTTAGAACTCTTTATAAGATGCTCCGTATTCACAATATGCAGGAAGCGATAAATGCCTAAATAGAAACTCAATCA
>Ga0172380_10009540_pt1 | contig 10322 bp, 8 predicted proteins | sample Leawe162metaG_FD_119747 | JGI IMG/M metagenome (GOLD analysis project Ga0172380, IMG submission 119747) | Leachate microbial communities from a municipal landfill in Southern Ontario, Canada - Leachate well 162 metaG | ecosystem: Engineered > Solid waste > Landfill > Unclassified | place...
CGCCCTTCTTGATCGTGTATTTAAGACCGGTGACCGGAAGGATGGTGAGTGTATCGCCGACTTTCAGGGATGACGCACTTGAGAGATCGTTCGCCCAAAGAATGGTGTTCGGGCTCACCTTGAACAATTTTGCGATCGACGAAAGAGTGTCCCCGGGGCGTACGACATACACGCTGATCGTGCCGTTCTTTGGCTTCTCGATATCAGCAAGCGTGCCAGCGGGGCCCTCATCCGGCACCAGCGCCGAGTCATCCACAATGGTAATATCACCGCCGCCACGAGCTGGGGCCGGGTCGATATTCATTGCGGGGCGCAAGAGCGACATGGTTTGGACGTTGCCGGAAACAGAGACCGTATCTGCCTGGGCAGAATTCAGTCTGATAGACGCCAAAAGAGTGCCTAAAACAGAAGCCCGCGCGACGGCGGGAAGAAGGCTGCCAACCACTAACAAAAGGGAGATGAGCGAGACCGCAGTCTGCACAAAACGCTTCTTTCTGTATACCGACTGCGTGCGCTTGGTGCTCGCTGTGGTATTTTTTGATTTACCTTCCAAAATAGGTCAATTTGGAGACCTCTTGTCGTCGCCATTGAGCATAGCGAAAGTCGAAACCTTCACTCTGCTCTCATTTGGCTAGACAATAAGCCTTATTTGAGCGATGGTACGGGTAGACAGGCTGTAATTTGGCTTAAAACCTTACTATTTTAGGGAAAGCCGTTCCTGGGTTTCGGTATGTACCACCGTTAGATTCACTTTACCCTCACGGGGGGTTCACAGTCAATTCATATTGGGGTGCGGCGGTGGATAACCCCACATGTCAACCCTTTTTAGCGCTCTACTAAGCCATTTCTTCTATGAAGACTATCGTGCGTGATATAGTCCGTCGATGTCGCATCTCGATAATTTGAACCCGGCCCAAAAAGAAGCCGCTTTGCATACTGACGGGCCGCTTCTCATCGTCGCTGGTGCCGGTGCCGGCAAAACGAAGACCATCACCCATCGCATCGCACATATAATAGAGCAAGGGGTACCGGCTCGACAGATCCTGGCGGTCACTTTTACGAACAAAGCTGCCGGCGAGATGCGTGAACGTATCCGGGCACTTATGCCGCAGGGCGGTGGTATGCCATTCGTTTCGACCTTCCATGCGCTCGGTGTGCGGCTCTTGCGAGAGTTTCATGCAGAGGCGGGACTTCCCCGGTCATTCACCATTTGGGACCGCGACGACAGCGTCCGCGCCGTCAAAAGCTCGCTCGAGAGGTCCGGTATCGAGCAATGGACTCCACGGGCCATCCTTTCTGCCATTTCACGCGAAAAAGGTGACGGCGTGTCGGCAGCTGAATATGCGGCAAAGGCGCGTACGTTCCGTGAGCGTGCGGTTGCAGAGGCATGGGCAGCATACGACGTCGCACTCGGACAGGAAGAGGCGCTCGATTTCGACGATCTTTTATTCCGTACACTGTCGCTCTTGCGCACGAACGATAGGGTACGATCGCTTCTCCAAAATCGGTGGACCCACCTCACGATCGACGAGTATCAGGATACCAACAGGTCGCAGTACGAGATCGCACGGTTGCTTGCGGGAGACCGTATGAATATCTGCGTCGTTGGCGATACGGATCAGAACATCTACAGCTGGCGCGGCGCCGACATCGAACACCTTCTCGGATTCGAGAACAATTTCAAGGGCGCGAAGGTCGTGGTACTCGAACAGAATTACCGTTCGACGAGCACCATCCTTACCGCAGCCAACTCGGTGATCGAAAAGAATCTCCGACGTCATCCGAAGCACCTGTTCACTGAAAATCAGGTCGGAGACGCCATCGTGCTCTACGGCGCGCAAAACGAGATCGACGAAGCATGGTTCATCGCACAATCCGCGGCAAAGCTTATCGAAGAGGGTACCTCGCCTGCACAGATAGCCGTTCTGTACCGTGAAAATTTCCAATCACGCGCGATCGAAGAAGCGTTCCTTCATTTCAACGTGCCATACCGCGTGCTCGGTACCCGATTCTTCGAACGCAAAGAGGTGAAAGACACGCTCTCATATCTGCGTGCCTCGATGAATCCGAAAAACCGCATCGACATCATGCGTGTCATTGCGGTTCCGCCGCGCGGCATCGGAAAAATAACGCTCGATAAGATGCTGCAGGGCCTCGAGGCCGAATTGCCCGGCGCCGCGAGAACGAAGATCCAGACGTTCCGCGACACACTCGCCAAGATCAAGGCGTCGATAGACATTCTGCCAGCATCCGAGGCAGTACGCTTCGCGGTCGAAATGAGCGGGATCGAAGCGATGTACAAAAAAAGTGATGAAGCCGATGAGCGACTCGGCAACATCCGCGAACTCGTGAACCTTGCTACCCGCTACGACGACGCGGTCCCTCCCGAGGGCATCGAACGCCTGCTCGAAGAAGCGGCCCTGCAGAGCGACCAGGACGAGCTTTCAGAAGAGAAAAGCGCGGTCGCCCTCATGACCGTGCATGCCTCCAAGGGTCTCGAATTCGATGCTGTGTTCGTGACCGGGCTCGAACAGGGACTCTTTCCCTCGACTCGGGAAGACGAGAAACGGGATCCCGAAGAGGACCGCCGGCTTTTTTACGTGGCGCTCACGCGCGCGCGGAAGCGGTTGTTTCTCAGTTATGCTTCACAACGCATGAAATACGGTTCCCGCGAATTCACCATTCCATCGGAATTCATCGACGACATTGATGCACGTCTTCTCAAGTCGATCGTTTCTGCTCCGCCGCGCCGCTCGCTCCTCGACGACGAGGACACCATCTTATGAGACAAGGGGCGCGGCTCGGCCAGCATTTTTTGAAACACTCGTGGGCGGCGCGCGCACTCGCACATGCGCTTGGCGTCTTGCCGGGCGAGACCATTCTCGAGATCGGGCCGGGCAAAGGAGTGCTCACGCGCGAGCTCCTCGCGTTCGGTCCCGTCGTCGCGATAGAAAAAGACGAAGCGCTCATTGAGCTATTGAAAGAAACGCTCGCAGCGGAAATAGCCGACAAGAGGCTCACGTTAATCTCGGCGGACATCCGCGACGTGACCCCGACATCGCTCGGACTCAAAAGCGGCGGATATACGCTTGGTGCGAATATTCCCTACTACATTACCGGCGAGATCATCAGACAGTTCCTGACGAGCGAAGCCCAGCCGCGAACGATCGCGCTTCTCATTCAAAAAGAAGTGGCGCAACGCATCACAAGCAATAAAGAAAGCATTCTTTCGATCTCAGTGAAGGCATATGGCACACCGCACATCGTTGAAAAGGTATCGCGTACGCAGTTCTCGCCGCCACCGAGTGTGGACTCGGCGATACTCGCGGTAACGAATATTTCCAAGAATTTCTTTTCGGACGTCACCGAGGAGCAGTTCTTCGACGTGGTGCGCGCGGGCTTCGCCTCAAAGAGAAAATTTGTCGCCAACAATCTGTCAGTGCTATTTGATAAAGAGGTGGTGCGCGCGGCAATGAAAGCAGCCGGGGTATCGGAAAAAGCGCGCGCCGAAAATATTCCACTGACACGATGGAAAGATCTCGCGAAGCGTTTGCGGTAACTTACTGTTGACTTGTCCCGAGCATTTGGATAGCGATACCGGCACGAACGTCGATGGGTACGACCGATATGATGCAGTAATACGGGGCACTCGCGAGTCCGAGGAGCCACTGTCCCGCATGTGTCGGGGCCCCAAATTGGTATGTTCGCGTCGACGGCGTCCAGATGTACACTCCTCCACGCGGTGCCCCCACGTACGCGATGATGGCATTGTTGTAGCACGGTGATACTTGCGTCGCGCGTCCGCCGAAGGGGAACGCGAGCGCGAGCGCGGGGAAGAGGAGCCCGATGAGTCCCGACGCGAGTATTGTGGTGCGCATACGAACAGTATACGCCATCACCCCATGGACAGCCCCCAGATACCAACACGTACGCGCTTACCGGCCCAAAGCCACGATAGGTCACGGGGTATACTTTAGGATATGCAGTGGGTACGCTCACACAGATATACGCTTGTTTGTGCGGCGATCGCACTCCTCATTCTTACGGGAGGATACATCGTGTTGCGTCGCAGCCCCGCGTCGGTATCGTCGACCCCGACCGCCTGGGGCGGCTCCGCTACGTCGTTGATCGATCCCGCATCCTATTCACCAAGCGACATCCCCGCCGCCATAGTGAGCGGCGTGTCACTTGGAGGCCCCGCTCCCGCATTCAGCGCGATCCCTCCGTCGCAGAATGGAACGGTCGACGATACCGATGCCGAGTACGACATGAACGTCTTTTTAGCGTCGATCACACAGCCCGAGAAGACGGGCGGCGCGGACATACAGGGCACGTCGAGTGTGAGTCTTGCCTACTCATTCATTCCGCAAGGCCTCATAAGTACTTCAATACCCGTCGCGCGCCGAAGCGTCGCACAACAAGCGCTCTATGACTACGGTAACGAGCTTGGTTCGGACATCATGTCGTACGAGGACACCCACTTCGATAGCGCCGTTGTGCTCACGAACCAGGTGCAAGACCGACAAAACCCTCAAAAAGCCCAGGCAGTCCGCGACATCGGGACGTCGCTTATCGCACTGGGACAAAAGGCCGCTGACATTGAACGGGTCCCTTCATCTGCGGCCTCTTTGAACGCAGACCTTGCGAAAAGCTACAAGGACATGGGTGCCAAGCTCGCCAAGATCCCGGATGCACAGCGCGATGCAGATTATCTTGCCGCGATCACCGATTACAACGCCGCGGTCAACACCTTTATCACACAGTACGTATCGCTTGCAACGCTCTTTTCCGTATCCGGAGTGAAGTTCACGACAGGCGAGGGAGGGAGCGTGTTCATGTTCTCCGGCGGCAGCGCGTTATAGCGTAAAATCCGCGCAGTTGAGGCACCTCACGCTTTCTACGGTGTTATAATTCTATCGTGCGTGTATTCCATCTCATCTTTCGTTCTCATATAACGATGGCCGCTGCAGTTTCGGTCGTGATACTTTTCGGCGCCGTCGTCTGGAAAACCACTACCATGATGAAAGCGGGCGTGGCTGCGAATTCCTACGTGGCCGCTGATGTCGCCCTCGTCCCCGAAGCGACCCCCGATGCGCAATGGCAACAGGAAATGATATTGCTCGGACTTGCGACCTCCACGAGCCCCGCGGCGACTTCTTCGAACGACACTGTCGCAATGATCGGGCCCATGGTCGCGGCTCAGCTCGCGGGACAATATGCGGGGATACAGGATAGCGGCGCCTATTCAACGGACGCGCTTGAGAGCGCCGCACAAAAAGTCGCGAGTAATCTAAAAGCGTCGGTAACATACCGCACGTACACGACCGCCGATATCAAGACCGATCCCGACACGTCCGTCGCGCGAATGCTCACCTATCGTTCGGACCTGCGTGCCGCACTCGCTCCGCTCGTTGAGAACACGACACCCGAACTAGAACTCTTCGCCCGCTACGTCGAGACGAACGATCCCGAGTACCTCACGGAGTTGCAGCACGCGGCGGCCAATTACCGCATCGCGATCGCGGCAACGGCGTCGCTCACCGTCCCACGCGATGCGGTGAATTACCACCGCGGCATATTGAATGCAATGGGTGAATTCGCTTCGACGATAGATTCGCTCTCGATACACGGGGCCGACGCGCTCGCGAGCGCCGCGCTTCTTCGCACGTTCAATGCGGCAGAACAGAATATGTACATGTCCTTCAACTCGCTTGCATCGTATTACACGCAAAAAAAATCATGACGCTTAAACATATCGCAGCGGTGTCGATCTTCATGCTCGTACTCGGCGGCCTGCCGACCCTTGCCAGCGCAGACTCGACCATCGACGGCAAATGCGTGAAAGACGACGGAACGTCGACGGATGGCGCGTGCCCCGGAGACGCCGTATCCTCGAATCTCGCGTTCCAGCGCCAGGGCGTATTCGGCTGCAGTCAGACCGGATCCTATGCGATGAGCGTGGGCGCGCTCTCGGCGGTCGGCGGTACCTACGTGCCGGTCAATGATGCGGCCGTCACGCTCAACACAGGCTACCTGGTCTATAAAGAGTGCGTACTGCGCGGCATCGTCAACCGTATGAGAGAGGACCAGACTGCGGGACTCCTCAAGAAGATCACCGTCGCGTATTCGAACGGACGAAACGGCCAACCGATGTTCGTGCAGAGCCTCCCCAAAGAAAGTCGTGCGGTCTATACGAGCTCCGTATCTCGCGATATCCAGGGAGACACACTGAGTCCGCTCAACCCCGCGTTCCAGACCGCAGCGAAGCGCGCGATCGTCGAGGGCTACATGGCAGGCATCAACGCACCCAACCGCTCTCTCGGATGCCGGTATCAGGGCGATCTTTACCAGCTGCAAACACAGCCGACGAAAGCAAGCGGCAATATCTGGGCGGGGCTCAACGCGATGGCATATCCGTCGTGCAATCCGTTCTTCGCAGTGCAGGCCGCAAAGGACCTCGTCATGGGGAATGCCGCCTCTTTGTGGAATGACCAGCTCACACAGGTCGGGTGGGGGAACGGTAACTATCCGCGCCAAGTCTACGATGCCGATGGGAACCTCATAACAGTCACACCCGGCTATCTTATCGGAGCGACGGAGCAGCAGGCACTGGAGACAGGGTTCGCGCAGTTACAAAATGCCAACGACATCGACCAGATGGTCGGGGCGCTCTTCTCCGGTATCACATCACAAGTGATCTCTGATAGCCGTGGCCTCGCGGGACTGACGCAGAACAACGGCAATCAAATGTCGTATCTCGATCAGGTGATCAAAGAATCGGCTTCGGGACTCCGCAACAGCGCGCTTAATGCCGCGATACAGATCGTCGCCGCGGCGAAGAGCAACGAGCTCACGTACTTTAATGCGATGAACGACATCGGCACCATACTGGTGAATACGATCAAAACGCTCAGAGCCAACGAACAGACGTGCTGGGACAAGATCATCACGGCAGTGTGCGCCGATACGGTCAAGGCCGATAACACGTGCACCGGAAAGGCGGGTCCCTGCACGACGGACCCGACCACGGGAGAACTCGTGTGCCCGGTGGGACCGAAACTGAAGGTCGCGACGTCGACCGCCTTCTCACAGGGAGTCATCACCAACTCCATCGCACCGCTTGCAAGTTCGACCGCCCTCAATATCGAAGCGTCGAAGCGAGCTCTTGCTGTTGTCGACAGACTGCTTAAGACCATCGTGTCCGGAACGGTCGTCGAACAGCGCGACGCGCTCCTCGAGGTGGATGGGCTCGTTACCAACCGCGGATTCCGTTCGCAATACGATGCAGAGAACGCAAAGCAATCAAAAACAGACGTCACCGGCAATATGATCACCCGCCTTCAGGACACGAATACGCTGTGGGGGGATAAGGAGCTGAGCCAGTCCGATCCATCTTCCGGCTGGTGCAATGTCAACCTCCCCTCGGTCATCCAGATGTGGACCAGTAAATGGAAAATATGAGTACCGCGCGACGATGGCAGGTCCTTCTCATAGCGATCATCGCTGTTTCTTCGGTGATCGCCCCTCTGCCCACTTCGATCGCATACGCAGTTGACGCCACCGCAACTGAGACGGGCGCTGGCAATGTGACGAGCGCCGATGCGGCAGCAAAGGCAAACACAAAGAACTTAACGACCGCGACGTCCTGCACCGGCCTGTGGAGCTCGATCACAAACCCCGGCGTATGCATCACGCGCGCCCTTTTTGCGGGCATTGCATCATTTCTTATTTTTGTGGGAGTAAAGATATTGACCGTCTGCGGCAAACTTTTTGAATTGGTGCTGCAATACACCGTCATAAGCTTCAAGACCCCCGTCTACGACGCGATCGCGGCCGCTATCACCGCCGCGTGGAGCGCCTTTCGCGATATCTCGAACATACTCATCATCGGTTTTTTCACGTTCATTGCGCTCTCAACGATCCTCGGCAGTCACGAATACGGCGCAAAGAAATTGCTCGCACGCGTCCTCATCATCGCCGTACTCATCAATTTCAGCCTCCTGTTCACGAAACTCGTCATCGACGCGTCCAACTTCATGTCGGTGCAATTCTACAGTGCGTCCCTGGCGAACGTCGATAAAGACGGCACGAGCGAGAACAATCCCGGTATCGCAGGCACGTTCATCCGTTATCTCGGGGTCACGGGCGTCGCGGATTCGTACGCGGCGATACGCGAGAAACAGGAAGAGCAGGACAACGCCCTCTACGGGCTCGCCCTCGGCTTACTCGCATTCGTATTCCTTATCGCGGTCAGCCTTGTCTTCATTTACGGGTCGTTCCTGCTGATCTCCCGCGCGATACTTTTCATATTCCTTCTCATCACCTCATCGCTCGCGTTCTCGACCTACCTGGTGCCGAAGCTTTCGGATAATTACGGCTGGAAAAAATGGTGGGGGGCACTCCTGAGCAACGCGCTCCTCGCGCCCGTGCTTATGATGATGCTGTGGGTCACCCTCACCGTCTCCTCAAGCCTCAGCAGCGGACTCACAAAGAACGGGGGCACGATCGGCGACCTCGTTCAAAACCCGTCATCGACGAATGACATATCGGCGCTGTTCAGTTATCTCATCATACTCGGGCTCTTGTACGCGTCGTTCAAGCTGGCGAGCAGTTTCTCGAGCGGCGTCATCGGGTTCAACTTTGCCGCTCTCATACCGGCATTTGGCATCGGCATGGCGGCATCGGCGGCCGGATTTCTCGGCAGGCAAGCGATCGGACGGCCAGCGCTTGCGTATAGTGAAAGACTCGGAGACAAAGCTAAACAGACCGACAACCAATTCGCGAAGCGAATGTACGATCTCGGTTCACAGCGACTCAAGGGTGTCGCGACGCGCGACTTCAACGCCATGCGCACTGGCATCGGCACTGCTATTGCCGGTTCCGCCGGCAGAAAGGTCGACGACATCGTCGGCAAAACACTCAAAGGTTTCGAGGGAACGCAAAAGGCGTACCTCAAACGCGTCGGTGACTTTGCGAGCCGCACCAACGCCTCCGCCGACCAAAAGAAGGCGGGCAAAGAGGATGCGAAGAGCCAGCTCACGCGCGCGGATGTTGATGCAGCATACAAAGCGGCGGGCGCGGAAAATGCAGCGCGCGACCAGGGTGCCAAACACGACAGCGAAAAGGAAGTCCTTGAGAAACTCTACGAGAAGCACGACTCCGAGATGAAGGGACTCAGAACGACGCTCGCAGCCGCGGTCGAAGCCGCACACCGCGGGGATAGCGGTGCCGCCGAAGAGGTGAAGCGACTCGGAGACGATATAGCGACGCGGCAAGAGAAGCACATGATCGAGATCAAGAATCAATCGGACAAGATCAGCGAGGCGAAGAAGGCTTCCGACAACGCGGCGTCTCACGTGGCAAAGATCGATAAAGATCTCACCAACGTCGCGAAAGAAGCGGGTTACAATAAATGGGCGTTCAAAAATACGGGGGACATCGCGAACGAGGCCGTCAAAAACAGTCTTTCATCGTACCTCTATGCCTCGGGGATCAGCCAAGAAAGCCGAGATAAGCTCGCGAACAAGGCCGGAAAAACCGCTACTGATGACGAAGAGATCCATCACATCACACAAAAATACGGGGGCATGTTCAAGAAACTCGTCGATCAGTCCGGCGGACACGATGAACCAAAAGCAGAGAAAAAAGCCGACGATCACGGCGCGAAAGGGCACGAAGAAAAGCACTAACATCATATGAGCGACGACAACGACATCGACGAGATCATAAAGGAGCGGTTCAAACAACTGCCGACGGTCGTGCAGCAGGCGATCATTTCAGCGGATGTCGAAAAAGAGCTGCGCGCGCTCGCGCAAACGCATAAATTGCATATCGACCAGTGGGGAACGCTTGAGGACCAGGTACAGATGACGCTTCTCGGCATCATTCACTCCGATGACCTTGCCTCAAATCTCCAAAAAAAGATCGGTATGCCTCAGTCTGAGGCGGAGGCCCTCGCGGCGGATATCTCGCGAGTCGTCTTCGAACCGATACGCCAAGAACTCGAGCGGCAGCTCGAACATCCGGCTGCAGTAGCGGCAAAGACCACGGGGGTAGAAGACGTGCGCGCGCAGATCCTCTCTGATTCGACAAAAAGCGCGCCCGCTGCGGTGGTGCCGGTCACCGTGGCGACCGTCGCACCAGGTACGCCGCCATCGGCACCAGTCTCTGTACAAGTGGAACGCGCGCCGGCGTCATCTTCATATGTTCCCGCAACTCCGAGTCACGAACGCAAAACGATCGACGGTGATCCGTACCGAGAGCAGCTCAACTAATCCCATTGTGGGCCCGGAACAGAGCTGCCGTAGCGGCGGACTGCTATA
>Ga0172380_10009542_pt1 | contig 10321 bp, 5 predicted proteins | sample Leawe162metaG_FD_119747 | JGI IMG/M metagenome (GOLD analysis project Ga0172380, IMG submission 119747) | Leachate microbial communities from a municipal landfill in Southern Ontario, Canada - Leachate well 162 metaG | ecosystem: Engineered > Solid waste > Landfill > Unclassified | place...
GGGCCTGCGGATAAAGGCGGTGGAGCAAGGTTTCGTCCCCGGTATAGCGGAACTGATCCAGCACCCCCCCAATCCACCACAGGGAATAATCCGGGATCGCCTTGGTCCAGGTCCGCCAGCGTGCCATGGAGTTGAAATTGCTGACATTAGCCATGAGTCCCGTCGGGAACTGGTGCTGTCCGGCCTGCAGCAGGAACTTGCGCGGGAGCGCGGTATCCCCGAAGCAGGACTGGATGGCCGGCAGGGTGACCAGCGCGATATCGCCCAGCCACTGGCCTTTTTCGCGCCAGGGCGTGTCCATCAGGAAATCGTTCGAGCAGAGCCGGAGCGTGGCTTTCGAAATTTCAAACACACCGTTCAGAACCTGGTCGTCAGACTGAAACCGCCCGAGCTCCTGATACGGATAGGTCGAGATTATCGCGTGAACACTGCGAACCTTTACCGGCCGCGGGCAGGAACGGAACCGCAGTTTCAGGAAGCGAAAGGCTTTCCAGGCAAAGGTCTCGAATTCCTGCGGGCCGTCTTTCATAATATAGCGGTCGGCAATCCCGGCGCCGTCAACACAGATGTTGAAGCGCCCGTCGAGCAGGCGTTCGGCATACCCGATGTCTATGATGCCGCCAGCAATACCGTCCAGGCTGATTTTAACATGCGCGGTGACGATCCGGCCGAAATCCAGCACCACCGCCGGCGCATACAGGCTGCCGAAATCAAGGTTAAGGTGTTTGAGGCTACTTTGAAAAACACTGACTCCGTCTTCCTTGCACAAATTCCCGGCGTTTTCACACAATGTATATCGCACCGGTTTTCCGGCCATGGATAAGCCTGGCGCGAGGTTGGTCGTTTCCAGCCGCAAGTCAACGCTTTCCTCGGTATGCGCCACCCGCTCGGGCAGGAGCGTTTTTTGAGCCATGAAGGGAATTTCGCGCGGCACCAGTTTTGACCAGGGGCCGGCCGCAGGCGGGGAGGTGGACCCGGATCTCTGAGAGGCAATAACGCCGGCCGCGGGCCAGGGACGATCGTTGAAGCCGGCTTTCATCCACCCGGCGGGCTCCCGCCGCGCATCAAATGATTCCACGAAGGGCGCCACGGCATTGCCGTAATGGTAAGTGTTTTTTTGCCAGGCGTCCGCAATCTGCGCCCGCCATGTTTCGTCACTTTGCACCACGGGGTTATTTTGGGCATCTGTCACTTCCAGCAGCAATCCCCCCCGGCCGCGGCCATCCGCGTCCCCGTAAGGTTCCGCCGCGACATGATAGACGATCACGGAAATGCAGTTTGTCCCGCGGCTAAGACACCCGCCCGGATCGTATTCATCGTAGTAGTGGAACCATGGAGCTGACGGTGGAGGACCTTTTCCGAGGAGCTTGCCGTTGACGAACACCTTGTACAACCGATCCGCGCTGATAAACAGCTTGTGACCGCGAGGCGCGGCTTTCAGAACAAAGGTCTTACGAAAGTACGCGTAAACATTGGATTCTTCAGCCGGTGCCGTGGACGGCCAGATCCACTTGGCCTTCCAACGGCGCGGACCGGGATGCGGAAGTGTTTGTGGTGTCATGCGAGAGCTGCCCCCGCCCGCCATAATGCCATCCGTGAAGCCGTCTCGTCAAGCATGTCCTGAGGGCCATTGAAATACGGGCCATTTGAACTTGCCCGCGGCTCCGGCCCGGGCGGAAGATGGTCTTAACCGGATTTCTCACTGCGCATGTCCGCCAGAAATTTATTGGCCGATCAGGGCGCGCCTGATAGTATTTACCGCAGATCCGATCATGGAACAAAATCCACATCCCGGCCGGCATGTGCTGGCGTTCTGCGGCGATACGCTTGAGTTCACCCTGCGCGTGCCGGGTGGCGGCAAGGGGCGCGCCTGGCTCAGGACGAACGTAGGCCACGCGGATACGGCCCGCACCGCGATTGTCGCCGAGACCACCCTGCGCCAGAAGCGGCTGGCCGAGGACTGGTTTGACGTCCCCATGGCGCCCGCGGGAGGCGACGCCTTCCGCATCGTCCTGCCGCTCACCGAGCCGGGCCATTTTGAAGCCAAGGCCTTTTTCCTGCCCGAGGGCGCCAAGGCGCCCCTCTGGCCTCAGGGCGACAACACCGCGATTAACGTGCATCCGGCGGAATACGCCTGCGGCAACAGCCTATACAACGCATTCGTCCGGCTCTTCGGGCAGGAAACAAGCCAGAAGGAGGAGGCCGACCCGGTCAGGGAAAAATGCTGCAAGCACCTCGATGAGCTCGGCTACGCCATAATACCGCGCTCGGGCACGTTCCGCGATTTGATCCGCCAGCTGGATTTCATTGTCGGCAAACTCAACTGCCGGATCCTGATGCTCCTGCCGATTCACCCCACCCCGACGGTCTACGGCCGGATGGGGGAATTCGGCAGCCCGTATGCCGCGCTCGATTTCATGGAGGTCGATCCCGCGCTGGCAGAGTTCGACACCAAGGCCACGCCCATGGATCAGTTCTGCGAGCTGGTGGACGCCGTGCACGCCCGCGGCGCAAAGATATTCCTGGATATAGCCATCAACCATACCGGCTGGGCCGCCAGGATCCATTCCACCCACCCCGAATGGCTGGTGCGCAATCCCGACGGCTCGATTCGCTCCCCCGGCGCCTGGGGCACGACCTGGGCCGACCTGGCCGAGCTCGACCATAACCGTCCCGAGCTTTGGCGCTACCTGGCGGAGGTTTTTCTGACCTGGTGCCGGCGGGGCGTGGACGGCTTCCGCTGCGACGCCGGCTACATGATACCCGTCCCGGCCTGGGAATTCATCGTGGCCTCGGTCCGCCGCGAGTTCCCGGACACGCTTTTCCTGCTGGAAGGGCTTGGGGGCGGCATTGACGCCACCACCTCGCTCCTTAACATATCCAACCTGAACTGGGCCTACTCGGAGCTGTTTCAGAATTACGACCGCGGCCAGATTGAAAGCTACCTCGACTTTGCTTTCCGCGCCTCCGGAAGCGAGGGCCTCCTGGTGCACTTCGCGGAAACGCACGACAACCCGCGCCTTGCGGCCCGCTCGCAGACTTACGCGCGCATGCGCACCGCGCTCTCGGCGCTCTGTTCCGTCAACGGCGCCTTCGCCTTCGCCAACGGGGTCGAATGGTTCGCCGCCGGGAAAATAGACGTGCACAAGAGAACTTCGCTCAGCTGGAACAACCCGGTCAACCAGGTTGATTTCATCTCCCGCCTCAACCATATCCTGGCCACGCACCCCGCCTTCTTTTCAGGCGCCCGCCTCAAGCTCATCCAGCGCGGACGGGGCAACAGCATCGTCCTCCTCCGCCACCATCCGCCGAGCGGTAAAAAACTGCTCGTGCTGGTCAACCTGGACGACAAGTCCGCCCAGGATGCGGCCTGGTCCGGTGGCGACGCGCAGCTTTCCTCCGCGCGCCTGATTGATCTCCTGACCGGCCGTGAAATGAAGGTTGCGGAAGGGGACAACAGTATTAGCCTTGCCCCCGGCGAGGCGCTCTGCCTCACCCCGGAGCCGGCGGACATGCGCCTCGTTGCCCCGGACAGGATGCGCGGCATGCACTGCTGCGAGCAGCTCCGGCGCCAGAGGCTCCGCGCTAAAGCGCTGGAAGCCTTGACGGCCATCGGCCGGATCGGCGACGTTTCCGGAACAGACCCCGACAAGATGGCCGATGAGCTGGCGCGCGATCCGCGCGGATTCTGCGGTAAATTAATGCATAGAAAATTTCAAGAGGTAGGGCCGCACAGCCTGTGCGGCCGAAAAGACGGCGGGACAAGCTGTCCCGCCCTGCCAACTGAAAAATTATCCTGTTCTGCTGGATCTAACTTGCAGCCAGATGACAATGTTGTCATCTGGAACTGGCCGGTTGATTCCCGGCGCGAGGTCATGATTCCGCCGAACCATTTCCTGCTCGTGACGGCGGCCTCGCCTTTCCGCGCCCGCCTGTGCGAGGGAATCAACGTCCTGGCCCAGCAGGACGCCGTCCGCGCCGAAGACGGGAGTCATTTCGCGCTTTTCATGCCGCGACCGGCCCCGTCCGGCTTCCTCGCCTGCGCCCTGGACATGGCGGTCTTTCCTTCCCCATCCGGGAGCGCCCTGCATGCAAAGGGGCCGGTTCTTTTCCTTCCCGAGCCGGGCCTCATGCGGGTGCGGCGGCGTTTCGGCCGCAACGAGGTGCTGGCCGACGAGCTTTTATTCCTGGGCACGAACGGCCGCGGCGGGATGATGCGCGCCGCCGCCAAGTGGGGCGAGGTCCGCAGCAAATACGACGCGCTCCTGGCCGGCAACTTGAGCCCTGACCACCCCGAGGACCGGCGCGTGATGCTTACCCGCTGCCGGGCCTGGCTGGTTTACCAGAGCTACTCGCAGGATGTGACCATCGACCGCCTTGAATCTTTTGCCGTGGACGACACCCATGCCCACTGGCATTTCCGCGTCCCGTTCGGCTACGGCAAGATGGTGTTCGTGGAAGCCGAGGCCGCCATGCTGCCCGGCCTGAATGCCATCAGGCTGTCGTTCAAGCGCATGCCGGCCATGCCGCGCCGGCACTGCCTCGCGGATGGCGAAAGCGTGACGCTCATCATCCGCCCCGACCTGGAAGACCGCAGCTTTCACGAGGAAACCAAAGCTTTCCTCGGCCCCGAGAATGCGTTCCGGCAGGCGGTGCGGCCACAGTCCGGCGGGTTTGTTTTCGCCCCGGCCGCGGAAAGGCGGCTGAAGGTGAACGTGTCTCGCGGCGAATTTCACCACGACCCCGAATGGCAGTACATGGTCCACCACCCCGTGGAAGCCGGGCGCGGCCTGCCGGCACACTGCGACCTTTTCAGCCCGGGCTACTTCCGCTGCGAATTGAAAGGCGGCGACGAGGTCGCCTTTTCCGCCGTGATTGAAACACCGCAGGAAAGCGCGGGCGAAACTTTGCCGGCGCACCTCAGGCCGACCGCAAAAACTCCGGAGGAGGAGGAAATATCCGTGGTCCTGCTGAACGCGATGAAGCAGTTCATCGTCAGACGCGGCAGCCTGAAAACCGTCATCGCCGGCTATCCCTGGTTCCTCGACTGGGGGCGCGACACTCTCATTTTCTGCAGGGGCATGGCGGCCGCCGGCATGAAGGAGGAAGTGCTGAGCATCCTCCGCCAGTTCGCCGCCTTCGAGGAGGGCGGCACGCTGCCCAATATGATCCTGGGCGACAACGCTTCTAACCGCGATTCCTCGGACGCCCCGCTCTGGCTTTTCACGGCCTGTGCCGACCTTACGCGTGCCCTGGGCGATGCCGCCTGGCTCGGAGAGCGCATCGTGCGCCCGGGCGCAGCCGGCGGCGGGCGCACGATGCTTGAAACCCTTGTTGCCATGGCGCAATCGCTGCGCAAGGGAACGTATAACGGCATTGCCTGCGACCCGGAAAGCGGGCTCATCTTCAGCCCCGCCCATTTCACCTGGATGGATACCAGCCACCCCGCCGGCACCCCGCGCGAGGGCTACCCGGTTGAAATCCAGGCGCTCTGGTTCGCCGCGCTGAAGTTCCTGGCCGAAGTAACCGGCGACCGGCAGTGGGCCGGCCTGGCGCACCTCGTGCAGGAATCGGTCATGAAGCTTTTCTGGAATGAAAAAGAAAATTTCTTCGCCGACTGCCTGCACGCCGCGCACGGCCGGCCGGCCGCGAAGGCAACGGCCGGCGACGCCCTGCGCCCGAACCAGCTGCTGGCGCTGACCATGGGCCTGGTTACTGACGAAAAAATGTCGGCCGGCGCTTTGTCGGCCTGTTCCGGGCTGCTCGTGCCCGGGGCGATCCGCACCCTTGCGGACAGGCCGGTCCGATACCCGCTGCCGGTTGAGCACGGCGGCCGGCTTTTGAACGATCCCGGAAATCCCTACTGGGGCAGGTACGAGGGCGACGAGGACACCCGCCGCAAGCCGGCCTACCACAACGGCACGGCCTGGACCTGGATTTTCCCCTCCTTCTGCGAGGCCTGGTTTAAACATTACGGAGCCGCGGGCCGGCCGGCGGCCCTGGCCATCCTGAACAGCAGCCTGCGCATCATCAACCGCGGATGCCTCGGCCAAATTCCAGAAATACTGGACGGCGATTTTCCGCATTTTCCCCGCGGATGCGACGCGCAGGCCTGGGGCGTGAGCGAGCTCTACCGGGTATGGAAGGTGATATGCCCGGATTAAAACATGCCCGGCGGCGCATGCTCTGCATCGCGCTTATCAGCGCTGTCCTCACGTCGGTATCTTCCGCCCAGAGCAACAACAGCGTTATCGTCGAGGCGGATGCCGGCAGGGACCTCGAGCTGAAGGCAATCAACGTGATGGCGCGGCCGGTTACACCTGGCATTCACGGCGCCCTGACAATCGGCGCCGGGGCCGACCTGGAAAACACGCTCAAGGACGGCGGGGGCTATATCAAGGCCGTAAGGGAATCGGTGCTGGCCGCAATTGACGTGCCGGTTGCAAAGCAAACCGGCCTCAGCGCTTCCTTTGAGCGTGAATTCAGCCATTACGACCTTGACCTCATCCCGCCATCCGTCTCGGAAATCGGTTCCATGCATCTTTCCATCAACCGCTTCGGCCTGATCGCCCGCCACAAGCTGGGCGAACGCTGGTCGCTCTTTGCCATCGGAGATATGACTTTTTCGGTTGAGAACAATGCATCTTGGGGAGACGGCATGACCTATGGCGGGCTCGTGGCCGCGCGCCAGCAGGTGAACAAGTCGTTCGCGTGGCAGGTGGGCGTCATCGCCCGGTCGCGCCTGGAAGACCAGCCGCTCATCCTGCCCATTCCCGGCATCGACTGGAAAATCAACGACCGCCTTGCCCTGCGCACCGCCCAGGGGGTGACGCTTTCCTACGATCTGACCGGGCAGAAACACTGGATGCTCGACGCTGGCGTGAGCGTTGAAAACCGCATATACCGCATGGACGGCCGCTCGCAGCTGCCGGACGGTATTTTCATCGACCGCTTTATCCCGCTCGTCACCGCGTTATCCTACCAGTTCTGGCGCGGTACGTTCATCAAGGTCGCGGCTTCGACTCCCCTCTACCGGCGGTATAAATTCTGCGGGAGCGACGGCACGACGGTTGAAACGCTTGACTCGAACTTCTTCCCCTCGTTCAACTTCTCGGCCGGCGCGGCATTTTAGCGTATAATCCATGAGCAACAGCAAATAAAGGAACATTTAACCACTGATGGCACGGATAAACGCTGGTTTTTGCCAGTCGCTCTTATCCGTGATATCAGTGTAATCAGTGGTTGATTTATTGAGGCTGCGGGAATAATCTGAGTCAGATAAATATCAAGCATGCAAAAAATCAAGATAGGCGTTAGCACCTGCCTCCTGGGCCAAAACGTCCGCTACGACGGCGGGCACAAGCTGGATAACTTCATTGTCAACACCCTCGCCCGGTACTTTGAGTTCGTGCCGGTCTGCCCGGAGGTTGAATGCGGGCTCGGCGTGCCGCGCGAGGCCATGCGCCTGGTCGGCGACCCGCAAAGCCCGCGCCTCCTCACCATCAAGACCCGCGTGGACCACACCGGCCGCATGACCGGGTGGGCGGAAAAACGGCTGCGCGAGCTGGAGCGGGAGGATTTGTCCGGCTTTATCTTCAAGAGCCGCTCGCCGAGCAGCGGCATGGAGCGGGTTAAGGTCTACAACGACAAGGGCTATGCCGTCAAGGCCGGGGTCGGCATTTTCGCCCGGATGTTCATGGAGCATTTCCCCTACCTGCCGGTCGAGGAAGAAGGAAGGCTCTCCGACCCCAAGCTGAGGGAAACATTCATTGAAAACGTTTTCATCCTGAAGGAGTGGCGCGAAGCAGTTGCGGCCGGTAAAATCGCCGCCCTGATTAAATTCCATGAGCGCATGAAATATTCTTTCATGGCGCGCTCCCCCGCCCTGCTGGGCGCGATGGGAAAGCTCCTGGCCGGCCATAAAAAGGGGTCGTTTAACCCAATCAGGGACGCTTACTACGAACTGCTGGCAAAAATGCTGAAAACCCAATCAGCGGCCCGGCTCAGCCTGAACGTTCTCCAGCACCTGGCCGGCTACTTCAAGGAGCAACTGACCTCCGCCGAAAAAGAGGAGTTTGCCGGGATATTAAATCACTACCGCGCCGGCGACATTCCGCTAATCGTGCCGGTGACGCTCATCAATCATTACGCGCGGAAATACGCCTCCGCCTACCTGCTCGGCCAGTATTACCTCAACCCGCATCCCCTGGAGCTGAAGCTGAGGAACCACGCCTGATGCGCCTCGGATACTGCTGCATCAACCTGACCCTGCGCGCGAAAAAGCCTTCGGTCTATACCGGGCGAACGCTGATCAGGCGGCTCTTCACCATGGAAAAAGCCTCGGAGCGCGCCGCGCAAAACACGGAAGACCTGATGGCCATCCTGCGCTGGAACCTTGAGCGCGATATCCGCGTTTTCCGGATAACGAGCGACTTGTTCCCGCGCCTGACCGATCCCGAAAACGGATACCGGATCATTGACCTTGCAGAAGGCCGGGCGATAATAAAATCCCTGCGGGGGATCGGAAAGTTCGCCGCCGACAACCGGATGCAGCTTTCATTCCACCCGGGGCCTTTTGCCCTGTTTGGTTCTCCAAATGATAAAGCCAGCGCGGCGGGGCTGAGGGAAGTCGAAGCCCATGCCCGGATCGCCGAACACATCTGCGAGGGGGGCAAGCTGGATATTCCCATCAATATCCACATCGGCGGATCGTACCAGGGCGATTTTGATGGGACAGCTAAACGCTGGCTTGAAAATTTCAGGAAGCTCTCGAAGGGCGCCCGCTCGCGCCTGGCGCTGGAAAATGACGACCGCCCCGGGGGATGGTCAATCAGGAGGCTCCATCGTTACATCCACAATTTAACCGGGGTGCCGCTGACGATCGACCTCCATCATTTTCTCTTCTGCAACGACGGTTACCCAATTGAAGAAGATTATTTCCTGGCAAAGTCAACCTGGGGCAAGAGGTCAAACCAGGTGCATTACTCCGAGCCGCCGGGTCGCAAGCTGATGCCCGCCCATTCCGATTATCTCTGGCGCCCGTTGCCGCCCTTCGTTTTAAAAGACGCCGCGGCGCACGTCCTCCTCGAAGCCAAGGCCAAGGAGCTGGCCCTGCTGGCATACCGCCGCCAATTCAGGATCCGGGAATCAGGACGGTAATATTTTCACGCCCACGATTTTTCCCGCTTGCATTTTGAATTCTATTTTAATACTTTCCAACCCGGAGGCTTAGCTCAGCTGGAAGAGCATCTGACTCTTAATCAGAGGGTCGCGGGTTCGAACCCCGCAGCCTCTACCAATTTTCGCTTTAATATTCAATGACTTACAGAAGGTTAGGTTTTCCCTTCCCATCGCCTGTTTTCCCTTCCGGGGCTCCTTCGGGGCGCCCAACTTGTTCCTGAGGTGGGATATTCTTCAACGTTTCACCAGATTTTGAGCCGTTGTTGGGATGGAAGAATGTAAATTTCTTCATTTCCTGTGCCTGATATTCCTGCAGCAGATGTCCATAGGTCTGTTCAATCATTTGGGTGTTTGCGTGTCCAGCCCGTCTCCTGAGGACATCCTTGGAAATGCCGCTCATTAAACCATGGCTAATTGAATAATGGCGAAGGTCTTTGCTGGTAAAGTAAGAAATGCCCGCTTTCTCTCGTGCCTTTGCGAATGCTCTTTTGAATCCATGGGCTTGCTTATTTTTATTATTAGGATTAAAGAAAACCCAGTCGTGGGGATTTTGAACAGCCTTGAATGTTTTCTGCCATTCCTGTCGCCAATCAAGAAGAATTTGCCGTAATTCTGGCATCATAACAATGTTACGTCTACGTGCATTTTTCAACGGGTTGCCTTCCTTGGGGACAATGTTAATAATGTTGCTTTCAAAATCTATGTCTTTCCACTCTACAAAAAAAGACTCCTTTTGGCGTGTTGACGTGTAGACACGGAACCAAATCCATGTGACGAGTTGTTTTCCATGCCTTATTTTTCTTGCAGCATGGACGAAGCACAAAAACTTGTCATGGGAAGGAATGATCACTTCTTTTCGCATCACTTTTAGGTTTTTTATTTCCTTTGCTGGATTATTTACTGCTGCCCCGACCTCAATTCCATATTTGAAAATACAGCGAAGAAGGTTCAGTTCCAAATTAATAGTGCGATTTGATATTCCATTATTTGTACGTTGTTGGATATGCCATTGAATATCAGTGTGCTAACAACCAGATCTTGAGAACGAAAGAGGGATAAAACTGGGTGACACTTCTTCCTGTGAAGGCAAAGAGGAAAGGAAGAGGTGTTACCGATGAACGATAAGAGAAGCAAGAGAGGA
>Ga0172380_10009543_pt1 | contig 10320 bp, 11 predicted proteins | sample Leawe162metaG_FD_119747 | JGI IMG/M metagenome (GOLD analysis project Ga0172380, IMG submission 119747) | Leachate microbial communities from a municipal landfill in Southern Ontario, Canada - Leachate well 162 metaG | ecosystem: Engineered > Solid waste > Landfill > Unclassified | place...
CAAAGCGCTTATACTTTAGTCAAGGGGCGAGATACACCTCAGACACCTCACGGATATATCGGACGCGCAGGGCTTTATGAAGTCATGGACGTAACCGAAGAAATCCAAAATCTTATTGTTAAACAGGCGACAAGCGCCGAAATCCAGAGGGCGGGTATAGCCCAAGGTATGATTACAATGAGGCAAGATGGGTATCTCAAAGCACTGACGGGTCTCACGACGCTCGAAGAAGTAAACCGCGTAGCATCAGACATCGCGTAAAGAACAACAAGGTGGAAATATGAACAGCCAAGAATTACGAATCGAACTACTACTAGAAGAAGTAGTAAAGCGACGAGCCAGCGACTTACACCTTCAGGTGGGTTTGCCACCGATGCTTCGCGTTGACGGCAGCCTCGTGCCGGTACCTGGCTACGATGCGCTCGATGAGTCAAAGGTTGAGGTCCTTGTATTCGCTATCCTAAGTGAAGACCAGCGACAAATCTTGCAAAAAGACAAAGAGTTCGATTTTTCCTTTGCATTTGGTAACCTAGGTCGTTTCCGTGTCAACGCCTTCAATGAACGAGGTAATTTGGCTGCCGCTCTTCGACTGATTCCAAACGAGATAAAGAGCTCGATTGAACTCGGCATGCCACCGGTCGTTGCCAACTTCGCTGATTATCCCCGAGGGCTGGTGTTGATTACTGGACCAACTGGAAGTGGTAAGTCGACGACACTAGCAGCCCTAGTCGATAAAATTAATTCCGAGCGAGCAAGTCACATCATTACCATTGAAGATCCGATCGAGTTTACGCACAAATCAAAGAAGTCAGTTGTTGTTCAACGAGAGGTGCATTATGACACCTATAGTTTCTCGGCAGCGCTTCGATCATCGCTCCGCCAGGATCCGGACGTCGTAATGATTGGTGAGATGCGTGACCTTGAGACTATCTCTGCAGCCATTACGATTGCCGAAACGGGCCACTTAGTGTTTGCGACCCTACACACCAACTCCGCAGCGCAGTCGATTGATCGTATGGTTGACGTGTTTCCGCCGCATCAGCAGTCACAAATTCGCGCACAACTAGCGAATATCCTTATGGCTATCTGTTCACAGCGCCTTGTACCAGCTATTGGAGGAGGCCGAGTGGTTGCAGCTGAGATACTGATTGCTAACCCAGCTGTGCGTAACATTGTCCGTGAAGGTAAGAGTCACCAACTCGACGCTATTATCCAGACGAGCGCCGATCAAGGGATGCAGACAATGGATCGTACGCTCGTTAGCCTGGTGCAGGCGGGAACGATTACCTTTGATGAAGCACGAGCATGTGCTGTTGATTTGACTGAGTTTGAACGTTTAATGCGAGGGTAGCGAGAACACGTGAAGCGATTTAATTATGAAGCGAGAGATCAGGCGACCGACAAGGTAGTTCGGGCAAGTATTCAAGCCGATAGCGAGCAGGCTGCAGCTAAGATGTTGCTTGCTCAAGGATTTACTCCGCATGATATCAAGGAGATTGACGAATCAAGTAACATCCTTGCGAAACTAACGGGTCGAATCAATACCAAAGATAAAGTAATCTTCACGCGACAACTTGCGACACTGATTGGAGCGGGCCTGCCGCTTAGCCAGAGCCTTCATACGGTGCAGGACCAGACGGCAAACGCGCGGCTTCGTACGGTCATCGAAGAAATCACTTCTTCGGTTGAGGGAGGTAAATCACTCTATGATTCTTTCTCGAAACACCCAGATATATTCAGTAATGTATTTTTGGCGCTTATCCAGGCCGGTGAAGCATCGGGTACACTCGATGATGCGTTGCTTCGTGTTGCGGCACAGCAAGAAAAAGATGCCGCGATGATGAGTAGAATTCGCGGTGCGATGGTTTATCCAATGATTGTCCTGGTTGTTATCATGCTCGTCGTGGTCTTTATGCTCGTGACAGTTGTCCCGCAGGTCAAGAAGCTTTACGAGGATCTTAACCAGACTTTACCATGGATTACGCAGATTATGGTGAGCGTGGCTGATTTTATGGTTAGCTTCTGGTGGGTTGTTATCTTACTTGTTGTCGCGCTTATTTTCTTCGGTCGACAATATCTCGCGACCGAAGGTGGGATTAAGACAAAAGACGCCCTAAAGCTTAATATGCCTATTTTTGGCGGCATGTTCCAGAAGCTCTACATGGCGCGCCTTGCTCGTACCGGCCAGACGCTACTTAATACGGGCGTGCCTATGCTTGATATGCTGAGAATTACTGCACAGGCGGTGAACAATACGCTTGTAAGCGGGTCGATCCTTCGAAGTGCCGAGAAGGTCAAAGGTGGTAAGGCGCTCTCTGAGTCGATCAAATCCGAAGACTACATCTTGCCATTTGTTCCGCAGATGATTAGCATTGGCGAGCAGTCAGGAAAAATAGATGAGATGCTCGGCAAGGCAGCACAGGTGTACGAAGATGACCTGGACGAGGAAATCAAGTCGATTTCTACGGCAATCGAGCCGATACTGATGGTTGTGTTAGCGGTAGTAGCCGGCGGGCTAGTAGGAGCAATTCTACTACCTATCTATGGCCTGGTGAATAACGTCGGCATCTAAGAAAGCCTAGACAACTCGAGAGCTTCGCGCTATGATAACCGTAAGCAATATGCTAAATAAGTTCGTAGAAAGGGTGGGATACCAGATGAACGTCAACACGAAACAAAAAGGATTTACAATCATCGAGGTGGTCTTGGTGCTTGCGATTGCAGCCTTGATCTTCCTGATGGTATTTATCGCCTTACCGGCACTGCAGCGCGGTCAGCGAGACACGGCACGTAAGCAAGACGCCAATACCGTCATTACGGCTCTCAATACATGGAAGGGTAACCACCGTGGAGCATTGCCAGACTTTACCGAGACTAGTGTGCGTACGGAATTCCAGGGTAACTACGTAAAGCAACTTGGTCAATATGACGCGACCGAGGATACTACATTCAAGTATATTGACGGTACTGACGTATCATCTGACTTGACGACGGATACGATGCAAGTTTCAACAAATGCTCAGTGTAACGAAGACGGAAGCTCACTGCAAGACGGCTCAACCCGCTCGGCGGCAGTGCTTATCAAGCTTGAAGCCAGCGATGCGACTGTCTGTATCGACGCGTAGTTAATCTGTAAATTAAAAAATAGAGCATATAACAGTGCTCTATTTTTAATTCATCGAAGTTCTGTATAATGAGTCGTAATGAATATACTTATGTTTGGATATTTCGCAGCTATTGTTTTTGGCCTTGCGCTCGGATCGTTCGCGGGAGCTACGGTTTGGCGTCTACGTGCGCGGCAGCTGAAAGAAGATAAAGCGGCTGGTGAGAAAGTCGATAGCAAGGAGCTAAAAACCCTTCTTCCGCTTACGAAAGCGACGCTAAAAAATGATCGGTCCCACTGCCTTCATTGTGGCCATGTGCTTCGCTGGTATGACCTCGTGCCTCTCATTAGTTGGGCGAGTACTGGTGGAAAGTGTCGCTACTGTAAGCATCGAATTGGCTGGTTTGAGCCTTTGATAGAGCTCGGTACCGCGGTACTATTTGCAGGGTTCTATCACTACTGGGTGCTGTCGTATGACACGGCAACATGGCCGCTCCTGGTCGTATGGGCAATTATCCTTGTGCTGATGATGATCTTGCTCGCTTATGATGCTAAATGGTTCCTCTTGCCAAATAAAGTAATGTTCCTACTAATTGGTCTAGCCGTGGGTGTGGCGGCCTGGAATATAGCAACGTCAGCCAGTCCTGTAGATACGCTCTGGTCAACGGCAGTTGCCATTCTTATACTAAGCGGCCTCTACTTAGTACTGTGGCTTATTTCGCGTGGAGCATGGGTTGGTTTTGGTGACGTTAAGCTTGGTTTAGCTCTCGGGCTGCTACTGGGCGATTGGCAGCTAGCCTTTCTCACGCTTTTTCTCGCTAACCTTCTGGGCGTTGTGGCAGTCTTGCCTGGTCTAGTAACGAAAAAACTATCACGTAAAGCTCACGTTCCATTCGGTCCGTTTCTTATACTAGGCTTTTTTATTGCTCTATTTGTCGGGGGCGAGCTTATCGATGCCTACGTGCATTTCACGACGACGCTTATGCTATAATTGACTCAACATGAACATGCCAGCGCATCGAGGATTTACGATCATAGAAGTCATGCTGTTTTTGGCCATTTCAGGGGTCATGGCGGCGCTACTTCTCGGCGGGTGGACTTTGATGATCAATACTCAGCGCTACAAAGATAGTACCGATACGGTCTATGGGTATATCCAAGACCAATACAATTTGGTGTATAACGTCGAGAATGAACGCAGTTCCTCGCTTACCTGTACTAGTGGCGGGCAAATCGTCAACGGTACAGGAGATTCAAGAGGGCAATCCGACTGTGTGTTAATGGGGCGGTTTATCAAGCTGACAAACGGTACGACTTTCCGTAGCTATGCAGTAGTCGGTCGCGAACCGTCTGCAGGGGCTGCCGGAAGCGATACGGATATTATCAAGAGTTATAATCCTACAGTCGTGGGGCAGTCAATCGGTCTGTCTGAGGTCGAGCAAGTTGTGCCGTGGGGCGCGGTCATAGAAGGGCAGGCTGGAAATACGGATTCGCTCAATTTAAATATTATGCTTCTACGCTCGCCCGAGAGCGGCATCGTGCATCGCTACATCGCCAACGGCTCTAGTCAGGTCGACCCAGTTATCGACCTTAGTGAAATAAAGAACGACAACGAAGATGATGATGTGATGTTCTGTTTTGAGCCTGGCGTAATGGTCCAGGGCGGCAAGCAGGCTGTGGTAATCCGCAAGTATGCCTCGTCGCGTAATTCCGTGGAGACACTGGGGAGCGACAACGGATGCTAAGAGGGTTTCAACGAGGTGACACGATTATCGAGGTGCTTCTGGCAGTCACCGTTTTTAGTCTCGTATCTGTCGGCTCAATGGCTATTATGAATCGCTCGGCAAATACCGCTCAACAAGCGATCGAAATTACACTTGTACGTCAGCAAATCGATGCTCAGGTTGAAGCGCTTCGCGCAGCACATCAGGCGTACTCACGGCTACTCACGCAAGAAGAGCGAGATAGCTCCATGTGGGTAAGATTGACGAGCTCGACCGCTACACCTATAACTCCTACTGAGGGCTGCCCGAAGCAGGAAGAACTCCGTTTCCACCGTGCCTTTATCATGAACCCGCAATCTGCGTCGATGCTTACTACCGATGATAATGCGCTTGTATCGATGCTAAGCGAGGGGGCCCCAGTATTTCCTCAGTTTGATTCTGAGACCGGAGTCGGGTACGGACTATGGATAGAGCCCACAAGAGTATCCGCCGATAACAGTGCGATTAGTGATGCATACAATTTTCGTGTTCGCGCCTGCTGGTTTGGTCCTGGCATGAGCACACCGATGAATCTTGAGACGATAGTGAGGCTCTATGATGTGGGGTAGACGTGTTGTTCGAGGCTTCACCTTGGTAGAGCTGATGCTTTCCGTCTCATTCATCGCTGTCTTGTTGCTTGCTATAGCGATGCTTGTCATCCAGATGTCGGCAATATACAACAAAGGACTGACGTTAAGAGAAGCGAATCAAGCGGGACAGTTTATTAGTAGCGAGGTTCAGCGGGCGTTAAATCAGACCTATAGCAATGCAGTAGAAGTTGCAGAGCTGCCTGAATCTCAGGGCGGACGACTGTGCGTCGGCGGCACTGTGTACGCATGGAACTACCCGGGGAACAATAATGCGGGGTTTGAGCGTACCGATGCGATTAATCAGATCGGTAATCCTCGCAGTTCTAATGTACGTTTCGTCAAGACATCCGGAACAGCCGATCAATACTGTCAGGTACAAAGCAACGGCACGTGGATACCCCTGCCAGCTGATGCTACGGAATTGCTTTCGAGTGGCAACGCCAATATCGCTATTCATTCGTTTAGTCTCGACAAATCAAGTGTTGCAGAAGATAGTACACAGACAATCTATACTATAAAGATAATCATTGGGACGCCGAATACCGGGCTTATTACAGAGGGTAATTCGAGGCGATGCAAAGCAGACAACAAAAAAGATGATGAGTGGTGTGCGGTGAATGAATTCAACTTCACAGCCCGATCAGGCAATAGGGAGGTACTAAAATAATGCGCGAAAAACAGCGCCATCAGCAAGAAACGGGCGGCGTATCGATTTTTATCGTTATCTTTACGGCACTTCTCGTGACGATCGTGACAGCAAGCTTTGCTCAGCTGATGGTGCGTAACCAACAGCAGGCGAGCGCGAATGATCTCTCGCAGAGTGCATATGACTCGGCACTTGCTGGGGTGGAAGATGCCAAACGAGCGTTGGTAAGGCTTCAGGAGTGTGAGAATGAAGATGATGACGACGGTAGTCCAAGCTTTTGCGGGGGTATTAGGGATGCTCTCGAATCACAGAGCTGTAGCTCTTTGCAGACTGCAGGAGTGGTAAGGTTTGAGGATGGTGAAGTGCAGGTTGGTGACAAGAAGCTCAACCAAGCCTACACCTGCGTTAAGGTACAGCTCGATACACCGGACTTCAGGGGGGATGGGATTGCTCCCGGTGTCCCAGTAGTCGTTCCCTTGAAATCAAAGACGACATTCGATTCGGTGCGCCTCTCGTGGTTCACCAAGGAGGATCTCGACAAAGCGAGCTCATACTCTGGTGTTGAGGCAGTGTCTTTTCCGAATAGTGGCGGCTTATTGCCACAGAATGGAGATGATGATGGAGGATGGCCAAACTACGCGCCAGCGTTACTTCGTGCGCAGCTTATCCAATTCAAAAAGGGCGATATAGATCTTAGTGAGTTCAATCAGAAGGGTACGCCGAACGCTCGTACGCTATTCTTATACCCATATGACCTCGGCTTAGGTACCCCAGGCGTTCGTCAATTCTCGGCCGACAAGAGGCGTAGCGACACGACGAAGAATGCTCCGGTACCTGCCACCTGTAACGAAACCTTTGATGAGTATAACGGGTACGCATGTCAGGTTGAGCTTACGCTACCTGAACAGAGTGGCGGTGGTACGAGGGAGGCATATTTACAGCTCCAGGCGTACTATCAGCAGTACACGAGCTTTAAGGTAGAGCTAGTAAGAGGGGGTACCACGGTGGAACTCAATGAGGTTCAGCCAAGGGTCGATTCGACGGGCCGCGCTAGCTCGCTGTTTCGGCGAGTAGAAGCTAACATATCTCTTCGTAACGATGGTATTAGCCTTCCGTATCCAGATGCAGCACTATCTGTTAGCGGTGGTTTATGCAAAAACTTCTTTATCACCGATGCTAGTGACGAATACAAGGTGCACGATAGCCCGACTTGTCCGGACGAGTAGGTATTTATATGTACAGTACGCGGCTTCTAGTTACTGTGAAACTTCTCGTGGATTTCACGAAGATGCTCGTCGGTAACGTGAGTGTATACTTGAGTCGTCGAGATACTACTGTGACCGAGCATACTCTGAACGCTTCTAATATCGGCACCGTTCATGAGCAAATCGGTTGCGAAGCTGTGGCGCATTGTGTGAGGTGAAACATGCTTCGTAATGCCGGCAAGCCGGGCATACTTACTGACCATACGCTGAATACTGCGGGCGCCAAGACGACGATAGTCACCACTGCGACTGGGCAGATTGTTTCGGCTATAGCTTAGGAAGAGGGGCGGTAGGTTATCGAGCCTCGAAGCCAAGTAGCTTTCGACCCACTCAGCGGCTGCATCACTCACAAAGACGGGCCTGTCTTTCTGGCCTTTACCCCGGACCATGAATTCGCGTCGTTTAGTGTTTACATGTCCACGATTGAGATTCACGAGTTCCGATACACGTAATCCGCTTGAAAAAAGCAGCTCGATGATCGCACGGTCTCTTAGTCCCTCTTCATTCGATGTATCAATTACATCGATAAGCTGTTTCACCTCGTCGTAATGGAGAAAGGTAACTTGTTTGCGAGCTGCCTTTGGCAATTTAATTTTATCTGGCGAGAGGGAGGCGATATCTCGTTCAGAGAGGTATTTTAAAAATCCGCGTAGGGCAATCAAATGATAACTCTGGGTGATAGTTGCGAGTTCGTCGCCATTGTCGTTCTTGTGACGATTTAACCACAGACGGTATCGCCGTATAATTTCTGTTGTTATTTTATCGACTTTTATGTCATCACTGAACTCTACAAAACGCTCCAGATAGAGACTGTAGTTCTCGGCTGTCCTTGACGAGCGCCCTCCTTCGACTTCTAGCGACTCGATATAGTCGAGAATAAGTTCAGACATATACATACCCTAAGTATACGCTAATGCTACAATGGTTGTATGAATCTATTTGAGGTGATACTCCTTGGTCTCGTGCAGGGATTAACTGAATTTATCCCCATAAGCAGCTCGGGACATCTTGTTATCGTCCAGCAGCTACTCGGTCATCAGTCCGATCATTTATTTCTTGAAGCGATAAATATTGGTACGTTTCTCGCTCTTCTTATCTATTTCTGGCCGCGTATCATTTTGATACTTAAAGACGTGCTTCTTTATAAAAAATACCGACTAGCGCGAAACATCCTTCTTACGTCGATTCCTGCCGGATTGGTAGGTTATCTGGCAGCTGATTTCATTGCTGGATCGGCATTCTTCGGAAGTACAATTGTCGTAATGCTTACCTTGGCTATCGTTGGTGTAGTTATGGTGGTACTCGAGAAACTGCCGAAGCTCTCGCAGATGAAAACGGGCGAAACGCTAACGATTCCCAGGTCTCTACTGATTGGTCTTGCGCAGACGGTCGCGCTTATCCCTGGCGTATCACGATCGGGGAGCACGATTATTGCGGGCCGTTTCATGGGGCTTTCAGCGAAGATGGCTGCAGAATACAGCTTCCTCGCCAGCTTGCCGATCATGGCCGGGGTGACGCTAAAAGTTGTTCTCGAAAACGGGGACTATCTCGCTGCAAATGCGAGCAATCTACTCGTCGGTAACTTCGTTGCTTTGGTATCGGGCATGGCTGCCGTACATTTCTTGCTTGGTTACCTCGCTAAACATAGCCTTGCTGCATTTGGATGGTACCGTATAGCCCTAGCAGCTATTATCGGCCTCTGGCTTTTGATACAATTGTAGGGAAGAAACAATCCCAAAGGAGAAACTGTGAGTAAAAACGCCATTGAACAGACGTTAGTATTATTTAAGCCGGATACGGTCCAGCGTGGACTCGTCGGGGAGATCTTGACTCGTTTTGAGCGAGTTGGACTAAAAATCATCGGCACGAAAATGATTTTTCCCGACAAAGACCACTACTATCAGCACTATGAAGGTATCGGTCATATGGTTACGCGTCGCGGCGAGAAAGCTTTTGACGTAACGCTCCAGATGATGATAGGCGGTCCAGTGATTGCGATGGTGTTTGAGGGCGTTGAAGCGGTTGCCCTCGTCAGAAAGCTTGTCGGTGGAACAGAACCGAAGTCGGCACTGCCTGGTACTATTCGTGGCGACTTCTCACATATGAGTTTTGAGTATGCCGACAACAAAGACAAAGGCATTCCAAATTTGATTCACGCCTCAGGCGATCCGGAAGAAGCTGAAAAAGAAATCGGCCACTGGTTCTCTGATGACGAACTCTACGATTATGAAGTGTTGAACGAGAAGTTCACGAGGTAGAAGGGAGTATAAATCTCGACGGTCCGTACTCGTGTTACGAATCTACCAAAAGTAAATAACCAGTCGAATGACTGGTTATTTACTTTTGGTACCCCGGGCAGGAGTCGAACCTGCAACCCTTTCCTTAGGACGGAACAGCTCTATCCAATTGAGCTACCGGGGCATACCATAAGGGAAGGCTAGCCTTCCCGATGCTTTCCGAAGTAAATTCGTAAAGCATCTCCCATTCACTGAAGCTCGTCTGACGACCCAGAGCCTCGCGGCGGACGCATTCCTATTGTATACTAAAGAGCATAATGCGAAAAAGGGCAGAGGAAGCACAAAGGGACTTTGAAGGACAGCGCGATGGTGAAGAGCTTCTCTTTGTCTTCAGGCGCCACGTCATCGCAATGCGAAAGGGTTTCTATGGGCTACTGATTCCATTCGCACTCAGTGCGATTCCACCACTTATTTGGCAGGATAAGCTCGAGCTTTTCTTGTTGCCTCTGGGTGGTCTCGTTATCGGACTGGTTATCTTCAGCTACCATTTCATGCTTTGGTACTACACAGTCTATATCGTGACTGATCAACGACTCCGACAAGTGACTCAAAAAGGTTTTTTTGGTACCGATGTTGTGGAGCTACAGCTGTCAAAGATCCAAAACATAAGCTATAATATACCTGGATTTAGTGGCGAGGTGTTCGGATATGGAACA
>Ga0172380_10009544_pt1 | contig 10319 bp, 7 predicted proteins | sample Leawe162metaG_FD_119747 | JGI IMG/M metagenome (GOLD analysis project Ga0172380, IMG submission 119747) | Leachate microbial communities from a municipal landfill in Southern Ontario, Canada - Leachate well 162 metaG | ecosystem: Engineered > Solid waste > Landfill > Unclassified | place...
AACAAATCCCCGAAATTGACGAAAGGGGATGTGCGGTGGAAGACACGCAACATGAGGAGATTTCTATGGACGTAAATAGTGCGGAGCCGAAGTCGGCAAACTTGCTGACACTTCCTCCCCCGGGCATCCATGAACACTACATGAGGAGAACACAAAAAGCTCAACTCATCGCGGTTTACGGCCTCATCGGCAGCCACCAGCCAGTGCCTGAACGTCGCTGGAGGGAGGCTGTCGTAAGTACAGATCCGAACATGAGCGATTCCGCGATAAATTCGTGGCTTTACCGTCTGACCAAAGTCACCAAATTAGTAACAGACAGTTTTCATGCTGGAAACTGTTGTTACAAGTGGAACGTCGACATTCTCCGTGCATTCTTCGGAATGCCTCCGGAGGAAGTCTCGTCTGCCGCGGAAGCTCCAGCATCAGCGCCCGCACCTTTGCCGGAAGAAGTGGCGACTGTGCAGGAAGAAGTGCCTGACGCCATCGTCGAAGTCATGCAGCCGTTGACTGAGCCGGAGAAGGCGGCCGAGTTCGCAGAGTTCGTGGCCACGGCGCAGCCATCGTACCTTGATCAGCTGCGCGCGCAGCACGTCGAAGCAGTTGCGGCATATGAAGCGCAGCACGAACGCATACAAGAGGCGCGGATGCAGATTAGCACTTGGAACAACGCTTTAAGGCAGGCCGAAAACGCTGTCCTGCCGTTGGCGGCTGCGATGTCGGAGCGCGAGAAAGAGCTGAAGGCAGAGCTCCAGTCCATTGCGCAGACTGAGGTACGCAAGATTACTCATCAACTCAAGGATCTGTCGCCGGATGTTCGCGAGCAGGTCATGCGCTTGTTGAGCGGTCAGCAGCGGTAATCGCGCTGCAACACCCCCCGAACCCCGCCGCTCGCGTCATCAGGACGCGGGTGGTGGGGTTGTTTAATTTGAGGGTTTTTTAATACCGCCGAGCTTGACAATCTCCCCGAAATAGTGCTAAATATCAAGTACTCAGACAAATTTTGTCTGTAAAACGAACGCAAGGTGGGTGCCTCATGGGGAAACACAAAGCTCCGATTTGTCCGGTTACCGAGGAAGATCTGCAGCGGATTTTGAGCCGAGGGATTGATGAGTTTGGGCTGTCCGAGGAAATTCGGGCGGTCTGCGTTATACACCGCGTGTATACCATTCACGATTTGTACGAGCTTAGCGCGGATTCGCTTGTGGCAACTGAGTTTACAAGCGATCACGTCGAAATTCTGCGACAACTTTTGACCACGCTCGGTCTGAAGCGCAGAACGCCGCGTCCGTTGTCGCCGCGCGACCAGATCACTGTTCGGTGCAGATGCGGCAATGAATACCTTAAGCATTATCGGGGTGTTGCGTCAGAAAATATCAACTACCGAGAAGCGAATTTGAAGTATTCGAGTCGCTTGATGTCGCGCAGCGGCGTCGATCGCGCGTTTGCTCGAGACATGCTCGTTCTTGTTAACGCGGCGGCAGTGCGCAAACACGCGTATGAATTTTTTGGGTATTTGCAGAGCGGCATCCAAATTCAGGATTGTAGCATCTCACTCGAGGACCTGGTTGCTCAAGGGAATCTGGGCATGATGCGTGCTACGGAGGACTTCGACCCGCGCGTCGGTGTTCAGTTTCTCACGTACGCTGTTAACTGGATAAAACAGTACATTCGGCGCTATGTGTTTGGGGGCGGGATCATTCGGATCCCGGTTCATCTGCAACAAACAATTAGCCGCTATAATAAGCAGGTGGAAAAGCTACCGCTTGGACTCACAGAGGAGGATCAGTCGAAGATTTTGTGCAAGAAACTCGAGATGACCCCGCGGAAATTTGCTGCGTTTGTCGCACTCCTCAAAGAGGTTCGGCTGCTGAAACCGAAGCGGCTCGATCACAGAGATAGCTCGGACGACCTAACCGGCAGCTTGCACGAGACGATCCCGGACACGAACTCAGCACCCGTCGATGATCTTGTTCACGACGCGCTGCAACAGCAGGACATCAAAGCTCTGGTTCGTGAGGCGATGGAAGGAATAAATCTGACAGAGCGCTTCAAAAATGTTCTCGTGCTCAGATTCGGTTTGGACGGCGGGGAACCCAAAACGCTCCAAGAAATTGGAGATATGTACGGAGTGACGCGAGAAACGATCCGGCTCAATGAGAGTGACGCACTCGAGAAAATGAGAAAAAGCAGTCAGTGGAATCGCCACCGGGACCTACTGGAATCCGTCTTCGAAGTAGATTCGTAGCGGAAAATACACGCTGCGGCCTGGACATGGGCTACTGTTGAAACCTCGACCGAGGGGACGGCAGTAGCTTTTTAATATTGACAGCCACTTTTGCAATTACTTCACAACTCGGAGTCACACACAGGTGGTTTTTTAATTGTGCATCTGCGCGATTCGCTAGCAACCAAAAAATCGATTTCAACAATTTTTTTCCGACGCAACATATCAATGCAGTGCTCAGGCCATTCGATTAGCACGACTGCGTCGGGCTCGTTCAAAAAATCTTCGATGCCAGCGGCGCGCAATTCGTCAGATGATTCAGCGCGATAGGCGTCGATGTGGACAAGTTTTTTTATGCCGCGGATTTCATGGGGAAGTTCGTAGAGGTTCATGAGGGTAAAGGTCGGGGAGGTTACGGTTGCCGTAATGCCAAGCGTTGCAGCGAACGCTTTAGCAAAGGTTGTTTTTCCAGCACCGATGGGGCCGGATAGCGTTATAATTTCGCCGCCCGAAACAGTGGCCGCTAGTTCCCGCGCCATTTTTTCGGTATCTTCCATCGTTTCTAAATTATAGTCGGTTCGCATAGCACATTTATGTTGATGGGATTCTATCACGAGCTGCGCGTTTGTGCTATAATTTATTCAAACTATGTGGACGATGCTAGTTATTAAACTCGTCGGCGCAATTCTTCTCATTCTTGCGAGCACACTGCTTGTCGATTGGGTGTTTAGCGGGTCAAAATGGGCGCACAAATATTTTTCGCGTGCGCCAGAAATTTGGCGACCGATGGAGGCGGGGGATGCAAAAAAAACCGAGCGGCGCGTGGTACAGATGTCGCTGCTGATGTCGTTTATTTTTAGTCTCACGTCGCTTCTGTTTTATTTCGTGATGCGTCCAGGGCTTATATTCACGGTGCCGCTCGTTCGGGCATTTGCAACAGCAACGTTTTTGTGGCTTTTGATCCCGCTCCCGCAACTCATCACGCAGCATCTATTCATCAAATATCATCCGGGCACAACAGCGCAGCAGCTTGCGGGGTGGTATGTAAAACTGTTTGCTGCAAGTTTAATTTTGTCCTTTCTGTTTTAAACTACTATGACACAGCTCCTTCATCAAAACATTCTCTCGCTGTTCGGCCTTGGGACATCAAGTCAGGCAACAAAAAATGAACTCATGGGTCGACTCATCGAACTTGTTGAAAAACGGGTAATGGTTAAAGTTTTAGATCGCATGCCGCCGCCCCAGCAAGAAGAGTTTTTGCGAATTTTAGAGATTGGAACCGACGAGGAAAAAACAGTTTTTTTGCAATCGCATGTGCCGGATGTCAATCGTTTAATCGATAGCGAGGTCGCGCATCTGAAACAGCAGGCGCACAATTTTGGTCAACGTTTTGCCGTTCAAGGAGCTTAAATTCTATGGAGGAAGTATTGCAACCAAACCAGGAAACGGCGCTGTCGCCAGAAATGTTGAATGCGATTAAGTACAAAAATGAATTTTACGCGAAACTATTTACAGATTTTATTGAAAGTGGGCGAGAGGAGAAGGGAGAGAGTTTTAAAGCATATCTAGAGGAGTTGTTTTCACATGCAGACGAAGCTGATGCGAGCATCATTTTGAAGCTTATTGAAATGCTTGAGACCAAAAGCCCGTTCGATATTTTAATAAATGCCGCAACTGATTATCGAGTTGTAAATAAAACTGCCGAATTTTTAAACATAATTAAAAGAGATTCTAATAAGTTCATCCTAGAAAATAAAGATGCAATTAGAGATTCTCAGCAGCTTGATTTACTTGCGGCGGCAGTTATTGATTCGAATAGTACAAGTGAAATGAGTAAACTATTCCAACGCTATGTTTGTGCGTCAGCGATTGATAGTCTTCGAGAGGTGCTTAAAGATGAACCAAAAAGTGATGCTTATATAAATTTAGAACATGCAATTGCAAAGTCTGAAGATATTGAAAAAGACATCGTAACGCGAGAATATATTGAAGAGTTTGGTGAACAGTCGCTGCTTCCGAGTGCAATTCCGCGCGAAGGCGGGATAATTACGTTGCCTGTTCTGGTTAGTAAGGATGGTTCGATGCATGCGCGAACGACTGTGACAAAAAAGCCTGGAAAAATGGAGTCGGAGCGTTTCCAAATAGATTTTGGGGGAATGAAGGCACCTGAGGGAATTGTGGGGCTTGTTAGTTTATCGTTTCGGCTCGCGTCAAAAAAAGATGGGGTTTTGAAATTAGAAAATCCGGACTATGCTTTTGCGGAACCTGGAACAGTGACGCAGCCAATTGCGTATGACCGCGGGTTTGGGTATTTACTGCCGGATGGTCGGCTGTTTGCAATTTCCCAGTATGATGCGCCAAAAATCGATACAGCAACCGGTTTTTCGAAAACGCCAGATGGGCTTTCGATGAATAGATTTCCGACGGTAATAATCGAAAAAGTTACCAAGGATTCGATGGCCGAAACGAGGAGTGTTTATTATGGAAAAGTTTTGTCGCACGACGAATACAGATATCAGCAGCAGTACGAAGCGGTTTTTGAGCAGTATTATCAGCGAACAAAAAGAACCTCAGCAGATAAGGAAGAGGCGTTTGTACGATTCGCGCTCGTGCATCCAAAAAAGACGCGCGACGAGGTTGCACATGAAATTCGAGAGCGCTCACAAGAAAATCCGATTGATATCGTGGTGAGTTCAAATCATCGTTCGATGAAATTGGGATTTGATGTGCTTCAAACAAAACTCGATAAGCTGATTATAACGGACGAAAATCGTGCGTTGGTTGAAGAATTTACGACGTTATTTAATAAAGCGAAGGAGTGCGTTACAATGTTTAACAAACAAACAGATGTTGCGACGCGTGTGCAGACAGAAGCGTTTTTTGCGCGGCCAGATGCGTGGGACCCTTATGTTGAATTTTTTCGACGACTTGACTCTGATGAGATTAAAACGCTGCTCGGGGGTACCGATATTCGCGGCTCATTGTTTACATCGGATTTGGATGGAGAAATGTCGGTCATGCTTTTTAATCAGGCAGGAATTCGAACGCGCGTAACACCGTTTATTCCAGACACGAATCGATTTAAACCATATCTAGAGTCGGCAATTCATGTGGACATTTCACATGGCAGATCTCGCCAGATTGAAACAAACGCAGCGTCCGGTCCGTGGAACGGTGTATCGGTTTTTCTCGATGAGGACGATCACCATGTGTTTAGCGCAGCGCAGGCGACCTATGACCATTTGCGTTTGATGGGCTTGTTTGAAAGTGAGAAAGTTGCGAACTATCTGACGCGGTTTATCGATGACCATGACGGGTATCGCGGTATTTATAGTACGCTCAAAGGCTGTCAGGATATTTTCGAGAACGAATACAAAAATATTTATGGAATCGGGACAATTTTAGTTGCATCGGGACGAAATGCTGCGGTTGCGGAGTTTTTTAAGCAGTATGTTCCGCAGATGGAGGACGCAGTTATCAAGCGAAATCCACATGCGGCCAAAAATCCAGACGTTCTTCGAGACATTGTGCTTCGAGAGTTAATCAAGTTTGATGTGCGTCCGTTTTTTAGACAATATATCGGCGACGATATTGATGTTTTGTCTAAAGATCTTGCTGAAAAAATCGAGAGTTCGAAAGCTACTATTAGCGCACTGGAAAAGGATGGATTTGTATCAGATCGGCCGCCGTTTGGGAAAATCTTGTGGGATCCGTTTAACGCAGTTGAACACGAAGGGCTTGGGGCGTTCGCGGCGGGATATGATTGTTATATTGGCTATAATGGCCGTAATAGAACGTGTAAAATAAACTTGGCGCCGTTTCCGGGTCAAGGCGGGCTTCTTCGACAGCTGCCGCCAGATTTATTGAACTTCGATGATGACGGCTCGCAGGTCGGTTCGATTATTAAAGATGGTCGGTATCTTGTTATGAATTCGTCTGCTCGGCGAATTCCGAATCTTGGTTTTGTTGTCGAGAAGATTATTGGACGCAGCAATGCGGGGCCTGGGCTTAAACGATTTATTGCTGAGGAGGTTACTGATGATAAAAAAGGCACAAGACTTTCCCAAAGAGCTTATAGGTTTGTTGTTCCTGAATCTACAATCAATCGATTAAACAATCGCAACAATACGTTGTTGTCTCGCGTAATCTCGGCAATTCCAGAGGGACTCCGACCGCATCTTACGATTGAAGATGAGCCAGCTACGCCAGAGCCTGAGCCAGCTCCGGAGCCGATTGCGGCGTCTCCTGTTGTTCATGAGCCGGCGAGTGAACCAGAGCCAAAATCAGAACCAATCCCTGAGCCTGTAGCTGAACCAGTAGTTGTGGAACCAATTGCCGATCCCGTGATTGAGCCTGAGCCTAGTTTCGAACCTGTTTCTCAGGAGTTTCTTTTAGCCCAAGCTGAATTTAATGTTCAGATTGAGGCTATTCAGATTAATCCCGAAGAGCGATTTACTGATGCTGCGCGGGATATGCGAAGACGTGCTGCGGCGGCGATTGAAAAAATGGCGGCGGCGGCGATTGTTCATCATACAAAAGAAGCTGTCGAGTTGCTGACGGTTGCGCGAGATGCAATTATCGAAGAGTGGGATGAGTCAGTGAAAAAATTTGATGAGGTTGCGTTAGGATTACTCAATTATGAATTCGAAAATGATGATGTTAAGGCTCGATTTTATCGCCAGGTCTATGAGGCCTTTAAAAAAGATATAGGTCTGGATTCCTACGAAGCCATTATCGAGAATCTAACAAAGAATCAGGTTCATGATACTGAAAATAAATAATATGGCAGAAGCATTACTTCGAATTCCTGCAGATGTTTCAGATGAGCTTTTGCTAGCTCATGCACAAGCGTTTTATTTTCGTGTCGTTAAACCTGAACTTCTTCCAAAAAAAGAAACAGAACTTCCGATTGAACCAGTTTTGGCGGAACCTCTAAAGGTTGAACCTGTATCAACGGAACTGCTAGAGGAGATTCCACCAGAATCAAGCGTGCCGCTCGATATTGATGTTCTGCCGCCACCGCCGATTGATCCAAAAGTTTTTGAGGAGCCAAAAAAACCATCGCTCGAATCTGAACTGCGTGCCGCGATTGTTCATTTGTCGCCTGCAACAGTTGATCCAGAATCGGCGCGAGTTATTTTTGATTTAATTGAAGCTCGCCGGCCCGTACATTGTGTTCGTGCAGGACTTACGGATCAGGAGAAAAAAGTCTGGGATACGGAGATTGATGCGTGGTGGAGCGGAATTGGCAAGTCGCAGCGTGAAAAATTTGTTGCACAAGCGCATCGCGTGATGAGTGTTAGCAAACAGGATGATATTAATGCAGAACTTGCGCAGGCGCGGACTATTTCATATCGCCGCATGCTTGATGGAATTTTTTCTCGCGAGCCTGGACGAATATACGAAACGTATGAGGCGGTTAAAAATGGAAAGGATCCGTTTTGTCCGCTTGGATTTTCAGCGAGTGCGTGTGATGCGTGGAAGAAGTTTTTAATTAATGACTGGTTTTCAACATTGAGTGTCGACGAAAAACTTCGGATGGATGCGGTGGTTGCTGAAAATAATAACGCACCTGGACGAGCGAATGAGCTTAAAAAAATGTTGGCGGCGAAATCGGTAGAGCTTGCAACGATGGATTCGCTTCGACTTAAAATTTCGAACCTGTTTGCATCTGACAAGCGAGAAGAACATGGTGCAAAACGTGAGCAACTTATTCGCCAAATCGCAGAAATTAAACGGGAATATCGCGAAATCGAAGTTGGCCAGTTTTTAAATGAAGAAATTGCGCAACTTGATGCGAAACTTCATTCGATTGGGGATCGATCAGGATTTGGTGCGCGGGCGCTTGATGCTGTAAAGTCATTCTTCAATTGGACGGCGATGCTCGAAAAAATTAAGACGCCGTCACCGCTGCGTGGTCGAATTTTTGGCGGACTTTCGGGTGTATATCAAAATGTTCCAGCTACAGTTGAGCGCTGGATGCTTGAGGCGGCGTGTGCTGAAACTGCGGGAGCGCTGCGTGAAAAACGCCAGCTCTCGCCAAATGCGCACAACGAATCGGAGGATGATTTGAAAAAAATGCATAGCTCTCGTATAGGTGAGGGGCGAATGGAAATCGATTGGTCTGCATATTTGCTTGCGCTTCAACATCGAATTACCATTGAAATTGCGCGCGCAACACACCGTGGACAGCCGCTCGCTGCTGCAATTCAAAAAAATCCGCTTGCGGGGTTGTTCGCTGCATATAAAGAGGCGGTTCCTCGTGTTGCACCACAATTTCGCAAACAGGGCGAGCGACTTGATGTTCTTTTGACGGAGCTTCTCGCACAAACGCAGGCGGATTTGTATGTTCGCGGCCGCGGGCGAGCGGGGAATATAAAAAATCTTGTTGCATCAAATGACACACACTGGATCCAATCATTACTCAGAGAGCGTGCGCCGCGCGATCCAAACGAACCTATTGCAATTTCAGGTCATGGCGAAAATGCTTCGGAGCGCAAAGGCCTTGGGCTTCGCTCATCTATTGTCGTCGGGTCTCAGATGACGTCGTCTGCAATCGTCAGAACACTCATCAAGAAATTTGACCCACAGAAATCAGATGTCGCGTGCAATCGCGATACGCTCCAGTTTATGTCAATCGGTAATGTTAGCGAGACTGGAGCTGTACAAAACCAACATTTTATTGGCCGATCGGGTGCGGACACTGTTTCTCTTTATGTTGGAGACCGCGTAATGGCAATCCAAGATATTTCAGCGCCGCTTGGGTTTCGAATTGAAATTACGCGAAATCCACCGCCTGCTCAGCAAGGTCATATTTTGGAGGATTCCAAGGGTCGACCTGAATGGTATTATCAACGTGTTCTTGGGGGTCGCATTTATGCATGGAAATTTGATCGAGCGGGTGCAAAAAAACTTGCGGGACATTTAGACGGACGAAAGTTTGTTCCCGAAGCCGAACGCGTATGGGCATATCGCGATCTCAAAGGCGAAAAACGTACGGTCGGTCAATTTTCAGAGGACATATTTTTCAGACTAGACGGAACCGTTGTGTCAAAAAATAAACTGGGAAAGGGGCGTGTATTCACTGAGATCGGTACATTAGAACAGCCGTTTGGAAATCGGGTAACAGTTGTAGCGTCCGATGGATCTGAAACGGAACTTTCGATTAAGCCAGGCGATCAAACACACTTCGTCACACCAAAAAATATCGTGGTCACCTTCCACGCATCGGTTAATGAAATGAGGGAACTAGGCGCGCTCAAGCGATAAACGGAGCGTGTTCCACATGAGTGCGGCGATGGTTACGGGACCTACGCCGCCGGGGGTTGGAGTTATAAATCCAGCTATTTTTTCGACGTCGACAACGTTAACGTCTCCGACAACTTTTCCGTTTGGTAGGCGATTTGTTCCGATATCGATGACAATAGCGCCCGGCTTTACCATATCCGCCGTTATAATTTGGGGAATTCCAACAGCGACAATTACAACATCAGCCTCAGAAGTTGCGGACGCGGCAATATCTTGTGGTTTAATCCACGAAACCTGCAAGCCTTTGTGCGCGAGCATGAAGGTGAGTGGTTGCAAAAAAACATCCGATTTTCCAACGACGATCGCGCGTTTTCCTTTGAGCGAAACCCCTGTTTTTCCAAGCAGCCATTCGATTGCTTGAATTAAAACCGGCGTATGGACTGCTTGTCCCGTCGTATACGATCCGATATTAAGCGGATGGAAACCGTCGACGTCTTTTTCTGGCGAGACGGTTCGAATAACGGCGTCCGTATCAACGCCTTCAGGAAGCGGCAGCTGAATCAAAATCGCGTCAACGTCAGGCCGGCCATTTAGTGACTCCACAAGCGCGATGAGTTCGTCAGTCGACGCTTCGGCACGTTTGATGAGCTCTAGTTCAACGCCAACAGACTCCGAAACTTTTAATTTGCGCGCAACATAAATATCGCTCGCTGGATCATCGCCAATTTGAACAACCGCAAGGCGCGGGTGAATGTGATTTTCCGCAATCGTTTCTTTAACGAGCGCAAGCATTTCATTCGCGAGCTCTGTTCCAGACAAAATCATATATATTCAGGGTAAGGGACAA
>Ga0172380_10009545_pt1 | contig 10319 bp, 9 predicted proteins | sample Leawe162metaG_FD_119747 | JGI IMG/M metagenome (GOLD analysis project Ga0172380, IMG submission 119747) | Leachate microbial communities from a municipal landfill in Southern Ontario, Canada - Leachate well 162 metaG | ecosystem: Engineered > Solid waste > Landfill > Unclassified | place...
AACGTTCTGAGCGAACATGTAGCTTCCAGGGCAATATAAAATAGGGAAGTATATGGATGTGAAGCAAAAAGCAAAAGCCCAAAGGTAGTTGTTATTTACTTTATATCCCAGAGCTCTTGATAGAAGATAAATTTGATAGAATACCAGGGCTCCAATGAAAACATTCAAATACCCCTGCAAAAAAAATAATCCAAAAGAGTTTGCGACAAAAACAAAAGGCATTAACAATAAAGCAGGGAATGGCCCTAGCGGCCAATAATAGTGGCCGTTAAATAACAGGGTGTCATGCCAGCTACCAGGTCTGTCTAAAAAATAGGTTTTTCCGTGGATGAAAGAATCTGCTAGGTATGTGTATTGTTGGTCTGCTATGCGATTGAAATTAAAATTTATTGTTATAAAAAAAAACAACAAGGCAATCCATAAAACATAATAGTTAAAAACACTTTTTCTAAACAAAGCTAGCATCGGTTTTCCCAGATAATTATCATACGTAGATTAAAAAAACTGAATCCGAAAGAGACCTATTCATCCCGGCTCCTGATGATATATAGCGGCCTATTCTGTGTTTCGGCGTAGATTCTGCCGATGTATTCCCCGATGACCCCGAGAATAATGAGCTGGATTCCGCCCATAAAGGAGGTCACAATCACGATTGTTGTCCAGCCAGCCACAACTTGGTCAGGATGAAATAGGCGCTCCCAGATTGCATAAATTCCCCAAACAAAGCCAACTAGGGCGCTGAATGAGCCGATATAAGAGGCCAATTTGAGCGGAAAAAAGGAGAATGAGGTCAATCCATCAATCGCAAATTTGACCATCTTTCGGAGGGGATAGCCCGTTTGGCCATGTTTTCTTTCATCGCGATCGAACAATACAGCAGTTTGTTTGAACCCGACCCAAGAGGTAAGTCCTCGCATAAACCTAGAGTGTTCGCGAAGCCGTCGCATTTCAATCACCACTTTGCGATCCATCAAACGGAAGTCGCCAGTGTTCTCGGGAATGTTAATATTAGCAAGATTCTTTAAGATTCGATAAAAAATACTAGCTGTAGCTTTTTTGAAAAAAGTGTCCTTGCGCGTTCGTCTCTTGGCATAAACAATTTCATATCCCTCTCGCCACTTCTTGACCATTTCGGGCAAAATTTCTGGTGGATCCTGAAGATCACTATCCATGATGATAACTGCATCGCCCTCGGCATAGTCAAGTCCAGCCGTGATGGCGATTTGATGGCCAAAATTACGAGAGAAATCTAGAATTCTAACATGCTTATCTTTTTGAGCAAGGGCGGATATTTTTTCTAGTGATTTATCTTTACTTGCGTCATTTACAAAAACAATTTCATATTTCCCAAGAGCTGACAAAACCTTTTTGCAACGCGAATAAAGCTCAGCTATATTTTCTTCTTCGTTGTAGATGGGCAGGATAAGCGAGATCATAATTTACAAAACCTTATATAAGAAATATTTTCCATTACTATAGACATTCTCGAAGAGTTTTGGCTCTTTGTCAAGGTTTGCTTTGAAATTCATGTGATCATTGGCGATCAATACCCAACTGGATTTGAAATCAGTCTTAATCCTTCCTAGGTCCTTGCCATCTCTCCCAGAGGAAATATCAGCATATTCTTTGTACAAATTTGGATCAAACTTGTTCATGTATTCAGGGTCAAGGCCAACCAGGTAATAATTTTTGTCATTTAGGAAAAAATAAACTGGGAAAACATCCCAATCATCAGTGAAAACGATATCGCCCTCATTTGATTTTGATTTCAGATATTCATTCACCTCAGTTGCTGCCGGAATATCGAAATTGGTCGTCGTGTCATCGTAGCCCTTGGTGTACTGCTCGTTGTGGTATTTCAGAACGCTCGGCAACATGATTATCAAAATTGAAGCGATGATTAAACCCTCGGGGTCATAAAATTTTTTTATAAGCCCAGTCAGCCTTTCTTCAATATATTTACCACAGAAAACAATGCCGGTGAGTGATGCCCAAAAGGGCCAGTATTCTACGAATCGTTTCGATTTCCATTGCAGTACCAGAATCACCAAAGAAATTATCAATAGCGTCATATCCTTGGCGTCTCGACGGGTATTCTTCAAAAAAGAAATGACAATGCCGCCGAAAAAAATAAATATTGGCACCATCGAGATACTATACCAATACCAACTGTCATAAGGTCGCCATTCTCCGCCGGTGTATGATTGGGCGCCGAGCCCGGTATCAAATACCTGGACGAAGAAAAAGCTGATATTTTTGGGGAAATATGGATTAATTATTAGTCCTAGCACCATTCCACCAATTGCGTATGCTACAATTTTCCAGTCAACTTTTTTCTCGGTAAAAAATTGTGAGAAAGCATACGCGCCGACCAAAAGTGCGATGAAAGGGAAAGCGTTGTAAAGCCAGACATAAAAAAACGCTAATATCCCGATTGCCAAATATTTTCGCTTGAACATTAAATAGAGTAGAACAACCATGAAAAATAGCGATGGTGCTGGATCGCGGATAAAGGCAATGCGAAAATAAAAATCAGAGGGCATTAGCAAGAACAACATGAATGGATATATCGCTGGATATCTGAAGTTTTTGTGTCGCAAAATCAGATAGACCATCGCAAAAATCCCCGCCACCATTAAGCTTATAAATATTTTGGGGCCAGCTATGTCGCCAAATATTGAGATGAATGGGATCAGTATCAGATGAAAAAGAAAATGATGATCGACGAAGTTCTCATTCAACACAGTGAAGTAGAGGTAGGGGAAATGCTGAGTTATGCCATGCTCCATAATATATTTGGCCATTCCGACGTGGTAGAAGGCATCTTCACCGGAAAAATAGGGATTTTGTGGATTGAATTCGAAGCGACTAAAAAGGAAGAAAATTATCGAGAAAATCGCCAAGAAAGGCAAGGCAACACTGGCGAATCGCCGTATTTTTTCCCGTGAGAATTTTCCTTCGCCAATCTTTATAATTTTTGCTTCTTTTTTCTTCATAATAGTATATTATCCAAATAGGGCTGATTTGGAAAGCTTACTGAGGAAACTTAGGCATATGATTGATGTGATTCCGAAAAACCTCTCATATTGTCATTCCTGGCAGCAGCTGGAGACCAGGAATCTTAATTATTCAAGCACAAGATCCTGAAACAAGTTCAGGATGACAACAACGAACATCTTGCAGGCAAGAGTTATTAATGATTACGGTTTTCGACTGTCCTTGCCCATTCAGTCGTTAACTACTATAATAAGGTTACTATTAATATCAAATATCTATGAATTCATTTATCTTAGTTCTTTCAGGCGTTTCCGGATCGGGCAAAGGAACACTTTGGCGATTTCTCAAAGATATGCCTGAAGAGTTTGCCAACGTTATTTCCTACACTACCAGGAATACTATTCGACCAAATGAGGTTGACGGAGTTGACTATCATTTTGTCACGCTAGCAGAATTCGATCAGGCCATCGAAAACGATGAGTTTATCGAGTGGGAGAATGTCCATCAATACAAATATGGCCGTAAAAAAGCTGATTTTGAGGCGGCATTAAATTCTGGGAAAATACCGGTGCTCGAGCTTGATGTGAAGGGGATGGTTAAGTTTCAACGCCTTTTTCCTAATCAAGTTGTTTCAATCTTTGTTACACCACCAACGATTGAGGAGACAATTAATAGATTGCGATTACGTGGCACTGAAACGGAGGCAGAGATTGAATTGCGCCGAGAACGCTACGAGATGGAACACTCTTACCGAGATCAATATGACCATATTCTAATCAACGATGATCTAGAGAATGCGAAGAGGGAACTTCTCGATATAATAGAAAGAGAAAAAACCAAACATGTTCACCAATAGTCTCAAAAGGTATTTGACGATTCTTGCCTACGTCATGTTGGTGGCGGGTATTCAATTTTGGAGTAAATTTTATTCCGACAAAAACACCTTTGAAGCTTCAGAAAACGTGGCAGATCAACCAGTACCTGTCGTCGATATCATTCCTGAGGAAAATATCACCTACAAGGCCGGCAAGGCCCTTGATACAATTATCACTTCGCCACTAGACAATACGGAGGTTTTTGACACTATCAATCTCTCGGCCAACATCTCCGCCAACGATACAATCAAAGATGTGACTTTTCTTATCAATGATCAGGAGGTTAACAAATTTTCAAGCAGCCCATTCACTATTAGATATGATACTAGGGTTTTGCCTGATGGCGATTACAAATTTACAGTTTTGGCCGCGACTGACAAAGAGCAAACCACCAACAACTCATATTTCAAAATCAAAAATTCAATCATTGACACTGAGAATCCGTTAATCACATTTGTTTCTCCAGTTGATCGACCGACAGTTTGGTCTGGCACTGCCAGTCTGCCTATCGAAGTCTCAGCGCTCGACAATCGCTCAATCAAGAGGCTCGAGGTTTACATCAATGATATGCTTGTTTTCCCAAAATCCGGTGAAAATATCAGTGGCACCTCCAATTCCGCCAAAATAAAAATCAATTGGCCATCAAGTGGCGTTGCTACAGGCGACTACCTCCTCAAAGCCAGAGCTTTCGACAGCGCCGGCAACGTCTCCCAAGAAAACCTCAGAGTAATAAGATCGAGCTATAATAATTAGTCGCTAAAATTCCTCTGACTTTATAGACTTTATGAACTTTCTGACTTTATGAACTTAGTTATGCCTTGCCCTCCTCGGCAATAAAGTTCATTGCACCAAATTATTAAAAATAAAAGTTAGCTCTGAGAGCGCACAAACAGCTTGTTGATAACTTTTACGCCAAAAGCACTACATATAGTATTATTTAATACTACAGCACTACTATATGTAGTGCTTTTTTAATTTGTAACCATTGACCGAACAAAGAACGAATAGTAAAATATTAATTACCGTCAACAAGACGCACAAGTGGAAAGTTTAAAATGTAATGCGAAAAGATATTTTTGCTAAGGCCAACCTTTAAAACTTTCTACTTTATAACTTTTAACTAATTCATCGGAGGGTATATGTACGACAAGATTCGCAAGAGAAACGGCAAAATCGCCAGTTTCGATATTTCAAAAGTAGCTGTTGCTATCGGTAAGGCTGGCAAAGCAAGCAAAGAATTTGGTGAAGACATCGCTGAAAAACTTGCCAAACAAGTAGCTGACAAATTGCCAGAAAAAGCCCGTCGCAAGATTCCAACAGTAGAAGAGGTTCAGGACACCGTTGAGGACGTTCTACTTGCTTCGAAGTATCGCAGCACTGCCAAGTGCTACATTATTTACCGCGAGAAGCACTCTGAGATGCGCCAATTGGCTGAAACTCAACGTGTTGACCTCATGGAGCAATATCTCTCCAATATCGATTGGCAGGTCAAAGAGAATTCCAACATGGCATATTCTCTTCAGGGTCTCAACAACTACGTTGCCTCAGAGGTTTCCAAGAGCTATTGGCTCAACAAAATCTATACACCAGAGATCAATCGCTCCAACACCGAAGGCGATATGCACATCCACGATCTTGATAAGCTTTCTGTTTACTGTGTAGGCTGGGATCTCCAAGATATGCTTCGCGAAGGCTTCAAGGGCGCTGAGGGCAAGATTGAATCAAGCCCAGCCAAACACTTGAAGACTGCTCTTGGACAACTCGTCAACTTCTTTTACACCCTTCAGGGTGAGTCTGCCGGCGCACAAGCTATGTCCAATTTTGACACCGTCATGGCGCCATTTATCCGCTACGACAAAATGAGTTACGAGGATGTTAAGCAAGCAATGCAAGAGTTTATGTTCAATATGAACGTGCCGACCCGCGTCGGTTTCCAGACTCCATTTACCAACGTTACCATGGATCTAGTTTGCCCCAAGACCTTAGCCGATGAGCCAGTAATTATCGGCGGAAAACTACAAAAAGAGACTTACAAAGAGTTCCAAAAAGAGATGGATATGTTCAACAACGCCTTTGCGGAAGTAATCTCTGCAGGTGATGCGAAGGGCCGCGTATTCACCTTTCCAATTCCTACATTCAACATTACAAAAGATTTTGACTGGGACAACAAGAACCTTGACGCTGTGTGGACGATGACTGCCAAATACGGCATTCCATACTTCTCAAACTTCGTAAATTCCGACATGAGCCCAGATGACGCTCGCAGCATGTGCTGCCGACTTCGCTTGGACAATCGCGAGCTTCGCAAACGTGGCGGTGGCCTCTTCGGCGCCAACCCATTGACCGGCTCCATCGGTGTTGTGACAATCAATCTGCCTCGCCTGGGCTATCGTTCACGAGACAAAAGAGAATTCTTCTACAACCTTTCCTACGTCATGGATTTGGCCAAAGAGTCTCTCGAGATGAAGCGCAAAGTGCTTGAGAATATGACTGATGGTGGCCTTTACCCTTATACCAAGTTTTATCTTCGCAATATCAAAGCAAGGGATGGACGATATTGGGGCAATCACTTCTCCACGATTGGTCTAGTCGGTCTCAACGAGGCTTGTGTTAATCTCTTCGGTCGCGATATTACGACTGCCGAAGGTCAACAATTCGGTGCTGAAGTTCTTGAATACATGCGTGAGAAGATGACAACCTATCAGGATGAGACAGGCAACTACTACAATCTTGAAGCCACACCTGCAGAGGGCACTTCCTACCGCTTGGCGCTCAAGGACAAAAAGCAATATCCAGAGATTATGGTTGCCAACGAGGATTCCTTCCAAGATGGCGATATCGCACCATATTACACCAACTCCTCACAGATCCCAGTTGATCATACCGACGATATCTTCGAGAATCTTGATCTTCAGGATGATCTTCAGACCAAATACACCGGTGGCACCGTCGTTCATCTCTTCATCGGCGAAGAAATCACTGACATCGAAGCCGTCAAAACTTTGGTCAAAACCATCTGCAACAATTACCGCCTGCCATACTTCACCATCACCCCAACTTTCTCCGTCTGTCCAAATGATGGCTATATCGCTGGCAAGCACTTCATCTGCGAGAAATGTGGCGCCAACAACGAGGTTTATTCCCGAATCGTTGGTTACATTCGCCCAATCCAACAGTGGAACGAAGGCAAGCGCGCCGAATTCTCAGATCGCACCTCCTATCAGCTTGATCGCGCCGTCAAACAGTCGATGAAATGCGACGAGCAGATCGAGAACGCCACCAAAGAAATGGAATTCGATATCACAGAGCCAAAAAAAGAGAAATCATCAAAGAAAGAAAAAGCTGTCATCGAGGCCACTGAATCACCAGTCGTCGAATTGCTTCCAGAAATGGAACAAGCAGCATTAGTCTAAATAAGTAGAAAGTTCAACACTTTTAACTAGCGACTCTAGACTAGTGACTAGTGACTAACGAATCATGCAAATTGCCGGCATTCAAAAACTTACACTGGTAGATTTTCCAGGAAGAGTAGCAGCCACGGTTTTTACCCGGGGCTGCTCTTTTCGTTGCGGCTTTTGCCACAATCCCGAGCTTGTGATTCCGGAGGAGTTTAATCCTATTATCGACGAGAAAATTCTCTTTGAATTTCTGAAAACTCGCTACGGCAAATTAACAGGTATCTGCATCACTGGCGGCGAGCCATGCTTGCAGCCAGATATCGCCGAATTTATTACTCATATGAAAGCTCTAGGTTTCGAAGTCAAACTTGACACCAATGGCTCATTTCCAGATCGCCTCGAACAGATTATTAAAGACGGCGATATTGATTACATTGCCATGGATATTAAAAACAGTTTGGACAAATACACCCAAACCGCAATGCCAAAATCCGAATTTCAAATTTCAAATGTCATTTCGACCCATCCCGAACCCGCCGGTGGGCGGACCGAGGGAGGCGAGAAATCCCATGGCAAAGGCACTGACCTCACCAATAAAATCCAAAAATCCATCGAACTAATCATGAATTCCGGCGTTGATTACGAATTTCGCACTACCGTCTGTCATCCGCTCCACGCGGTCTCCGATTTCGAAGAGATTGGAGCGATGATCAAGGGCGCACCCAAGTATTTTATCCAAAATTTCGTCCACAGCAAATCCATCGACGAATCAACCGATTTCAAACCCTTCACCGACGAAGAGCTCGCCGCCGCCAAAGAAATCATGGAGTGCTACGTCAACAAAGTAGGTGTGCGCTAATATTACATCACTTTTTGTCAAGTAAGAATGTGAGAAAAAAATGTTACAATATTCTTTGCGTCAAATCGATCTTGATAGTTTCGACTTCGAAAAAATTCTCATTTGGATCACTGATCCGGAGGCAATGCAATTTGTCGGTTTCTATAAACATACTCATCAATTTACTACTCTTGACCAAGCCAGAGACTTCTTCAGTCAGTTAAAAGATGGCGTCTTTTTTGGTATTTATGTTGAAGATAATTTAATAGGTTGGTCCGCACTTTCTCGTTTTGAAAACCAAACTTGCGAGTTTGGTATTTTCATCGGCGAAAAAGAATATTGGGGTCAGGGGATTGGCACAAGTATTACAAAACAAGTTTGCAGGCATGCTTTCAAAAAATTAAATATCAAAAAAATATTTTTAACTACCGCAGGCAAAAATCTCGCTGGCCAAAAATGTTATACCAAGGCCGGATTCCAAGTCGAGGCAGTAATACCAGGGGATCGCACGATTTTTCTAAATGGTGCTTGGCACACAGACAGCACAATCAGAATGGCATTCGTTCGCCTCTAATCTATTCACGAATACCGTTATAATGTAGCTAATTTCCCCTCCTAAATTAGGAGGGTGATAGCTCTATCCTATTTCCCCACTAATTTAGGGGGGAGACCAAGAGGGGGTATATAACATTTAGAATGAAAAAAGGACGCTTCACTTATTGCTAAGTATTGCGTCCTTTTTAAATAGAAATTTTTTCTATTCCAGTTTACCTGTCTCCAGATAGGAGAAGAAGATGTCAACTGCATAAGATTTGTTAGGGTATTCTCTGTTCTTGGGAAGTCTTTGGTGGATTGAGATACTCGTTCCGTATATCTTCAAAATATCATTGCCATCTTCGCTCAGTGAAGACGCAATTATCGGCCCAGTATAGCCCATTCCCCGGAGTTTTTCGACCGCAACTTCATTAGTGCCACGACTATCACTGATTGAATAATGGTGGTCCATTATAATCGTCACAATCTCAAATCCATCGTGATTAATCCGATCATATAGGCCAGTTACAACTTCTGCCCCATAGCCGGCCCAGAAAGTTGTGATACCTTGCTCTGCAATTCCGTGGAATGCTAGAGCGTTAGCGATTTCGATTACTGCTTCAACGTCATCTTCAATGATGACAATTGCACGTCTTTTTTTCTCAACATGTTCTGTCAATTTGTACTCCTTTTGGACTGACAATTGCCAGTCGGTAAGATAGATAACATATATCACTTATACCACCGCGATGCAATGCTCGACTACGATGCAATGAGAAAAGGACGCTTCACTTAATGCTAAGTTTGGCGTCCTTTTGGGGTAATTCTGACAGAAAATCATTTCATGATTTCTTTCACGTGGTCGATTGCCATCGTGACAGCAATCATTTTGTTTAAATCTCGGTCATAATCGTCGGGAAAATCTTCGCCGATTGAACAATCAGCGCCTGCTTCAAGTAGCTTTTTGTTAAGCCTCTGGCTTGCTGAAGCGGCGATAATTAGGCCCTTATATCCCCACTGTCTTAATGTTTCTACAGTGTTGATATTGTCACCATTTTCACCATCCATTATCCAACTGCCATCCATGATGATGGCGCCGATAACGAACCCATCATTGAGAGCTTCCTTGCAGTAGTCGGCTGTTGAAATCTCCGGTCCATAGGACTTCGACAGCAAGCTAATCCCATTTTGGGCGATGCCCTTTGCGGCAAACTTGTTGATGTATCTATCCTTGGTTTCCGCATCATCATCCACGACCAATATCGCAATGTTCTTGGCTTTGACCTTTTTATCTGTCAATTTGTGCTCCCTTTTGACCAGCAATTGCCAGTCGGTAAGATATACTTTTCATACCACTTTTTGAGTATTTATGCAATATTTCAGCCCCCTTTATACTTTATACTGAACCCTTTATACTATTCATATGACCTACAAAACTCATCTTTCAACTGGCTTACTTTTCTCTGCGATTGTCTTTTTGGTGTATCTGAAAATCGATCTTGCCCCAGCGGTGGTCATGGGAATAATCTTCTCAACAGTACTTGGTTCGAGTGCACCTGACCTCGATACTCCGACCGGCGGGCTCTGGAGCAAGGTTCCCGGAGGCAAAATTGCAGGTCATATCGTTCACCCAGTGTCTCTCGGTGGTCATCGTCATCTCTCGCATTCAATTATCGG
>Ga0172380_10009546_pt1 | contig 10319 bp, 8 predicted proteins | sample Leawe162metaG_FD_119747 | JGI IMG/M metagenome (GOLD analysis project Ga0172380, IMG submission 119747) | Leachate microbial communities from a municipal landfill in Southern Ontario, Canada - Leachate well 162 metaG | ecosystem: Engineered > Solid waste > Landfill > Unclassified | place...
AAAACATGCTGACCGGCGCCGACTTGATCCTGCCGGTATTCGTGCTCGACGGCGAAGGACGGGAGGAGGACATCGCCTCGATGCCCGGCGTCAAGCGCCAGAGCCTGGATCGACTTTTCCCGGTCGCGGAGGAGTGCCTGAAACTGGGCATCCCGGCGATGGCGCTGTTCCCGGTCATCGATGCCGGGCAAAAGTCGGAAAACGCCGAAGAGGCGTTCAATCCCGAAGGCTTGGTCCCGAGAACGGTGGCCGCGCTCAAGGCACGCTTCCCGGAGTTGGGCATCATCACCGACATCGCCCTTGACCCCTACACCAGCCACGGCCAGGACGGACTGATCGACGCATCGGGTTACGTCCTCAACGACGAGACCATCGCGGTGTTGACCCGCCAGGCGGAATGTCATGCCGGCGCCGGGGCCGATATCGTGGCGCCCTCGGACATGATGGACGGACGTATCCGCGCTGTACGCGAAGCACTCGACGCGGCCGGCTATATTCACACCCGCATACTGGCCTACTCGGCGAAGTACGCCTCCAGTTTTTACGGCCCGTTCCGCGATGCCGTCGGCTCCGCCGCCAATCTCGGCGCGAGCAACAAGTACACTTATCAGATGGACCCGGCCAACGCCGACGAGGCCCTCTGGGAAGTCGGGCTGGACCTGCAGGAAAGCGCCGACATGGTCATGGTCAAACCCGGCATGCCCTACCTGGACATCGTCCGCGCCGTCAAGGAAACCTACAAGGTACCGACCTTCGTCTATCAGGTCAGCGGCGAATACGCGATGCTGAAGGCCGCCGCGCAAAACGGCTGGCTGAACGAGCGGGCCTGCGTGCTGGAAAGCCTGCTTTCTTTCAAGCGCGCCGGTGCAGACGCGGTGCTGTCCTACTATGCCCTCGACGCCGCGCGCTGGTTGAAGGATTAACGCGAACCCAGCCTGCGCTCGCGTTCGACCCGGATGATGTAACGCTGGATATCGGTTTCCACGCTGGGCGCCAGATCGATGAACTGGCATCCCACCCGGCGTGAGCTGACGCCGTTTTTCAAGATCTGCTCATACACGGCGCATATCCGCAGGCTGACGACATAATTGCCGGCATCGGGCAGGAAAAGGCGGCAGCCGCGATAAACCTCCCCTTCCCGCAGATTGACGTTTTCCGAGTAAGACAACACCCCCACGCCGCCGATACCGATATCGAGCACCATGGTTTCCAGCATAACGCCCTCGATACCGATCAGGCATTTCACCGGATGGGTCATGGGCGTCGGCAAACGATAAAATTCACGGCGCTGGAATCGCATCAGCTCCTTGGGCATTGCCGCCCGCAGCACGCGCTCGCCGCCCAGTTCGGCGACCGTCAAACTCGGGGTGGTGAACAACACCCGAACCTGATCGTGGGCGGTGTTGAACGAGACCTCCGCGCTGGTCATGAGCGCCAAGTCGGTGGAAGGATCGGGACTCGCCCCGAAATAGATGGCCTTAGCGGTCGGGTCGATCGCAACCAGTGTCGTTACCAGAAAATCCCGATTGTTGGCGCTATAAGCGGTTACCAAGGCGCGCTTTTCCATCACGCCACGCAAAACCCGCTCGATCTCGACGGGATGCGAGATTTTGAAGCGCTCGATCTCTTCGGGTGTACAGCTATCGATCGGCATCGTGCCCCCCCATGCAAACATTCTGGTTGTCGTCCTTCGGCAATGCGGACGGATTGGACTCGGCCCCATTCGACGCCAGTAGCCGCCGCAATTGTTCGACCGTAAGACGCCGACGCGTTTCCAACGCCCCCCGGGGAGCGCTGGACAAGGATCGGGACGGCAAGACCTGAACCAGTAAATCGGCCGGCTCGGAAAACAAGGTAAAAAACGAGCCATCCCGACGCTCTTCGGACTTGAAGTCGATGCCCCGATTAAGCAGGAACTGCTCGAATTCCTTGCTGGAATCGGCATAAACCTCCAGTTCGATATCGGAATGACGCGACGCGGTTCCCTGCGCCACCCCGCCGACAAGCACCGGCTGAAACCGCTCCAGCATGACCATGGCTTCGACGGCCTGCGCGCGCATGGCGGCGAGATCGAGGCCATGGGTTTCCGGCTTGAACAAGGCGACATGGACGCGAAGTTCGGCATCGATCTCGTCGTTGCCGGGAAGTCCATTGGCCGTCGTCACCCCCAACTGCCGCGCCGCCTTGCGCTTCGCCGAGGCATGGTCCTTGATGCCATGCTCCAACATCAGCCGAGCCGCCAGCTGCGCGATACGCAGCCGGGTTTGCTGGTTACGAAGACCATCACGGGACATCGGGCGCGACAGCCGCGTCGGCTGGAGCCACCGGCTCCGGCGTGAATTCCTGAAAGAAAAATTCCGGGCTGCCGGCCGGATCGGGAGTCCCGGTAACGGGATCCACGTTCAGCGACACCACCCCTTCCGGCACCATATAACCCTTGACCGGCACGCCCCGCAATGCCGCCGACATATAGCGCATCCAGATCGGCAATGCCGTCTGGCCACCGGTTTCGCCCGGTCCCAGCGGCCTGGGTTGGTCGTAGCCCATCCAGGCGACCGCCACCCGGTCCGGATTGAAACCCGCGAACCAGGTATCGCGGTGATCGTTGGTGGTACCGGTCTTGCCGGCCAGATCGGAGCGCCCGAGACGCCCCGCCGCCGCCGCCGTCCCCCTGCGCACCACATCCTGCAGCATGGTGGTCATGATGAAGGCATTACGCGCCTCCAACACCCGCTGCGCCGGCTGCGGCTGAATCGTCTCCAGCACATGACCATCCTTGTCGGTAATCCGGGAGAGAAAATATGGCCGCGGCAGCAGACCGCCATTGGCGAATACCGCATAAGCCGAAACCAATTGCATCGGCGTCACTTCGCCGGCGCCGAGCGCCATGGTCAGATACGGCGGAATGCGCTCCGGCGAAAAGCCGAAACGCGCGGCATGGGCGCGCGCGAACTCGGTGCCGGTCGCCTGGAGGAGTCGAATCGAAACTAGGTTTTTCGATCTGGTCAGGGCCGTGCGAACCGTGATCGGGCCATCCATCTCGCCGTCGTAATTGCTCGGCTGCCACAATTGATCGCCGGTTTGTTCGGGTGCGATTTCGATCGGTGCGTCGTCGAACACCGTCGCCGGAGTAATGCCCTGTTCCAACGCCGCCGAGTAGATGAACGGCTTGAACGACGATCCGGGCTGGCGCCAAGCCTGAGTGACATGATTGAATTGGTTGCGGGCGAAATCGAAACCGCCCACCAAGGCCCGGATCGCGCCGTTGCCTGGTGAGATCGCCACCAGCGCCGCCTCGACCTGGGGCAAATAGGTCAACTGCCAGGCTTGGCCCGGCGCCAGTTGCACCACCCGGATCAAGGAGCCGGCCTGCAAACGCTTCGCGGCGGCGACCTTGGTCGACAAGGCATTCCTGGCGAAGCGGATTTCGCTTTCGCCCAGCACCACCTCGTCCCCGCTTCGCAAGCGCGCCCGTATCTGTTTGGCGCCAATCTCGGTAACCAGCGCCGGCAACAAGCCATTGACCTCTTCCTTCGCCAGCGCCTCGGCGATGGCCGATTCACGCGCCTCGGTATCGGTCGGCAGAACGACCTGCGCCTCGGGACCGGGATAAGCCCGGCGCCGGTTGAACTCCACCACGCCAGCCCGCACCGCCTCTTCCGCCGCCTTCTGCTCGGTCAGCCGCACCGTGGTGTAGACCTTCATCCCGCTGGTATAGATCTTCTCGCCATAACGCTGATAGACATATTGCCTGGCCATCTCGGCCAAATGGCTGGCCGCGGTATCGTAGATCTGGGACGAACGCCGGACCTGAAGCCGTCTCGCTTTGGCCGCGGCTGCCTCCGCCGCGGTGGCGAAGCCGAGTTCCTGCATGCGCCGCAACACATATTGCTGACGCGACTGGGCGCGAGACGGATTGACCACCGGGTTATAAGCCGACGGCGCCTTCGGCAAGCCGGCGAGCATCGCCGCTTCGGCCAAGTCGATCTTGTCGATCGATTTGCCGAAATAAGTCTGCGCCGCCGCAGCAAAGCCATAGGCCCGCTGACCGAGATAAATCTGATTGAGATACAACTCGAAGATTTCGTCCTTCGAAAGGGCATGCTCGATCTTGAACGCCAGCAAGGCCTCGTTGAGCTTGCGCCGCAAGGTTTTCTCGGATGACAGGAAAAAATTGCGCGCCACCTGCATGGTGATCGTCGAGGCGCCCTCCTTCGCCCCTCTGGACAGGACATTGGCCAAGGCGGCTCGCGCCACACCCAAGGTATCGACTCCGCCATGCCGATAAAACCGCTCGTCCTCGGCGGCCAATATAGCTTGGCGCAACACCAGCGGCACATCCTTCAGCCGTACGACCGACCGCTTTTCCTCGCCGAATTCCGCCAGCAGACCGCCATCTTCGGAATACACTCTGAGCGGCATCTTCGGGCGGTAGTCCGTCAGCACCTCCAGACTGGGCAGCGAAGGATAGATCAAGGCCGCAGCCACCCCCACCACAGCAAGCACAGCGAGAAACAGACCTGCCCCGACAAGGAGGGCGTAATACCACCACGGTTTCCGTATCAATTGATCTCTCTGGTCATGCGACACTTCGATTTTGGCCACCGCCCAAACAGGCCGCGCAAAAATAAAGTTGCGCCACCGAAAAAGTTGTTGCTAGGATCTGCGAAAGTATCTTAAATAAGAGCGCTAACAAGGCTGAACGAAAGGGAAATTTTGGGCTTTGGGTTATTCAGCAGCAAATCGAAACCGCTGATCGGCGTCGATATTAGCTCATCAGCGGTGAAAATGCTTGAGCTCGGGGTCAGCAGCGATGGCTCTCACCGGGTGGAGCGGTATGCCATCGCCCGGCTGCCTCGCGAGGCTGTGACCGATGGCAGCCTGAGCAAGCCCGAAGCGGTCGAGAAAGCCATGCGCGACGCCTGGCAAGCGCTTGACTCCAGGACTCGCGATATCGTTCTGGCCTTGCCCGCCTCCGCTGTCACGGCAAAGAAGCTGATCCTGCCCAAGGATGCCAGCGAAGCGGATATCGAAACCCAGGCCATCTCCGAGGCCCATCAGGTCGTCCCCTTCCCGATGGAGGAAATCACCCTCGATTTCCAGGTGCTGGGACCATCCGAACGCAACCCCAACGACAACGAGGTGCTGGTCGTCATCACCCGCAAGGACCGCGTCGAGGAACGGGTGGCCGTGGCCGAATCGGCCGGACTCAAGGCCACTATCATGGATGTGGATACCTATGCCACCCTGCACGCCTTCGATCAGGTGTCCTTCCAATTGCCGAACGAAGGCAAGGGACAAACCGTAGCCATCGTCGATATCGGACACACGACCACGCATGTCAACATCATGCACGACAACAAACCGGTCTATCAGCGAGAGCATCCGTTCGGCGGACAAATCCTGACCCAGGAAATCAGCCGTCGCTTCGGACTCCCCTGGGAAGAGGCCGAAGACGCGAAATGCAAGGGACTGCTCCCGGAAAGCTTTGAATCCGAGGTGCTACGCCCCTTTCTCGACTCGGCATCCCAGGAAATCAGCCGGGCGCTACAGCTGTTTTTTGCTTCATCTCCCCAGCAACATGTCGACCACATCTTGCTGGCCGGTGGCTGCTCTTCCGTTCCCGGCCTGGATGAAGCCGTTTACAACAAGACCCAGATCGGCACCATCATCGCCAACCCGTTCGCCAGAATGGCGGTATCCAGCCATGTCAAGGCGAGGCAGCTCGCCCTTGATGCCCCCGCCCTGTTCGTCGCTTGCGGCCTGGCCCTGCGAAGGTTCGACCCAGCATGACCGCCATCCGCATCAACCTTCTACCTCACCGCGAACAACGTCGGGCATTACAGCAAAAAGCGTTGATTGCCTTGGTCGCCGGCTCGGCGATAGCGGGGCTGGCGGCCGTCATTTTTGGACACGCCGTCATCGCCGGCATGAAAGACCACCAAGACCAACGCAACGCCTTCCTGAAAGCGGAAATCGCCAAGCTGGAAATCCAGATCCAGGAAATTTCCCAGCTCAAGGAAAAAACCAACGCACTGCTCGCCCGCAAGCAAGTCGTGGAAACACTTCAGGTCAACCGGGCCGAGGTGGTACACCTATTCGACGAACTGGCGCGGCAACTACCCGAAGGCATGTACCTTAAGTCATTCAAGCAGGCGGGTAGCAAACTGACCCTCGTCGGCTACGCCCAGTCCAGCGCCCGTGTATCGACCCTGATGCGCAATATCGAGGTTTCACCCTGGCTCGACACGCCGCGCCTGATCGAGGTCAAGGTATCGAACCAAGGCAACCTCCGGGTCAACGAATTCAGTCTTGAGGCCACGCAGACCGTACCGAACGCGCCAGCCGCGGCCAAAGCCACGCCCGAAAAAAAAGCCGGTAAACCATGAACCTGTCCGATCTCAACAACATCGATATCGGGACGCTTACCCAGGCCCCGTTATCGGTCAAGGCCGTCGTCGCCGGATTCATCTTCGTCATCATCATGGCGGTCGGCTACTACATGGACTGGTCGCCCGCCCTCGACGGCCTCAAGGCCGCGAAACAGGAAGAACAAGCCCTGCGCGAAAGCTATACCAGCAAAAAACGTCAGGCGATTCATTACGAAGCCTATAAGCAACGTCTAGCCGACACCGAAAAGGCTTTGGCCGCCATGCTCAGGCAATTGCCCAACAAGGCGGAGATGGACGACCTGCTCTCCGACATCAACCAAGTCGGCATCGGGCGCGGACTCGAATTCGACCTCTTCCGCCCCGGCAATGAGGTCAAGGCGGATTTTTACGCCACCCTGCCGGTCACCATCAAAGTCAACGGCAGCTACCATGACCTGGGCAACTTCGTCAGCGACATCGCCAAATTGCCGCGGGTAGTCACCATCCACGACATCTATCTGGCCCCGAACAAGTCCGGACGCATGACCATGGATGCCACCGTGCGCACATATCGTTATCTCGACGAAAGCGAAATACCCGCCAAGAAAAAACCAACAAGCGGCAAGAAAGCAAAGGGCAAGAAATAATGAACGCCCGGTTTCTAACTCCCGCACTTTTTTGCCTGGTTCTTGCCGGTTGCGGCGACGACGGCTTCGACGATTTGCGCGCCTTCATGGAATCGACCGGCAAGGACGGAAAAACCAAGATCGAGCCGCTACCCGCCGTCAAGAAAGTCGACACCGTCGAATATCAACAAGGCGACCTGATCGACCCCTTCATGGCGCGCAATCTGCGCCCAGCGGGGAAAGGCGGCGGTTTACAACCCGATGCCGACCGTCCCAAGCAACCGCTGGAAGAGTTCCCCCTCGACGCCCTGCGCATGGTCGGCACGTTAAAGAAGCCCGGCCTGCCCATTCGCGCCGTCATCAAGGACCCGAAAGGAACCCTGTTCACGATCCAGGTAGGCGGACGCATTGGCCAGAATTACGGCAAGGTCATCGCCATCGACGAAGAGGGACTTGAAATCAAGGAACTCATGCAGGATGCCGGTGGCGAATGGATCGAGTCCAAAGCGATGATGAGCATCGCCGAGGTAGTAACGAAATGAAGACTACCCCGCATACAGTAAATGAACTGAGGTTAACTATGGCGCAATCGACCTGGACCCGAATTTTCGGCATCGCCGCTGTGGTCGGCATACTCCTATCGTCCCATCCCGTTCAGGCAAACAGCCTGCAATCCGTCAAAATCAGCCAAGGTCCGGAAAACAGTCAGATCGTTAAAATTTCGCTGACCGATCCGCTGGCGGCCATGCCGATGCACTTCACCACCGCCAATCCGCACCGGATCGTGCTCGACTTCCCAGGCCTGAAGAACCCAATTGGACGGATAACGGAAGCAGTCAACTCGGGCTTGGTGCGGGCATACAACGTCGCCCAAACGGCGGACCGTACCCGCGTCGTGGTCGACCTCTCCAGTCCCGCCACTTACGATTTACGCCAAGATAAAAATGTCCTGCTGATCGCGCTGCGCGGCACGGAAACGACGCCGGGTGGTGCCGCTCCCGCCCACTTTCAAAGCGCCAGCGCCAATTCCGCCTACGGCATCCGCGACATTGCCTTCCGGCGCGGCAAAAACGGCGAAGGCCGCATCGAAGTCACCCTATCCGACCCCGGTGTCGGCATCGATATCAAGCAGAAGCCTCAGGGCGTCCAGATCGACTTCCTCAACACCTCGCTACCGCAGAATCTACAGCGCCGCCTCGACGTAAGCGAATTCGCCACGCCGGCGCAAAGCGTCGAGACCGTGGCCCAAGGCAAGAACACCCGCATGCTGGTCACACCCAAAGGCAAATGGGATTTCTTTGCCTACCAGACCGGCAAGAACTTCATTCTGGAAGTTACCTCCCTCGACGCACCCGGCAGAGCACCCGAGAAAAAACGCTACGACGGCGAAAAACTCTCCCTCGACTTCCAGAACGTCGAAGTTCGCGCCGTACTCAAAGTCATCGCCGACTTCACCGGCCTGAACATCGTCACTGCGGACTCCGTCACGGGCAACGTCACCATCCGCCTCAAGGACGCCCCCTGGGACCAGGCGCTCGACATCATCCTGCGCGCCAAAGGATTGGACAAACGGGTCGATGGCAACGTCATCTGGGTCGAACAAAGCGACGTCCTGATCAAGAAAGAGGAAGCGGAAAAGCGCTCCAAGAGAAGCAGCGAAGAGCTGGAAGACCTTGTAACCCGCAACTACCGGTTGAACTACATCCGCGCCAACGATGCCCAGACCATCCTTTCCGGCGGCTCGCGCAACAGCGGCAACCTGGACTCGTCCCCCTCATGTTCGCCTAGTTCCGAGGGCCTCAAACTGCAAAACTCCGCAGCCGGAGCAAACACTCAAGGTGGCGCAAGCAGGACCGTCAACCTGCAAAGCGGCAACGCCTCGGAGTTCGCCAACAACCGCGTCCTGTCGGCTCGTGGCGCCGCGTCGTATGACCTGACCTCCAACACCCTCATCATCACCGATATCGCCGATCGCCACGCCAAGGTAGAAGAGGTTCCGAAGGGCATAGATCAACCCGCCAAGCAAGTCATGATCGAAGCAAGGATCGTCCTGGCCGACGATGGCTTTGGCCGTCACCTTGGCGCGCGCCTGGGCTTCCAGACCGCGGGTGAGTTCAATGGCACGCAAGTTGGCGTGGCGCCGGGTGGCTTGGTCGGGGTCGACTGGGCCAATGTTAATGTTCCACATTCCCTAGCCACCGCAACCAACGGCCTACATGTCGGTGATTCCTACAACATCAACCTGCCAGCGAACGTCAATGCGCCATCGATTGGTTTCACCTTGCTGAACGCCGCTTCAGAAACTCTTATCAACCTCGAACTCCAAGCGCTCGAAACCGACAGCCGCGGCAAGATCCTGTCCAACCCGAAGGTCATCACCACCAATCTGAAGCCCGCCGTGATCCTGCAAGGCTCGCAGATACCCTACGAAACAGTCAGCGACAAAGGTACTCAAACCTCGTTCAAGGACGCCCTGCTCTGTCTCCTAGTCGCCCCCCAGGTACTGAACAACGACGACGTCATTCTTGACGTCGAGGTCACCAAGGATGCACAAGGCAAAGATTTCCCCGGTGTTGGCCCAGCAATCGATGTCAAACGAGTGCAAACCCAGGTTCGGGTAAAAAATGGCGAAACCGCGGTGCTCGGCGGCATCTTCGAACAAACCCAGCGCAACGACACCAGCAAGGTGCCCTTATTGGGCGACCTGCCTTTTCTTGGCATTCTGTTCAGAAACAACGCCAAGACCGATACCAAGAGCGAAATGCTCATATTCCTGACCCCACGAATTCTGCAGCAGTAAGGCGATGGTCGACATTACCGTTAATCGAAGTCATAAATCCCCGGAGAAAATAATGAATTGGAAATTGGTAAAGGGCGTGGTTGCGTCCTGCTTCGCGCTACTTATTGCCGGATGCGGCGCGGGTGGTGGAGGTGGAGCCGGCGGCGTCGTCACGCCGACGGGAACGGTTTCACTCAGCACTTCGGCCAACTCGATCAAAACCGACAATTCCGACTTGGCCACGATTACTGCGATGGTGGTTGACGCCAACAACGCAGCCGTTTCCGGGGCAACAGTCACTTTTTCCACTACCAGTGGAGTATTGAGCGCTGCTACAGGCACCACAGGAGCTAACGGCCAGGCAACAGTGACGATATCATCCGGCACGGCGAACGCCACCAACCGTACCGCCACCATAACGGCCACGGTCGGCAATAGCACAGCAACCGTGCCCGTGCAAATCTCCGGGTCCACGCTGACTCTGACCCCCAGCAACCTCGTCGTCACCTCCGGCGACACCCTGACGGCCACGGCTACGGCCAG
>Ga0172380_10009547_pt1 | contig 10318 bp, 8 predicted proteins | sample Leawe162metaG_FD_119747 | JGI IMG/M metagenome (GOLD analysis project Ga0172380, IMG submission 119747) | Leachate microbial communities from a municipal landfill in Southern Ontario, Canada - Leachate well 162 metaG | ecosystem: Engineered > Solid waste > Landfill > Unclassified | place...
AACTTTTGATTCGTCATAGCTTGCAATTTGAGCAGGTAGATACTGATCCAAACTGTAGTTATCTAACGCAACTAGAGCTGACAGAATCTTAATTGATGATGCAGGCGAAAGACGGATATTAGGATTTTTTGAATAAATTGTAGTCCTGGTAAATGGGTCATAAACTATAAAAGACACTGCAGTCGGATTAATCTCCGCATTATTTCTTAGCACGGGAAGCGAACTGGTTATAACAAGATTTTTGCCGGATTCTGCTTTTTGTGAAGAAAAAAGAAGAAAGATGAAATAGCCAAAAAAAGCAAAAACAATTATATTTGCGCCAAATAATAAAAGCGCTGCATAAAATACTTTTTTGTAACTTGTTTCAGTATTTTTATTTTTCTTTTGGTTGGAGGTCTTTGAGTCGCTCATCAATTCTTTCCATGTCTCGTGGGAAGAGAGATGCCTCTCGCACATTAGACAGATTCAGCATATGCATAGTGATTCTTTCCAAACCAAAAGAAAATCCGCCCTCTTCCGGCATTCCGTATTTAAATGCTTGAAGATAGAGATTAAAATTCTCCGGATTCATTCCTCTATCCTTAATGGCACTTGTCAGCTCTTCATATACATTAATTCGCTGGCTTCCGCTTGATATTTCTACCCCACGGAATAATACGTCAAATGAGAGACTTAACTCTGGATTTTTAGGATCGGGCTTCGTATAGAATGCGCGTTTTTTTGTAGGAAAATGCGTAATTGTTATGATATCAGAGTTATGCTCCTCTAGAGCCCATGCACATATATCGACTTCGTCCTGTGGCCCCATATCTTTTTCACCCCGCACGTCACGCCCAAATTCTTTATAAATAACGTCTTGCGCTTCAGATAAAGTTAGACGGGGAATAGATCCAAATGCGATTTCGTCAATTTCATAACTTTTAAGAATTTGCCTGCTTTCTTCCTGGGCAAATTTCAAAGTATTTACAATAACTTTCTCTAAAATATCCAGAAGTTGACTAAAATCCACAAATCCTATTTCCATATCCATCTGTGTATTTTCTGCAAGGTGACGTGTAGTAACGGACGGTTCAGCGCGATATGCGTGTGCTATCGTATAAACCCTCTCGAATGCCGGAATCATCATTTGCTTATATAACTGTGGGCTTTGAGTAAGATAAGCTTTGTGACCATAATAGCTAATTGGGAATACTTCAGCTCCTCCTTCTGTAGCGGATGCTGAAATCGTCGGAACTACAATCTCAACGGCGCCCTCGTCTTCTGCTGCTTTTCTAAAACCTTTTAAAATTGACGCCTGAACACGGAATATATCAGCAATTTTTTTATTCCTTAAAACCAAAGTTCTGTAATCGAGAAGAGTTGGAAGCTGCAAATTCAAATCTATACCGCCCATATCAAATGGCATTTCTTCTGCTTTTGCTAAAACTTCAACTGGACTCGTTAACTCTAGCTCAAGTTCTCCGAGGGGTAAATCCTTATTTATATATCTTTCACCGCGCTTTTTAACCAGACCCCTAATCTGAATAACTGATTGTGAGCTCAAATTTTCTACTGAAGATACTGTCTCCGGAGTGCTTGCTACAACTTGTAAAACTCCGCTTCTGTCTTTAATGTCAAAAAAGGCAATCTTACCGTGGCTTCTTACACGCTCAAGCCAACCTTGAATAACAACTTCCTCGCCTATATGAGATTTAACGTCTAGTACTAATTTTCTCTCTTTCACAATATTGGTATCATATCATATTACGCTCAAATTTTCCCATTAATTCTTAGCTGTTAAATCCTTTATTTTCAACTGGAGTGTTTTTCTATCCCTCCACTCATTTACATCAATTGCAAATGCTATATCTATAGTGTCACCTATGTTTATTTCACGATCGCCTAGCCCAAAACCTATGGCCGGAAGACTCTTACCATCTTTTTCGATATCTATTTTCAAATGACTCGAATCGTTGCCGACCCTGCCTAGATTTATGATTTTAGCACCGCGAATCATAAAGGTAGGTTTTGGATTCTCCATACCAAAAGGCGCAAAGTCTTCAATCTTATTAAAAAGATTCATTGTGACAACTCCAATTGGCACTTCCATGTCTATGCGAACTTCTGAATTTAATAATTCGTCCGCAATTTCTTTTTCTACCCCTTTTACAATTTCCGATTTAAATAATTCAATTTTTTCAGTTTCTATGGTAAAACCGGCAGCCATGGGATGACCGCCTGCGCCGATTAAATGCTTTTCGTATTTTCTTATCAAATCAATTATATTAACGCCTTTAATAGACCTTGCGGAACCTTTTGATATTTTTTCACCGATAGAAATTGCCAGTGTTGGTCTGTAATACTCCTCCACTAATTTAGACGCAATAAGCCCTACAACACCCTCCGAATAAGATTTATCAAAAACTATAATTAACTTACCTAAAGTTTTTTCTTTTAAAACAGACAGCTTTGCATGAAGCGCTGACTCTTTAACCATTTGTTGACGAAGCCTATTTGTTTGATCGAGTAAAAAAGCTGTTTTTTTTACATAATTTTTGTCAGCGCTGCAAACAAGTCGTAAACTTTCTTTTGCATGCGAAATTCTTCCACTAGCATTTAGTCTCGGGCCGATTATAAATCCAATGTGATAAGTATCAATTTTTTCTTTCTCGATTTTTGCAATTTTAAATAATTCGATTAATCCTACTCTTTTTGTATTTCGCAAATAATTTATTCCCGTCTTTACAATTACTCTGTTAAATCCAGTAAGCGGAACAAGGTCTGCAACAGTTGCAAGTGCGGCGAGCTCAAGTTTTTCATTAATTGCATCTTCGTTTTCAATTCCCAGAGAGCGCGCCAGCATCCATGCAACTCCTGCACCGCAAAGTGCTGTCGTATGTATAATAGCGTGCGCGTTAGGAAGAGTCTCACCCTTCGCATGGTGATCTGTGATAATTACATCTATTCCTTTTTTTCCGGCATACGCAATCGATTCGTTTGCAACTATCCCATTATCAACTGTAATAATTAACTTTACGTCAGGATATTTTTCTAATAAATTATCAACTGTTTTAACTGAAATTCCGTATCCTTCAGAAAAGCGGTCTGGGATATATGGAAGTGACTTGCTATGCTTTTTATAAAGAGTTTCCCAAAGTATTGCTGATGCACAAATTCCGTCAACGTCATAATCACCAAGTATAATTATTCTCTCGTCTTTTTTAATAGCTTTTTTAATTCGCTTAATTCCCTTCTCTAATTCGGGAAGTAAAATTCCGCACTCCTCTATCTTCAAGTCAGAAATTTTTGGATTTAAAAACTTTTCAGATGTTTTTTTATCTATCTTTCGAAGTTTAAAAAGTTCGCGTGCTACATCGTCTTCTGAGGTTATTTTAGTGTTAGTACTTAATACTTTCCATTTTTTCATGTTATACTTCAAATTAACTAATGATGTTTAATGTTAACACATGAAATACACTATACCTGAAGATATTATTAATATTTATAAAGAAGTTGAAAATAAAGGATTTGAAGTTTATTTTATCGGAGGATGTGTTAGGGATTTACTACTAGATCTTAAGATAAAAGATTGGGATTTAACTACAAATGCAACTCCAGAACAAATTCAGGAAATATTTCCCGATAGCTTTTATGATAATTCTTTTGGAACAGTTGGGATTCCAATAGAGAACGCTGCAGGGGAAAAGCAGATCGTAGAAATTACAACTTTTAGAACGGAAGACGGATATGATAATTTCAGACACCCGACGACGGTTGCTTGGGGAAAGACTCTAGAAGAAGATGTTAAAAGACGCGATTTTACTATTAATTCACTTGCGCTAAAAATTGAAAATGGTGACTTTAAATTAATTGATCTCGTAGGAGGAGAAAAGGATTTAAAAGCAAAATTAATAAGAGCAGTAGGCGATCCGAATGAAAGATTTCAGGAAGACGCTTTGCGTATGCTGCGCGCTGTTCGTTTTGCAGCTCAAATAGCATTTAATATTGAGGAGAATACGTGGAAAGCAATTCAAAGTAATTATAAATTAATAGAACACGTTTCAAATGAAAGGATAAGAGATGAACTAATTAAAATCCTTTCGAGCGACTTCCCATACGAAGGAATTATTATGCTCGATAACTTAAAGATTCTGGATATGATTCTGCCGGAATTAACGAAAGGCAAGGGTGTATCACAAGAACGACCAGGAAGACATCATAAGGATGATGTTTATACCCACAACGTACTATCATTAAAATTCTGCACGTCGTCTGACCCGATAGTGCGATTCGCAACACTGCTTCACGATGTAGGAAAACCGGAAGTCGCATCAAATGATGAAACCGGATTTGTAATTTTTTATAACCACGAAGTCGTAGGAGCAAGAATCGCAAAAGACATAGCAGAAAGACTGCATTTTTCTAAAAAACAACGCGATAAAATCTATACTCTTATCAGATGGCACATGTTCACAATAGATGAACATATTACAGACAGTGCAATAAGGCGTTTTATAAGACGGGTTGGCGTCGATAACGTAAATGACATGATGGATCTTAGAATCGGAGACAGATTAGGCGGAGGGACACAATTTGCAGAAAGTTGGAGGCTCAGAAAATTTAAAGAAAGACTTCTCGAGCAGCTAAATCCTCCATTCTCCATAAATGACCTTGCAATTGACGGGAATGATATCATGAAAGAGCTTGGTATTCCTCCAGGAAGAGAAGTCGGAGATATTTTACAAACTCTATTTGAAGAAGTAGATGAAGATCTTTCAAAAAATAACCGCGAATATCTTCTAGAAAGAATTGCTGAAATTAAAAAATAGAACTACATGAAATTTAATTCAAGGAAAATATATATAGCACTGTTTATATTTTCAATTTTCGTAATGGCATTTTTTTTAAGATCCCAAGAAACACTTTCTGGAAATTTTCTTTTCTTACTTGATAGTGGAAGAGATATGATGGATGTTAAAGGTATTGTATTTGACCATAAGTTAACTCTAATAGGTCCATATACGAGCTTAGGAGGAGTCTTTCAAGGACCCTTGTACTATTATCTTCTTGCTATACCGACGTTCATTTTTCAAGGCAACCCCTGGGGAAATATTCTTCTAATGCTAATTATTAGCTTAGTTACAATTTTTATCGCATTTTATTTTACTAATAAATATTTTGGATTAACTGCTGCAGTAGTTACTTTTACTTTATTTGCCTTCTCTCCTGAAGCTGTAGCCGCAGCAACATATTTTTGGAATCCCCACCCTATGTGGTTAATATTAACTTTTTATGTATTTGCTCTCTTTGGAGCACTAAAGAAAAATTCACTAATGCAAATTCTCTTATGGCCTCTTATAGCCTTGTCTTTCCATTTTGAAATGGCATTTGGCTTTTTTCTTTTTGCAGCAACATTTATTTATGTAATTTGTTTTCAAAGAAAAATCTTTTTTAATAAAAAAATAATCTTGAGCCTTTTTTTAAGTTTTCTTCTATTTATGCCTCAAATTTTGTTTGATCTAAGACATGATTTTTTAATGTCTGGATCTGTCGTCGAAATTCTTAAAGGAAATAACCAAGGACTCATTACCTCTGGTGAAGCGGAGGGATTTGTATCTGTAAAAATTAATAACCTTAATACTCTAAAACATAATTTTATATCATCTTTTATTTATGATCAGCAATTTTCTGCTTTTCCAGTATTGATTTTTATAGCTACAATTGTCGCAGTTGTTTATTCATTAAAGAAAAAGATTTTTACTGTAGATGAAAAATTGTTTTTAAAATCATTGTCAATTATTATTGTTATCATTTTAGCGCTAGGGATTTTATACCCTTTCCCTCTTCGCTACTGGTTTTTAACGGGATTTCAGTCTTTTTATCTAATTATTATTGGATTAATACTGTCTAAAATATTTAAATTTAGAATAGGAAAAATTATACTTGTCCTCATCATGATAGTAATGTCTATATATTTTATTAACAGAATAAATACACTTTACATAAATCCCCCCAACGAAGGTGGCGCTGCTAAGATAAAAGGTAAAATTGAAGCTATCGATTTTATATATAATGATTCGAAAGATAGGGAGTTTGGAATTATTATATTTACTCCGCCAGTTATAACTGATGCGTATGATTACCTAATCTGGTGGCATGGCTCTAAAAAATATGGATACATTCCCCATTCAAAAAAAAGTGGGACCGTTTACTTACTGATAGAACCTGATACAAATCAGCCTTGGAGCTATAAAGGATGGCTCGAAACAATAATAAAAACCGGTGATGTAGTTTATACAAAAACTCTTTCGAGTGGAATTATAATTCAAAAAAGAAATTTTTCAAATTAAAGTTTGATATAATACAAATATGTTAAAAGACAAAGTAAAAAACGACCTAAAAGCATCGATGTTCGCACGGGACGAATTAAAAACTTCTACACTAAGACTTCTTCTCTCAAGCTTACAAAACTATGAAATAGAAAAGGGGTTAAATTATGAGGCATCTGATGAAGACGTTCTTACGATAATTAGCCGTGAAATTAAAAAGAGGAAAGAATCAGTAGAGGCTTTTAAAAATGCCGGAAGAAACGAAATGGCTGAAAAAGAACAAAAAGAACTCGAAATACTATTAACATATCAGCCCGAACAAATGAGCGAAGACGAAATAAGAATTATAGTAAAGAAAGCAAAGGATGGAACTGGAGCAGCAAGCATGCAGGATATGGGAAAACTCATGAGCTCTGTTATGCCTCAGTTAAAAGGTAAAGCTGATGGAAGCATAGTAAATAAAGTCGTTCGGGAAGAATTGTCTTAACTATTTACCTCTAAATCTTTTTCTAAAAGACGTTTTTAACTTTTTAAATCCTCCGTTTTGATCAAAATTATGCCATTCTAAAAGTAGTGGCGACGCTATAAAAATTGATGAATAAGTACCCACAATTACTCCAATCATAAATGCGATTATAAACCACCTAATAGTTTCTCCTCCAAATAAAGCCATCGTGAAGAGTACAAAAACTACAGTAATTGACGTATTAAGAGATCTGGCAACTGTTTCTACTATCGAATTATTTATAATGGTCTCAAATGAACTTCCCTTTATATTATTTGTAATATTTTCTCTAATTCTATCAAATACCACTATCGTGTCATGAACTGAAAATCCCATTATGGTTAGTATCGCTGTGATAAATAGAACGTCAACCTGAACGCCAAATAATACTCCAAAAATTGAAAAAAGCCCCAGGGTCACTAAAACATCGTGCATTAAAGCAACTATAGCGCTAACTCCAAATTTCCATGAAGATATTTGACCCCCGCTTTTCCTAAAAGCAAAAGCGATATAACTGGTAATGGCAATTATTGAAAGAAAAACTGCAAAAAGCGCTTTGTCTCTTGTTTCATTCCCGATAGTAGGCCCTAAGACTTCAAAGCTCCGCTCTTTTGCTTTTAATTTTTTAACTATTTCGTCCTTACTACTGTCTGATAATAAAGCTGAGCTTATTCTGTATCCGCCTTCTGTCTGCTGAATCGAATAGACATTTATTGACTTACTGCTGTATACATTTTCAATCTGTTCTTTCGTTATTTTAGTATCTGCATCCGGTGCTACTTCGAGCCGAGATCCACCGGTAAAGTCGATAGACAAATTCAGCCTAAATAACAGAAGTGAGATAATACTTATTACTGTTACTATTCCAGATACTGTTAAAAATATTCTTCTTTTCTTTATAATATTCATTTTTCTTTTGAGTCAAAAACTAATAACAAACTTCTGCTAACGGTTATGGCTGTAAACATAGATACTACGATTCCTATAAAAAGAGTCAGTGCAAAGCCTCGGACTATTCCGCTTCCGAAATAGAACAAAATTATCGTTGTAATTATGCTGGTTATATTAGAATCGCGAATTGAAGACCAAGCTCTTTTAAATCCGTTTTGAATAGCTATTTTTCTGGGTTTTCCATTCCTTAATTCTTCTTTCATTCTTTCAAATATTAAAATATTTGCGTCAACAGCCATACCAATCGATAAAATAAATCCGGCAATTCCAGCAAGAGTTAGCGTCACTGGGATTAGCTTAAATATAAATAAAACAATTAATGCATATACCCCAAGCGCAATACACGCCAAAAGCCCCTCTTTGCGATAAATATACACCATAAAAAATGCAACTGATGCAAAACCTAGAAGTGCAGCAAAAAGGCTTTTTTCAAGTGAAACTTGGCCAAGAGATGGCCCGATTGAACTTTGAGCAACTAAATCAAGCGGCGCCGGCAAGGCACCTGCATTAAGTGCGATAGATAGCCTTCTTGCCTCTTCCACATCAGAACTTCCTGTAATTACGGCTGTTCCTCCAACTATTTCCTGTTGAACAACAGGCGCACTAATTATCTGCTCGTCCAGTACTATCGCAACAACTTTTCCTACATTTCTGCTGGTAATATCAGCAAACTTTTTAGCACCTTCAGTCGTAAATTCTATTTGAACTTGTGGAACTCCGCTAGACTGATCAAACATGACTTGTGTTCGTTTTAAGTCTTTACCTGATAAATTAGTTTCTTTTGGAGCACCATTTAAATATGCGGCAAGTGTTTGATCTAAAATGTCTGCTGAGTCGCTGGCTAGAGCATCGGGACTGACCGCTGCATCTGCTTCCCAAAATGTTAACTGTGCCGTTTGGCCTATTAGATCAATTGCTTCTTTACTGTCAGAAATACCCGGCAGCTCGATAGCTAGTCTATAAGCATCTCCTGATCTGACAGATTGAATATTTGGCTCAGATACTCCAAGAAGATTAATTCTTCTCTCAATAATTGTTCTAACCGAATCAAAAGCACTATCACGGTCAGAAGTGTTAATCTCATTCATATCAACCTGGTACGTTAACTCAGTTCCACCCTGTAAATCGAGTCCCAATCTGTATGAAAGGTCGCGATTAAATCTTAACTCCCCTATCCCTAAACTTACATTTTTAGGATCAAATGAGATATCTGGAATGTCTATTTTATTATTTGAGAATGGAACAGCAAGCTCATTTATTTGAAATTTTACAGGAGAATTAAGAATAACAAGAAGTATTGAACACAAGAAAATTATTAATAAAAAAAGCTTTTGACGTCCCATAAGATTATACTAAAAATTTCTCCTCATCTCCAATTAGCATAATCCTTGAACCGCTAATTATTGAAAATATAAAAGGATCCCTTCTCGATTTTCTAAAATTAAATTCTTCTTCAGTCATAACTGTATAATTTATCTCCTTACCTCGTCTCTCTTCTTCTTTCTTAACTAAAAGCTGGAGTTCAGGTAAAACTACTAATCCAACTATTAGCATTTCGACTTCATCCTTAGTTGATTGAGATCTGGCAAACTTACCAGAGATCATAGCATACTTTATATTACCAAGTTTTACTCTATTTTTAATAAGATCATGTCCAAGCCCTGATTCCTTTACGTTGATTCTTACCAAGTCATTTAGGAATGGATAATTTTTATCGAAAAAGTAATAGACTCTATTGCCTCTCTTTTCTTTGTTTAAAAGGCCTTTTTTGTCAAGTAAGATTAATTCGCGCCGTACGGCATTTATTTCCTCGTCTACACGACGAACTATCTCGCGTACGTGATACATCGCCTCTATATCTTGTAAGAAAAGACTCAGTATCTTAACGCGTGTTTTTGAAGTTATAAGATCACTTAGCATAATTTAATAATTTAAAGACTCCTGTTTGAGTAAATATATTATACTACTCTATTTCAAGTGGTGCTTCGAGGGGCAGAACCGAGAACCAAGTTAGTCCAGGATTGAATTCAACTTCTTGTCCGCGATCGTCTGTAATTAAGAGTGGAGATACTCTATTCTTTTTTGCCCACTTGCCCTCAATTTCTTTACCATCCTGGAAAATTACTGCCTTGCCGCTTCCGGTCGTTCCATATAATAAGTGCAAATTTCCTTCATAACCATCATTTGCTCTGCTTTCTCTCATAAATAGAACTACTATATTTTTCGCTTTTAATTGTTCGTTATTATTTAGGTCTACGTGCGCCTCTCCACCATTTGAGCGCAAATATGAATTTGTAGCTTTATCGTATTGCCATTGTACGAGATAGCTTCCATATCCATCCCAAGGATTATAAGAAATTGATTGTGAAGCCGGTCGCGCGCTTGCTGGGGCGTCGTCTTTAAATTCATAGTACGTAAAGTCCTCGTTCCATTCGTTTCCTTCTTCATCAACATTAGTAAGCCCTCTCTCCTCAGCTGCATAATCCCAAAGCTTAGTTGTTGAAGAATACATCGTGTGTTCTGTAGCAACAGTTCTTCCCATTCTGTCATAGTC
>Ga0172380_10009549_pt1 | contig 10318 bp, 12 predicted proteins | sample Leawe162metaG_FD_119747 | JGI IMG/M metagenome (GOLD analysis project Ga0172380, IMG submission 119747) | Leachate microbial communities from a municipal landfill in Southern Ontario, Canada - Leachate well 162 metaG | ecosystem: Engineered > Solid waste > Landfill > Unclassified | place...
AAAAAGCATTTACGAAAAAATGAGAACCAATTATGAGGAACTCAAGCACACAGTTGATGATATTCCGAAGGATACATTGGCCCTGGAAAAATATCAGAAGCTGGGTGAGGATATTACTATCCGGCAGCAGGCTCTAGATAAAGAGTACATCAAGAACAGGGATGATTTTACAAAGAGAATGGATTCTATTGAAGTGGCTCTGAAGAGACCGGGACTTGGTTCTGGTAATTCGGATGATAAGGAATCAAAAGAAATTAAACAATTCCTTATCGAGAATCTTTCTGTACATCGGAAGAGTGATGAGGGGGTTTCCTTTGAGGAAGTTTCCAAAATCATGAGTGAAAAGAGCGTGGGGGAATACCGGGAATATAAAAAAGCTTTTGAAGCTTATTGCCGGAAGTATGGCGGTAATCGTGAATTGATTATTGACCCGAATTACATAAAAGCTCTTCAGGTTGGTATTGATCCGGATGGTGGAATAACAGTTCCGGTAGCAATGTCCAATCGTATGACTGAGATTATTTATGAAACAGATCCAGTCCGTCAGTTGGCTTCTGTAGAATCTATTACAACTGGTAAAATTGAATGGATGGCGGAATGGGATGAGGCCGGGTACAACTGGGAAGGTGAGACTCATGGTGAAACAACTATGCCGGGAGAAACTTCAACCCCGACATGGAAGAAAAGAGCCATTTCAGTTCATACCTTATCAGCAAGACCGAGAGCCACTCAGACTCTTCTGGAAGATTCCGGAATAAATGTAGAACAGTGGCTGGCCAGGAAAGTAGCAGACAAGTTTTCCAGAGCAGAAGCAGCAGCCTTTGTTACTGGTAACGGTATAGGAAAACCGAAAGGCTTTTTGACCTATGCTAACGGAACATCATTCGGAACAATTGAGCAGGTTGCTATGGGTGCAGCTGATGCACTTACGGCAGACGGATTCCTGGCAATAAAATATGCTATGAAAGAATATTACATTGAAAGAGGAACTTGGTTGATGAACAGAAGCACGGTTCTTGCAGCCCTGAAGCTTAAATATGGTGATGGTACTTACATATGGAATCCGGGTCAGTTCGGTTCTGGTAATACTATCGGAAACATCCTGGGTCTTCCTGTAAGAATGTCCACTACAATGCCGGAAGTCGCTGCTGATGCATTATCGATTGTTCTGGCAGACTGGAAAGCAGCGTATTTGATTATAGACAGACTGGGTATTACTATCCAGCGCGACCCATACACAGTAAAACCGTTTGTTGAATTTTATACTCGTAAGAGAGTCGGCGGTGACGTGGATAATTGGGAAGCAATAAAAATCGGAAAAATTTCGGCATAAGGAGGAAATAAATGAGTAACATAAAAAGAGACTTATATTCAAATTTAAAGTTCTTTCAGGCTATGACTCCGCAGGATGTAGCTTCAGGAGCTGCTACCAACGGATTAGCAATTGATACATTAGGATATGACGGTGTGGTCTTTGTTATCAATTGTGGAGCAATGACTTCCGCAGGTTCTTTAGCAGCAGCAGAACGTTGGCAGTTAAAGCTGGAGCATGCTCTGGCAGATACCTATGATACTGCCGCGAGCGCTAGCGCGGGAACATGGTCTGAAGTATATCCTTCACAGATGATACATTCTGTGATAGGAATGGCCGGGGCTTACAGTACATTGAATTCCGGTATATTCCAGAGTATAGCTTCTGTGGCTGATATTTCAATTACAGGCAAGCTGTTCTTTGTTGGGTATAAAGGCCCGAGACGTTTTGTCCGAATAGCTTTTTCGGAAGTAGGTGGAGCATCTACCATATCAGCGAGCGCAATTGCTGTTCTGGGTGGTGCACAGATATGGCCTGTCAACTCACCTGTTGGTGATTAAGGGGACTTTGCACTGGGGATGAAAATTCTCCAGTGACTTTTTAAATGGGGGAAAAATAATGGGAAAAAGTGATAGTAAATATCAGAATACAAAAATACAGATTCCTCAAGGCGCAGACAGACTGAGTATTGACTCCGATGCATACTTTGATTTTTTCGGACAGACGGTAACCGGGGCAATCTTGAAAAAGATATTATATAGCAATCAGCAGGAATTAGAAATTCTTACTTCTGCATTGATAATGTCTACAGTTAATCTTCCGGCCAATGGATTTGTATTTTTAAATTTATCAGTAAGTACAGTAAATGCTTCTATGTGGCTGCCTTCCTGCGTTGAGGGTGATGCTCTGGTAATAGCTGTGAGAAATTATGCGTTAAATAGTTTGAACAGTGTATTTATTTCCACATCCGGATGTACGATAAAAGGATTGGAATATTCCGGGGTATCCAATATTGGTTTGCATACTTCAGTAGTAAGTATAGGAACTCAGCCTGTTGTAGCTTTGAAATGCTTTACTGACGGGGAATGGACAATTGTGGGGGCTTCCCCGAGACAAATTGTTATTGAGCATCCGTCAACATAAGGAGGACAAAAGATGCAAGTTATAATGAAAGAAACAAAGAAAGGTTCTCCGAATGGTATTACAGTTAATGTATATGTTAAAGATCAGGAATATGATCTTCCGGAGAGTCTGACAAAAACTTTTCTGAAAATGGGGGCATGTAAAATGGTTGTAGCAAAAGAAAATAAAGATGCAGGCCCTGCTCCTCAGAATAAAGATGTAGAACCTGAGAAAGTAGAAAAGAAAAAGAAAGACAAGAAAGATAAAGAGGGAAATGATAAATGATAATGTCATCTGAAATCGATGAGAATATGGTATGGGATGTTACTACACCCCCGGCCATTGAGCCTGTTTCCTTAGAAGAATTCAAAATGTTTGCCAGGATTGACGGCAATGATGAAGATTCTCAGTTGTTGAGTTTTTTAATCACTGCCCGATCCCTGATAGAAAAATATTTGAACCGGGCCCTCATTGAACAGACGATTACGTTAAAAATGGATTCATGGCCTGAGAAAGAAGTAATTGAACTTCCCAGGCCCCCTCTTATCTCTATAACAGCTGTAGAAACATTAAATGAATCGGATGTTGCTACTGTATATTCAAGCAGTAATTATTATATTATCAAGAATAAAGAGCCGGGGTTGTTAGTATTAAAGTTTGGAGTAACTCCCCCGCAGAATACAGAAAGATATTATGGTGGGTATCAGGTAAGATATAAAGCAGGATACGGGTCAACGTCTGCAAGTGTTCCTAATGTATTGAAAGATTGTATCAAACAGTGGGCTATGACTATGTATGAAAATAGGGCTATTGTAGAAGAGCCTCCCGCTGAAGTTAAGGCATTATTAAGTAATTACCGGATTTATTATATATGAAACTAGCTCATAAATTAAAACACCGGATTCAGATATGTGAAGGGATTCAAGACCCTAATTCCACCGGTGGATTTGACCGGACATATAAAACATTAACCACTGTATGGGCTGGTATAGAAATCATGTCTGAATATTTAAGAAGTATGTCGCGGATACGCGGGGGGAATGATTCAGACGGGAAATCCCCTACCCATAGATTTATTGTGCGATGGGCAGCCGTACAGAATATGGGAAAGGAAATGAACAGTGCTTTCAGTTCCGGTTTTAATTCGATAGCAGATTTAATTCCTTTGAAGTCTGATATGTTTGTTTTTATGGAAGTGGGTTCTCAATACAAAGGAAGATTATTTCAGATTATGGATATTTATCCGGATGAACAGAATAAGGAATTCATAAAATTTACTAGTGTTGAAATAGAAGAAAAAGGAACAGGATACCCGGAATGACTGGAATAACTTCTAAAAGCTTAAAAGAATTAAATAGAAAATTAAAAAATATAAGTAAACAATTTATTACCCGATCTGCCCACAAGCGTCAGGAAATTTATAATGCTTTATTTGAAGATGGTAACAATATGAGGAATTATATTATTACCAGTATGCGAAATACTACGCGTGCGCCCTGGTCATATAGGAAAACAAAGGATGGTAAGAGACATCACCCATCTATGCCGGGAAGTTTCCCAGCTGTGGATACGGGAGAAGGGATAAGGTCTATTGCTGCTGATGTAAGTATGAAAGAAGGCGTACGATTGGAGATTGGAGTCAATACGGGAGCACCTTATTTAAAATTTTTGGAAGAGGGTACTAAAAGAACGGATGCCCGGCCGTGGCTTGAACCCACAGTGCAGGAATTTAAACCGGGGATTATAAATAAATTGGAAAAGATTGTTCCTACTAATGTTGTAGATTTCTTTGTACAGGGGATGAAATGAAATTATCTTATATTGTAACAAGAATAAGATTAGCAAATACTATATTTGGAAATTATGTAGGTGGCAGTGCTGAACTTGACTTGGCTATTACTAAAAATACTTTGACTCGTAAAGAAATAGCTTTTGTTGTGCCAGTTACAGAAGATGCCACTGCTAATAAATTGGATTCAGGTATCAGTCAGTTGATAACAGAAAAGTTTGCTGTTATAGTTGCTCTGGCTAATGATTCATCGCAGGCAGATAAGACTGGCTTAACATCATATGATTTACTTCATAATATAAGATCAGAATTATTTCGGTCTCTGGTAGGATGGCAGATTAAAGGGGCTGAAAGTTTAATTGAGTATGCAGGTGGCAGATTTATTTCAGTAAGAAATAGTTATCTATGGTGGGAATTTGATTTCAGATATTCCATCAGGCTTCAGGATTGGGAAGGATATTATTGTGACACGGAATCTATTGAAGATTTTATTGAAAGGAAACAGCCTTCCAAGATGGATGATTTTAATAGTATTTCTTCCAAGTATATTTTCTGGCCGAGTGAAAATCTACCATGGAAAGGAACTTATGATGAAGTAACCGGGGATATATCCCAGATGGAAACATGGATTGACTTAACTAAAGACCCGGATGCTGGGGCTTATGGCCGTGGCTTTGATAGTGGGTTTGATTTTTATAGGATCTTGAATCGGAGCAATGATCCTAAGTAAAATAAAAGGAGGAGATATGGAAGCAGAATTTAGAAGGGTAAAACCCAAAGAAGGGTTGAAAGTAAGGTATCCCAGGAACTATGCCATACTGCCGGAGGCAGGGGCAGTGGTTCCATGGATCGGACCTGATGGCAGGTATTGGAGACGCAGATTCAATTCCGGTGATATAATTATTATTGAGGAAGAAAAGAAAAATAATTTTAAAGGAAAGGAGGGAAAATAAATGTCAATTGTATTTAATAATATTCCCGATACAATCAGGACTCCCGGAGCATATACTGAAGTAGATAATTCCAGAGCGTTGAAAGGATTAGTAGCAAATCCCCATAAGGCTCTTATTATCGGGCAGAAAACATCTTCCGGGACTGCTTCTGTTGATATTGTAAAACAAATAACATCAGACGGACTGGCAGACGGATTTTTTGGAGTCGGTTCTATTCTTGCGAGAATGTGCAATGTATTCAAACAGAATAATCCTAACACCGAATTACATGCTATGGCTTTGAGTATATCCACCGGGGGAGTAAAAGCAACAGGAATAATTAAATTTGAATCAGGACTTTCCGCAACAGCTGATGGTTATTATTACCTAATGGTAAATGGAACAGCCTGTTATGTTCCTATCACTTCAGCATGGAGCATTACTGATGTATGTGCTGCTATTGTAGCTAAGATAAATTCAATGGATATGCTTCCGGTAGTTGCTTCTGTGTCTGCTAGTGCTGTGGGTAGTAATCATGTTAATGTTACTGCAAAGATTTCCGGAAGCTTGGGAAATTATATTAACATAAGAGCTAATTATTATACAGGTCAAAATAACCCGGCTGGATGGAGTGTTAATGGTATTACTCATCCTACTATGGCTTCAGGTTCCGGGGCTCCTGAACTAGATGAGGCGTGGGCAGTAATTGCAGGAACTCAGTATCAACATATTATTCAGCCTTATGATGACGCTGCGAATTTAACTTCTCTGGAAAATGAACTGGAAGATAGATTCGGGCCTCTTATTGATCTTCAGGGTCATGGATATGTAGGGGTGAGGGGAACACAGGCCGAATTAACTACTTTAGGAAATTCCAGAAACAGTCCTCACAATACAATAATCGGGGCTGATGATAGCCCTACTAGTCCTGAAGAATGGGCTGCCGCTGCGGGTGCGGTTGCTGCATGGAATCTGAATAATGATCCGGCAAGACCTCTTTATGGATTAAAGCTGAAGGGGATTCTTGCTCCGCCTGATGCTGGTAGATTTACCCGGGCTGAAAGAGATATTCTTTTATATGATGGAATATCTACATGGATATGTGATGTTTCCGGCAATGTATTACTGGAAAGATTGTTAACAACTTATCAGACAAATCTTACAGGCTCAATTGATCCGAGTTATCTGGATATATGTACAATGCTTACGCTTATGGAAATCAGGTACCAATACAAAGCAAGGATGACTACCCGGTTTATTACTCAAAGATTTAAACTGGCAGATGATGGATTTCCCGTCCAGCCCGGCAGTTATGTAGTTGTTCCCAAAACGGTGAAGTCAGAAATAATTGCATTGTTTGCGGAATTACAGGATGCTGGATTGATTGAGAATCTAAATGATTTTAAAAACAATCTTATTGTACAAAGAAACTCCGCTGACAAGACCAGGGTTGATGTTATATTGCCTCCTGATCTTGTTAACCAGTTTAATATTATAGCTTCAGTAATACAATTCATTTTATAAGGAGAAAAAATAATGGGAAAGATTACAGGCAGAATTGAAGTAATAGTTAATGGTCAGACACTTCTCAATAAAGCCGGGGCCGTAGCATCAGGCCTCGGCCTCAGTGGTGAACCTAACTTTGAATTAAAAGAAGTCATGGGTGATACGGGATTACATGGATTTACGGAAGATCCGATTGTTGCCCGGTGCGCTGTTACTATTACCGATAGGGATGATATCTCCCTTGATACGCTCGCGCGCGTACGCGAGAACGGAACAGTAATATTCCGGTCAGCCAGTGGTGGAAAGGCTTACACTATGAATAAGGCTACATGTAAACGAAACTTTACTTTAACTGGGGGTGAGGGGGAAACTCAGGTTGAGTTTATAGGGCCTAACTGGATTGAAGGAGTTGAGTCGTAATGGAAGAAGAAAAAAAGAAAATTATTTTAAAACATCCCGTAGTCATCAAACAGGAAGACGGCAGCGAACAAGTTTATAAGGAAATTTTTATTGGGAGAATTAAGAATAAACATTTAAAATTACTTCCTAAAAATTTCGTAGAAAGTAATGGGAAAATTCCACCGGATAAATTATCAAAAGTTATTTCAGTAATTGCAGATATTCCGGTGGAAGTGGCTGATGAAATTGATCTAGAAGATACTTTTTCAATAGCTGAGGTGATGGACAGTTTTTTCGGGCAATCCCAGCCAACTGGGAACAATACATCTGGTTCATAGCTCATGAATTTAGTTTTACTCAGACTGAAATATGGGAAATGGATTGGATAGAAACTTTATTTTGGTATTCTGGAATAGAATGGATGGCAGAAAAGTAAATGGCAGATAATCGGCAATTTGTACTCAGTGCAATAGTTCAGGTTTTGGATAAAGCTACTGGTCCCCTTCAGAAGATTGGAAGGGGCTTTGGAACTGCATCCCTACAACTGGACAGAACTGCTAATAGACTTAATGCTATATCAGAAAGAACAAAGAAGATGGGAGATTCTTTTTCCAGTGCTGGGAGAACATTAACAACGGGAATTACCCTTCCTATTATCGGGGCCGGAATAGCTGCTTTGAAAACCTTTGGTGATTTTGAAATGATGACTGCTAACTTTACTACTATGTTTCAGGGAAATGAAAAAGCAGCCAAGGGGTTTTTAAAAACCATTGAAGACTATGCTAATGTAACCCCATATACTACTCGTGGACTTGCTAAGAATGCTCAGACTATGTTACAGTTTGGGATAAGTTCTGAAAAGGTAATGCCTATATTAAAACAATTAGGAGATATTGCCGGGGGTAATACAGAAAGAATGGATGCCCTTGCTCTGGCTTTTTCTCAGGTATCTTCCGCGGGAAGATTGCAGGGTCAGGATTTACTTCAGATGGTCAATGCCGGATTTAATCCTTTACAGATAATAAGCCAGAAGACTGGAAAGTCAATGGCTGAATTAAAAGATATAATGAGTAAAGGGGGCATCAGTGCTAATGCAGTAGCGGAAGCATTTAAACTTGCTACAGAGAAAGGTGGATTATTTTATAAGGGGGCTGAAAGAGGATCTAAAACTTTATATGGATTATTTTCTACTTTAAAGGATGAGGGTGAAAAATCTTTGAGAATGTTAGGAGAGTCTATAAAAGATTCTTTAAATCTTTCTGAAGAATTACCTAAGTTGGCAAAAAGAATATCTGAGGTGACAAAAAAAGTATCAGAATGGATAAAAGAAAATCCCGAATTGACTAAATTTCTTATAAAGTTTTTATTGATATCTGCTACAGTCGGTCCGACTCTTTTAGTGTTTGGAAAATTGATGTCAACAGTTTCCGTAATTACTAAAGGATTTTCCATTGCTTCTAGAGGAGCGGGGGCCTTTTTAAAAGTACTGGGATTATTAGGAAAGACTAATATGACCTCAGTATTAGGAAAATTTTCTGCTCTTGGAAAAGTTCTTGGCCCGATTGGAATTGCAATAGGATTGTTTGAGGGAATGGATCTCATACTGGAATCCATTCAAAAGAAAATGGAAGCTATTCCCGGATTATTTGACGCTATCGGGCAGCATGCTGCTATACTGACAGCAGGTATTCCTATATTGAGTCAATTCGGTTTTGGCTGGCAAATGAAAGCTAATCAGAATGCTAAGGCACGATCTAAAATTACAGCCGATCAGAAAAAGGAAATTGAAAAGCTTGCTAATGATATTATAAAAACATCCAGTGATCCGGAAAAAATAAAAAGGGCTCAGGAAATACTCAAATCTTCTCAAACAGAGATTACAATAAAAGTACAGGCTGAAGAAGGTACATCAGCTAATGTGGATAAGATTAAATCAAAAGGAAATACAAAACCTAAAGTCAGTTATGAAGGTTATACTGGAAATATATATTTATACGGAAACTAATATATGAGCTGGAGAGATAGATTACAATGGGCTTCGCAGGGAAAAGGAAAAGCTTCTTTTCGGGGAGCTTCTTTCTTTATTGAATCCAGCGAGATCGGTGTTGGCCGACAAATTGAAATGCATGGTATTTTTCAGGATAAGAAAGAAGGTGGAACAACTGAAATTGATTCCCTGATGGGTGTTTCCGGAAATACTAAAAAAGGAAAAAAGAATATAGGTGGAATTTATGCTGAAGACCTCGGCCCGGATGCTGATGAATTTATTGTAATAGGATATGTAGTTCAAAATACAGAAAATGGGTTGGATCATTTTCCCGAAAGAGATGCTTTAATTTCTGCGCTTAAGACCTGGGGGCCGGGGGAATTAGTTCATCCTTCTTATGGGAAAATAAAAGTTTCCTTATCTGAGAAAGCAAGAATAACAGAAAGTTTTAAAAATGATCTTGGTATTGCCCGGTTTGAAATGACTTTTGTTCAATACTTTAAATCTATTTTTAAAACCCAAACACCGGATTATAAACAAAAGATAGATACTTCAGTATTAGGTACGGTTAATGCAGCGCTGGATGGATTTACAGACAAGATGAGAACAGCCGGAGCCTTTCTAAATACTCTTGTTAATCCTATGATAAATACAATATCAAAAATTCAAACTGCGGTAGCTTCCGTTCAGGGGGCTCTTGCTTCTACTATCAATGCAGCACTCAGCACAATAAGTTCTATTCTTAATCTGGCAGATACTTTACTGGATGCCCCCTGTGACTTAGCTAACCAGCTGATAGCAGCCGGGCAGGCAGCTCAGTCTTTAGTCGGCATGGCCGGAGAAGTAGTGTCAGGGGGAATAGTAGGCGGATGCAGTGGAGAGACTCGCGGGGATATTATAACAATGTCCGGGGATAATGTATCAGAAAACCTGGGAATTTCTATTTGTAAGAATTTAACGGAAGCTGCTCAGTATGATACAGACGACCTGGAAGGGGTTCCCGTAGAGCAGCAGAATAATTTATCTTTAATTGCCACTATATCTCAGGTGGGGATGATAACAACAGCTGCTCAAATAGCAATCAGGATTTTATTCAGCAATCAGGAAGACATGGAAAAAGTTTTAAAATATATTACTGATGCTATGGATTATTTATTACTGAGGCTAGGGTCTGTTAATGGTGAGATTGATGATCCTTTATTGTTCCAGAAATTATCCCAGCTGAGAAGTGATTTTATTTTTTCTATGTATAAGAAGAATACAGACCTTGC
>Ga0172380_10009550_pt1 | contig 10317 bp, 24 predicted proteins | sample Leawe162metaG_FD_119747 | JGI IMG/M metagenome (GOLD analysis project Ga0172380, IMG submission 119747) | Leachate microbial communities from a municipal landfill in Southern Ontario, Canada - Leachate well 162 metaG | ecosystem: Engineered > Solid waste > Landfill > Unclassified | place...
AATTATTATTTACAATAATTAATCCTCATCAGATGTGTATATCTTAGCTCCCGGTAGGGAGCACACCCTTCGGTGCGTTAAATAAAGAAGCCCACCCTCGTATTTCTACGGAGGTGGGCCTTTTTATTGCTTAAATATAATAATCTTAATTATCATCAGGAAGAACGTCTGTCACATGCGGACATATGACCTTAGTTAATTTAGGAGACACCTCTTGGGAGAGAGGAACGCCGAGTATCCACCCGGCCAGGGGTTTGGGGTTTCCCCAGCCCAGGAACTTGCCGGATTCATATTTACTGAAGGGGGAGTATTCTTTACCAATGGGAACTACGAGTTGATAAACTCCGCCTTTGTCGTCCATCATGATTTGGTAGACTCGCTTATCGGTCATGCCCATGATGATTACTTTGGTAATCTTTTCCACACCTTTGTTAACGCCGCGCACACGCTCAACGCAGTGGTTGTAGGATTCGAAATCCTTGAAGAGGTATTTCTGGAAAGGAGTTAAAGCGTACAGAATAGACGCAATGGGTTTTTTCGGAATCTCGCTCCAGCGGGAGTTAGCCGGGGACCCGCCTTCGAACGTACTCCCATCCGTAAATGTTACTGTATACATGGAGTCTCCTTATAGATTTATTTGCCCTAATTTAAAAGATACCTCTGCAATCTTGGTCATTGCAGCATCCACTTGGTCGTTAGACTTCGCGGGAACCGTGAGCATCCCTACAGAAGTGTCGAGGGTGCGAATTGATTCACCAATTAAAAGCTCAAGAGAGATTCTCTTTTTCTTCTCAGGGTCTATCTCTGTTTGTGTACGGAGCCTAGCGGCTTTCATACGCTTGCGGAAATTAGCAGCTTTGAACCAGGAGGATTTAGATTTTTGTATCATAAGTTCCTTCTAAATAACAATTAGTACACGAGATTGTTTATCGCATTTAGAACATCGACTCGAAATATATTTAGTACCTTCTAAAGCATGATACACTACATCAGACGTTGATACAAAAAAAGTATGTTCACAAAATAATTGTTTTAAAAATTTTTTAAGCATCTTTGCAAGGCCCCTTATGGTATTGTTGACAATCATCACAATAATCATCGTCCGTTACCGGGAGACATTCCAGAATTGTTTTCTGAAAGGTGGCAAAGTTTTTATTAGGAAAAGAAAATGTACCGATGAATACTCGTGCCATTTTATGTATACCAGATAATTCTGCCTGCCCGGTAGAAAATACTGTGAGCGCGAGACCATAGCGGCCATAAGTAGCGCAAGATTTATCCTCGGAATGAAAAATAAGAGAATAACCTAAAGCATTAGCTTCTTTATATCCAGGCAATAGTGAGTCATGCATATTATTTCCCTTTCACCGGACGAAATTCAACAACGGTTTGATGTTTCATTTTTGCAGCTTCTGCTTCATTGCCATTCTTAAATGCCCACGCACGTAAGAAGGTTTCCTTTTGCTTATGGTCTGTAAAAGGATTCCCATCCTGGTCACAAATTAAATAAATTGATTTAGCCATATTAGTCTCCACAAAGATGAACGATTAATCCAACCTCTTGTCTATCAAGCAATCCTTTATTACTCGGATTTGGGTCATGCACAATTTCAGTTCCTTGTGCAACCACTGCATGAAGACAATCATAATTTGGCGATTTGCCGCAGAGGACATAATATGTGTTCGAATCAATCAGGCTATAATAAAGACCGCGAGAATCTATTGCCATTTCAATGTAACATAAACCCATTGGAGCAAGAAATTTATTTACTCGATGATACCAATCATCATACAAACAAAAATTTGGAACTGCTTCCAAGGGCAACTCCAGAAGAGAAGCAATGCAGGCCGCAAAGCAATTCCCTTCTTTCGGTCCAAATAAAGTTTGTTTAACGGGCTTCATTCTGCCTCAATTCCTTCTGCACCATTATCAATGGTAATAGAAATAGCTTCATCAAGCATTTTATGAATTGAAGTAGTGCCATCCTCTTCTTCAATAAGCAAAGTATTAACCAGTTCTTTAAGAAAAAGTTTTTTATCTGTTATTTTAAAGTCTGCCATAATCGGGCAACCTATAAACATTGTTTCAATGTCCATAGTAATAACTAATTTTTTACCTTTAATCTCAACATTCCATAAATCAGTAGGTTTCATTTCTTCTCCATTCGAGACTGATAAACAGTCGTCATTGCTGAGGATAATCTCCGAAGTAAAACTTCCTGCCAGCGGGTAATCACTCTATTGTGTAAAGGTTTAGCCTTCTTGCGAATATAAGTAGATTGTTCCCAATATCGATTACTGTGATATTTAGAGGTAAAATTTTCAGAGGTGAATTCTATAATCCCATAGTTAGGATTAACTGTTTTCACCCACTTCTTCGCCTCTTCTAAAAGGACTGTCGGAACACAAACATAAAAATAATTTGGTGTTGTCCAGCGGCCAATTTGTTCGATATATTCTTTATGTTTACTCTTCTTTGCTTCTCCGGTCCAAAGGTCTGCTTTAGAAATTTTTACTTCAATATCGTAGACCCAACCCTCTTTATCAATGACAACCACATCGCAATCTCTTACCTCATCTCCGCAGCAGAACTGCCGCTTGTACCGAAAATAGCTCATGAGAGCCGTTTTCAGATGCATGGAAGTAGGTTTAAAAGAAACGGATACCTGAGAAATAACGGGCGATACAATCGGGGACGAGTTTATCGATAATTCTGTCTCCAAGGGACATGGGTTCTGCTTTAATTTTTGGCTGTTCTCCATAATCCTCTCCATCAATAGGAAGCTGTTCGCCATTCACATTAATCACTGTCAATTTAGACGTAGAAGTAGTTTTCAACGTTTGTTCTTTAATTCTAGAACATTGATTGATTACTAAACATTTTGCACAGGCACAAGTTTCTATAGAATTATTTTTATCTGATTTCATAATTTACTATCTCCTCTATCACAGTAAAATTACCTACTGTAACATACCATTTAGCTCCACATTGCCGACAAGTATATTCTACTATTTTATCATAGCCTCTACGTGCAATTAAAGCCCCGGTGCCATAGAGAATTAGGCCAAAGCCAGTTGCTTTATAAATGACATCAGTGATAATAGCGTCAGAATCACAATCAAAACAGGACTTTAACATTAACGCCTCCGTGGAATTAAATACCCAGGTGGAATCGGATTTTCGTGCGCCCGGCGAAATTCATCTTCCATCCGTTGATTATCATTAGCACTGAGCGTTGTAGTAACACAACCGCTGAAAAGTAAACAGAGAAATATGATTAGAAATGAAAGGATAATACAGATTATATTTTTCATATTTTTCCTTTTTGCACATGTTTACAAAATCTATCAAAGAATCTAGAGATTTCTTCTCTACTATTTTTACCCCAATAAGAATTAACGAATCCTTGATAAAGCACAAATGCTATAGCCTGTCCAGTGGCCGCAGCTAATACATTCCACCAGAAAGTAATCATTCTGGAGACCCTTCATAAAAATTAATATCACTCGGAGGATTAGTATTTTCAGACGTTACAGGGATATCTGTTGGTGTAAGAGCCTGAGCGTCAGCAAAGCCATTATCTTCATTTTCTGGTACAATAGGAGCCTCTGGCCCAGGGTCAATAGGTTCAGGTTCTGCCGGGATAGGCGTTGTCGTAGCTGCTGCCAGCACTTCTTTAGCAATGGTTTCATAGGAACCCATACACTTCATAATATCCGCTTCGACATTAGAAATCTGAATAATAAAATAATTCTTTTTTTGCACCAGTTCCTGATACTTCTGCTTTAATTCTACCACGCGAGTATCCTTTGAAAGAATTTCCTGAATGTTCATTTTGACTCCTCAGTTGTAATTAATTCGCCTTCGACTAAACGCGAAGATGAAATTTTATTATTGACTTTTCGCTCACAATTATCACAGCATTTGACGCTCAGGATAATTACTTTTATCCCACCCGGCACTGGTTGATTGGCCAGGAGCTTAATTAAATTACCTTCTTCAAAATTACTTTTACATATTTCGCATTGCATGTAACCTCCTATGAAAGATAGACCCTCGGCACTTCTTGCCTTTCCATCTCCTTCTTTAGTATAATAGTATAAGAATTATCGGTGCGTTATGCGCTTCGGCCCACCGAAGGGTCTTAAAATTTATCGATACCATCCTCTTGGATTTTCAATATATTTATGTGGAATAACCATCCATATCATTCCAAAATGATAATGGGTCCATTTTTTATATTCATATCTACCCCATGTCCAAAGCCAGGTTTCAAAAGAAAAATAAATTCGAATTCCAAATAAGTTCATATTTTCAACCTCTTTATCAAGGGTAAACAAAGGAACGAGGTACTTGCCGATATAATAATGAGCCATTTAAGGCCGACTATCGGAAGTAACCACCCTCCAACGAATCCATTTAATGTTCCGGTTAAATTAGTAACAGAACATAAAAGACTAAATGTAATGGCCTCTAGCCCGTGTTTACTTTCTCGTGCCATAAAATCCATTACCATCAACATTAAAAACATTCCCATTACGGAGAAAAGAATATCATAAATGATACAGGTGATTGGAGTGTACCAGAGATATGCTAAAGTCGTGGCCGAACCGATGTATACTGCCCGTTTTAACCAAACTTTAATATCTATCTGTTTACTGAAATGATAATAAAGCCATGCTCCCGCGACACTGGCAATAGCTCCAATCGTTCCAAGTAATCCCATAAAAGTCTTCGACCACCCAAATTCGTCTCGCTGCACGAACATTAACGGGGTCCCAATTGACGGACTAAAATTGTAAAGAAATAAAAAGGCACATACTAACATCAAGTTTTTATCTTTGAACAATAACAGCATTGATGTTATGAATGAGGTTTTTATGTTAGTATTAACATCATTCTCGCGGTATTGCCATGCTATATAGAACATAATTGCAAAAAATGGTAATAAAAGCAAATAACAAATTTGATAAGTTGTATGGTCGGCCAGCCAGCCTCCAATAACACCTGTTAAAATAGATGCTGCAGTAATTGCCATCCATTGAATACTTTGAATCTTCCCGGTAATCTGATGCTTCTTTCCTTGAACACACATGATGCCGTCTATGGCTACATCCCGAATAGCTCCACTCCAGGAAAGTAAGGTCATACCTAAAATAATTAGGGGCAGCGCGGTCATGAAGCCAAGCAATACCGTTAATCCAAAACTTAACGAAATAGAAACTAGCATCCAGATTCGTTTTGAAATACTGAAGGTGTCTATTAAATAACCCCATAAAGGTTTGACTAACCAAGCAAGCCCAATGAGACTACCTATCCACATAATTTTCTGGGCATCCATTCCCAAGGTTTCCTTGAGATAGAAGAAAAAAGCCTGGCTTGGCAACGACCCAATCCCCTGGCCGAAGTAAACCAATGCACTCAGAACATATATCCAGAAAATATTTTTATTCATGAGTATCTCACAATGATTCCGGTTGGGATTTCATAATTATTTAAATAGGCTTTAATAGATTTAGTGTCTTCCCCTTGACCTTTACTTAAACATCTAAAACTTAAACTACCTCCATGTTCATGATAGCCTGAGGTACGAAGACCGATACAGACCTCATCAAGAAGATTATAATAATATTCTAAATTTTCTGTTCGTTCTTTATCTTCCATAAGACCTCTTTTAATTCTGTGCGGAGATTATCTTGGTTATTCACCGCAATTAACTTTTTAGTGAAAAAGGTTTCATAACTAATTTGTTCAAAATGGGGGATATTTGAAGTACCACCCACATTATAAATTTTAACTTTTTTCTCTGTCGCAAAAGGGCGAAATTCTAAATTAGAATAGGCTAACCTAAATCTGGTCTCCATATCTAAGCCAGTTTGCTGAAACCAACTTATCTTCCCGGTCCCGCGATGTTTGAAATCATCTTGATACCAATGAGTGAAAGGCTTTGCAAAACGGTCATACATTATCTTCCCATCGACTTTTAGAGGCCCATAGTCATACCCTAAGAGGTATACTTCACTGTTCTGCTGTCCTAAATCCATCAATTTAACGGCTAAACTAAGAGCGAAGATACCCGATAGGGATGCTCTGTAGACTCCGCCTTGCAAATCTCTATCATACCTTTTACTTGGGGTCAAGAAAATGGTATTGTCTTTCGGATGAGTAATAGTATTGTTTTGTTTCCAAATTACTAAAGGTAACTTTGAAATTTCTTCTGCTACTATAGGGTCTCCTTCACCAATACCTTCATATACATTCTCATCTATCCCAAGAGTGCAAGTCGTATTAACAAATTTATAAGAATAATTTAAGCCAATAACAAATTTATCCTGAAGAAAAGAAAACAATCCCTTATCTATTGCTCCTAGATAACGAACTGAAGCTCCTCCTCCAAGAATAAAAATTTGATTAGGTAACATATTCACCTTAAAATTTAACGATAGTTATTTTCTTTCCCCATTCTCTCGCTAACTTTAATGAGTGTGCTGTCCCTCGGCTCGTGCCGTCCCAGAACGCAACCACCTCATCACATGCAGCAATGATATCTTTATTTCTGAGATAACCCGCTTGTTTGCCCCACTTATCCCAATCAGCCGGGAATACTTTCAATGGGATATTAAAATGCCTGGCATAGGCTGCGGCCATAGAGTCGGCCCCACGGGCACCGCCAGAAATAATAAGTTCCATTGGGAATTGATTCAAAGTTGCATTCAATAAATCCTGATTATTAAAAGTACGACTTCCAATAACAGCTAATTTCATTTGTTACCTTTCTTTATTCGAAGATAAAGATTTTTCTTAAAAGAAGTATTTTGCTTAATGTCTTTGAACCCAATGCCCATAGAAGTAGCCCACTGTTTGAGTTCGGTAGTGGTCATGATGTGATAAACATCGTCTTTAATACCCATTTCATCCCTTTCCTGCGGCCTGGATAGGCTTTTTAGCCACGTTTACCATATAAGTCTTCTCTAGCTATGCGCGAGGCCTGATAATGGGCTATAACGGGGCTTTCTAGAGGAAAAGCTGGTTTAGACCCATCTGGTTTAGTCGTCACATAACAATACTCTCGCGGGAGAATAAAGAGATGTAAAGAATCCTCTATTCTTTCCGTAATCATATCTCGTAGTGTTAAACGATGATTGCGGCCAGCCGTAACGGCCCGGTCAATCCACTCATCCATAAAAGGAATCATCTCAGGACTGTTTCTATAATAAGAAGTACCATCCAAGATTTCTACCTTTTCACCATCACTCGGCCTACCATAATGGTCAGACCAACGCATATAATTTACTGCAATATCAGTGTTTTCAGGAATCACATAAAATAATTCTGGATACTTTAACACTTTGGCATCTGCATCTATCCAAACAATGTTTTCTCCAGGAAACATTTCCATAGCTTTTTTAATATAGAGGGGCCGCTGCCGTGAATTAATTTTCCATTCCCCTAAATCAGGAACTGCAAAAATATGATAAGGAAGATTAAAAGCTTCAATAGAGGCTTTCAAATCCTGGATTATATTTTCATAAATAGTGCCCGGTGTATAAGAAGAAATAAATCTTATCTTATTCATCAATTCTTCTCCAAATATTCCGCAGTCGTTAGATATAAAGGATGCGGACTTTCCATTTCTAGCCACTCACGCAATAAAGTTTTAGCGTTCTCCCGGCTAATGGTCAGCATTAGTACGGACGCATTTAAGGCTTCAATAGTCTTATCAGATACTGGATAATTAACTCTATATAATTTACACAGTTCGTTATCCAACGCTTGTAATTCAGCAGGCTCTAAATCCTGCATTAAATTACATTTGACATCTAACAGGCTTTTTAAAGTCTTCAAGTGGTCATGATATTCCATGTTTGTCTCCTTCATGCTATAAGCATAGCACATGATATGGCGTATGTCAAGTTAATAGCGCAGGTTCTAAAGAAGAATATTTTTTACGATATTCTCGATTATAGATTTCTGCAGAAATTAAATGACCTTTATTCACAGTCTCAAAAAACGAATCCCATAAAGATTGATTAACTTCCCAAGAGAAATATTCTTTAACGAAGTCTCTATTCCGTTTTCCAACCTCTTCTGCAATTTTAGGATTGTTCTTTAAATATAATAATTTTTTGCTCATTTCACTCACGACAGTTTCTTCTGGATTCACCGGAACCAGCCATTCAGAAGGTAACAACATCCGTAAAGAACCGACATCTGTAGCCACAACCGGAATTCCACAAGCCATTGCTTCAAGAACTACTCGCGGCATTGCTTCTGATGAACTAGTTAAAACTAAAGCAGAAAGACTTTGATAAAAATCTTTCATTGGCTGTAGGGACCGACCAGGAGTTTGAAAAAATACTTTACCGTGGTCACTTTGCCGTTTAATCTCAAAAGGCAATTTATCCAATAAATGACATCTTTTGACCTCTGCTACTCTCCCACTCCAACCAACAGTAAATGTTGAAGGTTTAATAATCGCAGGAGTAAAAAATCTAGTATCTGCGCTTTCAGGTAAAAATACAACAGGCACCCTTTTTGGTTTATACATCTCTTTCAACTTCGGATAAAATTTAGCAGAAATACTTACTATAATATCTGCTTCGGGATATAACAATTCATGCTCACCTGCATATCCGCATACGACTCTGACTTTAGGATTTCTTTTCCTAGCCTCTGCTACAACGCGGTCTCTAATATTGGTATAACCCATGTTTGGACCTGGAATATAAAGAATATCAATGCCATCTAAATCAGCAACTGTTATATCCATTAAACGTTTGCTTAAAATTTTATGGGTAGAATATTCTGTCTGTTCTCTTGTAATATGGTCATAAGCCCAATTCCATTGGTCACATAATCTTAAAATAGTTAAACTCTTAGTCGATTTTGGTAAAGGAGAAACCTGAATCCGATTAGGAGTTTCATCTAATAATCCTTGCAGATGATTATAAACGGTCTCTTCATCATAGCCCACCGATTTATCATCGATGTATAGAGTCCCATTAGGCTTTCCAAAATAAACTGCATCATAAGGAACCCCGTATTTATCTAGCCATTCAAATGTGGCCTTCGCGCTACGAGCTAGAGCTACGCCAACATCGTGACCAGATGTTTGCATTCTCCTGGCCGTGTAAATATTAATACGATAACCCTCAGCTTTTAAAGCTTTCATATAAGATATCATTTTAATATTGGGCGAGGAATTTTTTACATAATCATCTCCATTTGCGGGATGAATGGCAATAACTCCATCAAGGTCAAATACAAGAGACTTATCCATTTTCCACCTTTAGCTTTTTTAAATTGTTCATTATAAATTTTAATAGAAATAAAATGCTCTTTACATAATTCAGTAAAAATCAAATCCCAATAAGGTTGAAGTTTTCGCCAACTCCAATTATTTTCGATAAAAGCTCTGTTATTTTTTCCGACTTCAGCGCAAAGCAATTTATCTTTACTTAACAAATCTAATTTTTTATTAATTTCTTTAACTACTTTACCTTCGGGATTCACTGGTACTAACCATTTAGAATCTAAGACCAGCGGCAAAGAACCGACCTTAGTGGATACCACGGCTATTCCACAAGCCATTGCTTCTAAGACTGTTCTAGGTAAAGCCTCTGAAGAACTAGTCATTACGAGACAATTCAATGATTGATAAAACTCTCTCATTGGTTTTCTATCTCGATTTTTAATAAATAATTTATTTTGATGGTCAGATTTTCTTTTAATCTGATGATTCAATAAATCTAATAAATGTGTTCGTTTTACTTCTGCTTTTCTACCCGCCCAGCCAACTGTGAAATAAGTCGGTTGATTGGAAGGAATAAAAAACTCATCATCTATTCCTTTAGGCATAAAGATAACTGGACATGCTCTAGCTTTATACATTTCGCAACATCGTGCATAAAAATTTGAAGAAGTTGTAATCACTAAATCACAATCAGGATACATTAATTCACACTCTACCGAATAAACCCCTATAATCTTTATTTTAGGATAGAGAGCACGAGCAGTAGCAATTAACTTATCAGAAATTTCTTTCCAAATATTCGGCCCGTGGATATAAAGAATATCAATATCCTTTAAATCTTCAGGTACGATTTCCAATAAAGGTTTTCTAGTAATATTATGCTTCGAACATTTTGCTTGTTCACGGGCATTATAGCAATAGGCCCAACCCCATTGGTCGATAACGTAAAGAATATTTAAAGATTTAAACTTTGTTGTATTCATCGAATTCTTTCAATAATTTTAACGCGGTTAAATAAAAAGCTTTTTGATGACTCTTATTTTCTGAATGCAGAGGTAACATA
>Ga0172380_10009553_pt1 | contig 10315 bp, 6 predicted proteins | sample Leawe162metaG_FD_119747 | JGI IMG/M metagenome (GOLD analysis project Ga0172380, IMG submission 119747) | Leachate microbial communities from a municipal landfill in Southern Ontario, Canada - Leachate well 162 metaG | ecosystem: Engineered > Solid waste > Landfill > Unclassified | place...
GGGCGGGCGAACCAATTCGATTCCCTACGACAGACAGACGGACTATCTGGCTATCCGAGTCGAGCTGAGAGCCCACACGACGTCATTGAAAATTCGCACGCCTCCACTGCGCTTTCCTACGCAGATGGCATCGCCAAGGCATGGGCGTTGCGCGGTGAATTAGCGACGGTCAATACCCCCGGACGCCACGTGATTGCGGTTGTTGGCGACGGCGCGTTGACTGGCGGGATGTCCTGGGAGGCGCTAAACAACATTGCGGGCAGCAACCGGCAAGTCATCATTGTCGTCAACGACAACGCACGTTCGTACGCACCAACTATTGGTGGTGTTGCCCAACATCTGGCAACGCTGCGCACCACAAACGGGTATGAACGATTCCTGAGCAGCGTGAAGCGGGTCGTGAGTAAGACGCCCATGGTGGGACCCGCCGCGTACGACGCGCTGCACGGCTTCAAAAAAGGCGTCAAGGACATGGTGTCGCCCCAAGGAATGTTCGAAGACCTTGGGTTGAAGTACATCGGACCAATTCCTGGCCACGATTCGGAGGCACTTGAGTTCGCGTTGAATCGAGCCAAGGCGTTTGGCGGGCCGGTCATCGTCCACGCGATCACCGAGAAGGGTCGCGGGTATCGTCCGGCCGAACTAGACGACGCGGACCGCTTCCACGGTGTGGGTGTGATCGACCCAGACACCGGCAAGTCCGTTTCGGCCAGTGGTCCGACGTGGACGTCCGTCTTCAGCGATGAACTTGTGAAGGCGGGGGCAACAGATCAGAACATCGTCGCAATCACCGCTGCGATGTTGGCGCCCACTGGCCTCGACGCGTTCTGCCGCGCCTACCCCTCGCGCACGTTTGATGTTGGCATCGCAGAGCAACATGCAGTCGCTAGCGCGGTAGGCATGGCTGCGGTGGGGCTCCATCCTGTGGTTGCCGTCTACGCGACATTCATCAACCGCGCATTTGACCAAGTCCTTCTCGACGCAGCGATGCATCGAGCGCCAGTGACCTTTGTGCTCGACCGAGCAGGGCTGACCGGACCAGATGGTGCTAGCCACCACGGGATGTGGGATCTGTCGTTGCTGGGAATTGTCCCTCATCTCAAGATTGCCGCACCTCGTGATGGCCAGCGTCTGCGGGATCTACTCACCCAAGCGTTGGCAATCTCCGCTGGACCCTCCGTGGTGCGGTTCCCGAGTGGCGCAGTCCCGACCGACGTTGACGCTGTCGGAACGGTCGGCGCTGTAGACGTCCTAGCTGACGCTGCCGGACCGCGGATTCTGTTGGTTGCAGTCGGGGCGACGGCCACCCTATGTGTCGAAGCAGCCGCCAAGGCCGCTGCCCAAGGGGTGCCGGTGATGGTCGTCGATCCGCTGTGGGTCGCTCCGCTCCCGCTCGACCTGGTGGAACTCGCCAGATCGAGTGTTGCTGTGGTGACGGTCGAGGACAACACTCGCGCATGTGGTGTGGGAGCACGTCTTTCCCAACTGCTGCGCGACGCAAATGTTGATGTGCCCGTACGCGATGTCGGCCTGCCCCAAGCCTTCCTCGAACACGGCAAGCGCTCCGACGTTGCGCAATCCGCCGGACTGAGTCCCGCAGCCGTCGCCCACGAACTCACGACATTGGCAGCGCACCTGAACCTGTCACCCACGCCAGGCGAACCCGGACCCGGCTCCGCGTCCTAAACGCAGGCGGCCGAAGCCTGGTCAGCGACCAGCTGCGAATTGACCTACGCAATGAGGTGAACTCGCGCGAGAACTGGCGGATTTGTCGGAATTGCGTACGCGGCGGGGATCCTGTCGTTACTGTGCGTGCAGCAGGTATACACACAGCGCACCTGATGCGCCGGCGCTCGCTCTGAACTGACGGATTTCCACAGCGCAGAGCTTCCCCTGAGAATGGTGTTTGATGCGGCAAGAACGTTCGCTCACAGTTGGTGGACTTTTTGGTGGGTTGTGGCACAGCCCTGCGCGGATTTCGGCGATCTTCTGGGGTCTCGCTGGCTTCATGGTTGCCTATGGGGCACTGCTTGCCCTTGAACTCAGCCTTCGGATGGCGAACGGCATCAGCCCGATTGCAGTATCGAGCGGTCTCGCGGTGGGGCTCCTGGTTCGGCTTCGCGGAGTGGTTCAAGTTGTCTTTGTCGCGGCCCAACTGATTGTCGGAGCGCTTGTCGGTGTGGGCGTTGGAATTGCACCCCTCGTCGCCGTGAGTTCAAGCGTCATCACAACTGGCGCGACCCTCGCGGTTGTTGTGGCGTTTCTGGCAGCAGGTCGACGGATGCCGCGGTGGACTGCGTTTGCTGTCCTCGTCTCGTCGGCGTGTGTAGTTGGTGCGATCGGCGCCACGGTCGCGGTAGTGCAGGTGCTCGCGACTGCTGTCGAGGTGCCCGCCGACGTTTGGCAGAGTTGGTGGGTCGCGTTCTCTACCGGCGTGATCTTCACAGCGCCAGCGGTACTGATGTTCCGTCGTTCCCGTGTTGCGCTGACATCTCGTCGACTTGTCGAATTGGCAACGGTGATCGCCTGCACCATCGTGATGTTGCTTGGGGTTCTCGGAATCATTGGCCCTGGCGCGGAGGAACAGCCAGCCTTCCAGTTCTTCCTCATCCCGTTGGCGCTCTGGTGCGCGGTTCGGTTTGGCATGGCAATCACCGCGGCGGTTGTCTCGATCATTGATGTTGTGGCGGTAATCGCCGCGCATAGTGGTCTTGGCACGCTGTCGAACTACGGGATGGACATCCCGGCGCTACTGGCAATGCAACTTGGTGTTGCGCTTATAGCGCTGGCCGTGTACGCGATTGCGCTAAACGAAGAACAGCGACGTTCGCGCGACCTCGAGTTGGCGGCCGCCAACGGCTTGGTCGATTCCCTGTTGGTCAACAGCGACGCGATGATCAGCATCCGTGAATATGACTCGCGCGGGCGTTCGCGCTACGCATTGGCGAATCCACGGTTCGCTCGGGCGCTCGGGATGACGGTTGATCAGATAGTTGGTCGAAGCCAGACGTCTATTGATGGAGACCCACGCGCCGTCGACGAGGTGCGCGCCGAAGACCTCGCAGTGTTGGAGTCGAATCGGTCGCAAGTCTTCATTACCCGAAGTGTGTCGGGAGCCACCGATGATTCCGCAGCCGGGTCTGGCGGATCAAGGGTGTATCTGACGACCAAGTTCCCAGTGGCCAGCGCCGATGGCGAGTCTCGTTCCGTCGGCTCGATTGCGCTCGACATCACCGACCATCGGCGCCGAGAGCGCTTGATGCGGCTGACGTTTGATGAGTCCCCGGTCCCGATGGTGCGAATGGCATGGCGCAACGGACGCGCCGCCGAAGTGCTTGACGCGAACCGTTCGGCGGCGGACCTTTTGCGGGTGCAAGCGGTGACTCTCGTTGGGGCGACTCTCGATCGATTTGCTCACCCCGAAGAACGCGGGATCTCTCTGGTTCCAGTTGATGGTGAACCAGGAAAGCCTCGCCATCGTGAGGCACGACTAGTTCGCGGCGACGGTGCAGACGTGTGGGTGGCGGTCACCGCAACAGTCGTCGAAACGCTGGATCAGGCTCGCCATCATGAGGACCCACCGTCGGACGACGACACCTTCGCGCTCGTTGTCTTGGAGGACATCTCTGCGCGACGTGTCGCCGAACAAACTCTCACCCATCAAGCGCTGCACGATGCGTTGACCGGCGTGCTTAACCGGTACGCGTTCATTGACCGCCTTGAGTCAGCAATCAATCGACTGTGGCGCGATCCGGACCACATCGCGGTGCTGTTCTGCGACCTCGATGGGTTCAAGAATCTCAACGACACCCTTGGTCACCGGGCAGGCGACCAGATGCTGATTTCGGTTTCCGAACGACTGCGGGCAGTCATGCGCCCACAAGACACCGTTGCCCGACTCGGTGGTGATGAGTTTGTGCTCATCTGCACCGACTTGCCATCCCCGGGACAGGCCCGATTGATTGGTGAACGAATTCGGGAAGCGATGCGTCAGCCCTTCCGCATCGATGACCGCGAGTACGGCGTAACCGTGAGTGTCGGAATCGCGACCACCACTGACCCAAACACCAGGGCCGAGGATCTCCTGCGGCGAGCAGACCTGGCAATGTACCGAGCAAAGGACAATGGCCGAAATCGCGTCGAGTACTACGCCGAGGAACTTGAGGCGCGCGCGGTCGCGCATGTCGAGGCGACCGAGACCCTTCGGCGGGCAATCGCTGAAGACCTCATCAGAGTTCACTACCAGCCGATCGTGGATCTGTCCGATGGTCGGATTGTAGGGATCGAAGCACTGGCCAGAATCCAGGCAGATGACGGTTCGCTCGTACACCCCGCGACGTTCATTGGTGTCGCGGAAACATCCGGTTTGGTGACCCCGATGGGCGAGCGGGTGCTCGAGATCGCACTCGACCAACTTCAGCAATGGAGTGCACAGGGAATTGACGTTCAACTCAACGTCAACGTCTCGCCGCGCCAACTCGCGAAGGCATCGTTTGCGCCGATGGTGTTCGAGCGGCTCATGTCTCGCGGGATCGCCCCAAAGTCGCTGTGTCTGGAGATCACTGAAGGTGCGGTGGTTGAGGCCACCGGACCGACGCTGATCACGCTGCGTCGCTTGCGTAGCTACGGGGTGCACGTTGGTATTGACGACTTCGGCACAGGATTTTCAAGCCTGACGACGCTGAAGTATCTTCCGGCCGACGTGCTGAAGGTTGACCGCTCATTCGTTGAGGGATTAGGCGAAGATGCCAACGATTCCGCCATCGTCGGTGCAGTAATCCAGGTCGCGCACGACCTAGGTTGCATTGTGGTTGCCGAGGGTGTGGAGCTAGAGCTTCAAGAGGCTGAGCTTCGGCGTATGGGTTGCGACTTGGTCCAGGGCTACCGCTACGGTCGGCCGGTATCAGCGGGGGAGATGGCGGTGCTCCTGCACCGGGGAATGGCCCATCCGGTCGAAGTTGACCTGACTGAAGATCTTCCAACTCTCACGGACTAGGAACAGCCAACCTGGCGGCCACCCTCGTCTGGAATCGACACGTTTTCCCGAAACGACGCAGCGGGTTCCCTGACCCGGAGGCCAGGGAACCCGCTGCGTCGTTTCGCTTGCTAATTACTCTGAGGCCGTGGCCGGGGCCTGGGCGTCACCCGTCGAGGAGGCTGTTGTCGGATCCGCGGCGAGGTCGTCTGCGGTCGCGCCCGCAATCGTGCTGCGGTAGATCAACGCAAGCGCTGTGAGTACCCACGAGGCGTACACACCCCAGTACAGCCACGTGATGATCGCGCCTTGCCACCCGCCGACAAAGAACCCGTTCACCGAGGTGAAGAAGTTGCTCAGAATCAGGATGACGCCGAGGATCAGTGCGGTGATGATGTAGCGAACTGCTCGTCCGCCGATCACGCGGAAGTTGATGGCAATCGGATTCTTCTTGTCGTCCGCTGCCGCGAGAGTTACGAACGGGAAGACCAACAACACGACGAATGCAACGTAGGTGTTGAGGATCAAACCGATCAGGACGAGGAGGTAGACAACTACCGCCCAGAGGACAAACTTGCCCCATTGGCTGCCGCTGCGGGCGAAGATTGAACCGAGACTGGCCTTGCCTGTCGCGACCGACAACGCAGTGAGGTTCATGAAGTAGAACGACCCCACAAGTACGAAGAATGAGATCGCCAAGGTCAGAATGAACGTGGCAGACCATCCTGGCTGCGGATTGAACGCACCAACGAGTAGTGCCTGGACCAGAGCATTGACAACGATCACCGCGACGAACGGAACAATTCCGCGGAAGAATCGGGGGATCGCCGTGAGGAGTACCGAGAAGCGATAGTGCTGGGGCTTCGTGGGGCTTACCGGTGTTGGGGCATCAGCTTGAATCGTGCTCATTTCACACCGCCTTGGCTTTGGTCAATCACAGTTTGGGCCTGACCTTCGTAGATGGTTTTCCCGGCAACCTTGACGTTCATTACGAGGTCGAGGGTGCCCGCGGGGTAGACAGTGGGAGTTCCGCCGGGTGCCAGCGTGAAGGTGTTGGCGGGTCCGTTCGTTGCGGTCACATCAATGCTCTCGCCTGAGGTGGTCTTTCCACCGGGGCATTCGTACTTGGTGCTGTCAGTTTGAGATTGTGCGCACGCTGGCGAGATGAGTACCTTAATGTTGTTGTTTTCCAGCACGGTCTCGGTAGCAATCTGCAGCGTGTTGACGGGAACACCGGAGACCTGCGCGAGTGCATCGATCTGGGAACCAACGGCCGAACAGCCCGCCAAGGCCGTCGCGGCCGCTGCCACAAATCCTGCCGCTGCGAGGCGGCGCCCGGAAATCATCGGACCTGCTTCTGGCTGAAGGCGGCAATCTGTGCCCGGCTCTTGGCTTGGTCCGCCTCGATCTGTGCGTCGGTGATCTGCGAAAGATCGAAGGGCACCGGAAGGAGAAGTTCGGTATTTCGGTCGAGGTCCGACCCGATTCGCATCGGCGGATTCTCGATCCAGTCATTGGCTGCGAGTTCGCGGCTCAGCGAACCGAGGCCTTCTGGCGACAAGTCGCCTTCGGTCCATTTGGCCGGGGACGCGTGATCCAAGGTCGTTGCAAAAATTGACATGGTCCCATCTTTGTTGTCGATGAACTCAAGGAGTTGTTGCTGTTGCGGGTAGTCGACACAGGACGCCGACGTGATCTCCCAGAAGCCGCCGCCCTTACCGTTGGAATGAGGGCGGATTGTGTTGATGTGAGTGTGTCCGTTGACCCACGCGACCATGTTTGGGTACTCGTTCAGCATCGAGATGAACTCTTCTGCGTGAATCAAACCCTGCCCGCCAAACACCGGCTCGGCAGCATTCTCGAGAGTGACGCTGTTGTGGTGGCTCAGGACGATCGCCAGCTTGTTGTCTTGCTGGGCTTGAGCAAGACCGGCCTTGAGCCAGTTGAACTGGTCCTCGGGAACTGCGCCGTCTGCGCCAGCAGTCTGGTTGCACGTGTCGAGCCCGAAGACTCGGAACACGCTGTTGAGATCGGCGCTCCAGTACGTCTGACCAGTATTGAGGTTGTCCTGGGTGAATCCGTGTCCAACAGGGCCTGGGGTCGCGGGGGAGTTCAGGTGCGTAGAGATGAAGTCCAACTGTTCAAACAGCTTGCGCTCACCGTCCGCTGTCACCGTCATGAGTCGTGGGTCGACTCCGTGTTGCGTCCAGGCGTTGTTGGTGAAGCGGTTGAAGACGCTGCCATCTTGGGCCATGCCCCGCAGATACACCTCGGCGAGGACTGGGTACTCCGCAGCCTTGCGGTCGCCCGTTGCGAGCGAGCGCAAACCTGAGTCAATGGGGATGACGCCGTTGATGAGGGTGTCGTGGTTACCGAACACTGCGTACCACGGCACGGACAAGCCTGGAGAGGTGATCGTCTGGCTGACGGCGGCATTCAGCAAACCTGGGATCTTCGGGAAGCCGTAGGAACCAAAAGCATCCTTGGACGGATCTTCCGGGTGCCAGGCCCACGTGTTCTCCCATAGCTGCACACCTTCGTACTCCCCGGCCTTGCCTGAGTTCGGGGTGAACGTGCCGCCATCGAGGATGCCCATGTACCAGTCGAGCTCAAGTTGAGAGTGCTGATCGGCGCTGTCGCCGGTGTTCACCGCAGCAGTCATAGGTGCACCGGTCAGTGGCGACAGATTGGCCGCGTTCATGGCCGCGGTCATCGACGCGAGGACGTTCATCTGCATCGTGTCTTGCGGATGGATGCAACCAGCCCACAAGCTCATGCTTTGACCGTTCATCACGTCGAGTCGAGCAGGTGACTGTGCATCGATCATGTGAATGTCGGTGTAGTGACCCAAGTACATGAGTGACCTGCGAGTGTTTGCCCGCGCCGGGTCGGCAACCTTGCCGAGGATGTCGTACCGGGGGACATACGCCTCGCCCGGTCCGGTGGTCAGCTTGCGGAACTGGTTGTAGACCGGGGCGCCGATCGTGATCGTCTGCTGCAACGTCGTCGGCACGTCCGCTGGCTTGAGCGGTGCTGCTAGCACCGCGCCGAGCGCATCGCGCGGCACCGCGAATGCTGCTGCGAGTGCAGCCGTAGACGCCATGAAAGCGCGTCTAGTGAGTCCTGCCACCGAAACCTCCATTGTTGGTCCTAGTCATTGGCACCTCAGTTGAATGCCCACGAGGAACCTAGTGGCATTCGCCGAACTTGCGAGTAAGTGCCACGCGAATCGCCGAGTGGATCATAGGGACGCAACGTTGCACTACGCCATTTGTGCCAGATGGGCTGGCAAGACGTGGTGGAGTCGCAGATTCACTGCGGAGCGGTTGCTCAATTGGCTCAATCGGAAACATCCGCGTAACACCTGGGTGGAATTGGCAACCGAAACGAAACGAATTTGGTCACAACGTCACCTGCGCGAAACCGTCACAGCGACTTCAGGAAACAGCCCCAACGCAATGTTGCACCTGTCAACCCGAAGGGGCTCGAAAGGAGTTCAATATGCCGGAGATTCCGGAAATCAGCGCTGGGGATACCGCGTGGGTACTGGTGTGTACCGCACTAGTACTGCTGATGACCCCAGGTCTTGCGTTCTTCTATGGCGGCATGGTCCGCATGAAGAGCGTTCTCAACATGATGATGATGAGCTTTGGAGCGATGGGCCTTGTGGCCATCCTCTGGGTGCTCTACGGCTACTCGATGGCGTTCGGGAACAGCATCGGTGGCAATGGACTACTAGGCGATCCGACGGAGTACTTCGGTCTCGCCGGAATCACCGCTGACTCAGTGTCAGGCGCGATTCCAACCTTCGTCTTCGTCATGTTCCAGTGCATGTTCGCCATCATCACGGTGGCTCTCATCTCTGGTGCGATCGCAGACCGTACGAAGTTCGGATCGTGGATGATCTTCGCAGCACTCTGGGCGACGATCGTGTACTTCCCGGTTGCTCACTGGGTGTTCGCATTCAGCGATGAAGAGTCCGGTTACGTCGGCGGTTGGATCGCCAACAACCTCGGTGCCCTTGACTTCGCTGGTGGCACTGCAGTTCACATCAACGCTGGTGCTGCTGGTCTGGCTCTATGTTTGGTGCTCGGCAAGCGCATCGGATTCGGCAAGACGCCGTTCCGTCCGCACAACCTGCCGTTCGTCATGCTCGGTGCTGCACTGCTGTGGTTCGGCTGGTTCGGCTTCAACGCCGGTTCGGCGCTGGCAGCTAACGGCACCGCCGCAGTTGCCTTCCTCAACACCGTGATCTGCACCGCTGCTGCGATGCTGGCATGGTTGCTCGTTGAGAAGATCCGCGACGGACACGCAACCTCACTTGGTGCCGCTTCCGGCATCGTCGCCGGTCTCGTCGCGATCACCCCGGCCTGTGCCGCGGTGAACATCGTTGGCGCGATCGCAATCGGTGTTGTTGCTGGTGCGCTGTGTGCACTTGCAGTCGGACTGAAGTACAAGCTCGGCTACGACGATTCACTCGACGTTGTTGGCGTCCACCTTGTTGGTGGCCTCGTCGGAACGCTGATGATTGGTCTGGTCGCAACGGATGCCTACATCGCTGAGTCCGCACTCGGACTGTTCTACGGCGGCGGAGCTGAATTGCTCGGCAAGCAGGCAATCGCGGCGGGCGCAGTCCTGGCCTTCTCCTTCGTCCTGACGGCGATCATCGCCTTCGCGATCGAGAAGACCATCGGATTCCGCTCCTCCGAAGAAGACGAACTCAGTGGTGTTGACCTCGCTAACCACGGCGAGTCGGCGTACGAGTTCAACGATGCGGCCTACGGCGGATCGTTCTCGAAGGGCTCCGGCTCCTCGGTGAACGTGACTGCTCCTTCGAAGGAAGGTGCACCAGCATGAAGCTCGTAACCGCAGTGATCAAGCCGTTCAAGCTCGACGATGTCAAGAACGCCCTCGAGGCGTATGGCATCAACGGCCTGACGGTGTCAGAAGCCAGCGGCTACGGCCGTCAAAGGGGGCACACGGAGGTGTATCGGGGGGCTGGGTACACCGTCGACCTAGTGCCCAAGGTGCGAGTCGAAGTTCTCGTTGATGATGATGACGCCGAAAGCGTTGTCGACGTCATCATCAAGAGCGCGCAGACCGGCCGGATCGGAGACGGAAAGGTCTGGATGATCCCAGTCGATTCCGTAGCTAGGGTCCGGACCGGGGAGCGCGGTCACGACGCGCTCTAGATCGCACCTGGAAAACGCAGGTTCGGCTCGCACCGAATCTGCCGCCAGGGCGGGGGCGCCTGCAGCGTGAGCGCAGGCGGCCCCGCCGGGTGACAAGACCCAGGGCCCACCTTCTCCCGACTGGTGGGCCCTGGGTCGAGTCAGTTAA
>Ga0172380_10009554_pt1 | contig 10315 bp, 10 predicted proteins | sample Leawe162metaG_FD_119747 | JGI IMG/M metagenome (GOLD analysis project Ga0172380, IMG submission 119747) | Leachate microbial communities from a municipal landfill in Southern Ontario, Canada - Leachate well 162 metaG | ecosystem: Engineered > Solid waste > Landfill > Unclassified | place...
CTTCAAGGAAAGCAAGGCCCTGTCCATGGGTGTCGAGTTGGAGCTGCAACTGGTGAATCCGACCGATTTCGATCTGACGCCATCAGCCAGCGACCTGCTGCACCTGCTGGAACGCAAGAAATTCCCTGGCGATGTAAAGCCTGAGATGACGGAAAGCATGATCGAAATCGCAACCGACGTGCATACCCGCCACGACGAACTGTTGGCTCAATTAAGAGACATGCGCAACACGCTGATCGCTGCCGGCGATCATTTGAATATAGCGTTGTGTGGCGGCGGCACCCACCCGTTCCAGCGTTGGTTCGACCGACGCATCTTTGCCAAACCCCGCTATCGAGAACTTTCCGGGCTCTACGGTTATCTCGCCAAGCAGTTCACCGTCTTCGGCCAGCATGTCCATATTGGCTGTGCCAGCGCCGACGAGGGATTGTTCCTGCTGCACGCGCTGAATCGCTATCTACCCCATTTCATCGCTCTGTCTGCTTCCTCGCCATTCTTTCAGGGGGTAGATACGCTATTCGACTCGGCTCGCCTGAACTCGGTGTTCGCTTTTCCCTTGAGTGGCCGTGCACCATTCCTGCTCAATTGGTCAGATTTCTCGCTGGGCTATTTCGCCAAGATGGAGAAAACCGGCGTCGTCAAGAGCATGAAGGACTTCTACTGGGATATCCGACCCAAACCGGAATATGGCACCATCGAGCTGCGCGTTTGCGATACCCCTCTCACGGTAGAGCGGGCTGCCGCGCTTGCCGCCTATTTGCAGGCGCTCTGCCGCATGCTGCTGGAACACAATGAAGCGCCGCCGGCGGAGGACGACTACTTGGTTTATAACTACAACCGATTCCAGGCATGCCGTTTTGGGCTCGATGGCGTCATCGTCCATCCTAAGGATAATGAAAGTCTTTCTCTGCGCGAGGACATCCTGGCCACAATGCGCCGCCTGGAGCCACACGCCGCTGCCTTAGGCAGCCAATCGGCCCTCACTGAACTCCAGTTGGAAGTGGCGTCCGAAGGTAATCACGCAAGCTTCTTGCGCCGGCAATTCACCCAGGAGGGTGGCGTCAATGGCATGGTCGATGCGGCAGTGCGAATTTTCCGCCAAGAGAGTGCGGCATGATCGGCCGTCGGCGCCCGGTGCGTATCGGCCTTTCGGCAAGGATATTTCATCCGGAGAAAGGCAGCCGAGGCATACAGACCAAGACCCTGCAGGTTTTGGAACAATCCGTCGCCCAGTGGGTAATGGCACGCGACATTCTCTTGTTGATGGTTCCCTCCGTGGTTCAGGACGGATTGCTAATTCGCAGCAACATCCGCTTGCGTGATTACGCCGAATACCTCGATGGCCTGATCCTCCAAGGCGGCACAGATGTCAGCCCGCATGCCTACGGCGAAGAGCCGCTTCGACCGGAGTGGGCGGGCGATCCGGTGCGCGATGCCTACGAATTGGAACTTCTGCATGAGTTCACCGAGGCGGGCAAGCCTGTACTCGGTATCTGTCGCGGAATGCAATTGATCAATGTTGCCCTTGGCGGCTCGCTCTACCAGGATCTGCCGAGTCAGCGGCCAGGACCGGTTGCTCACGAGACCGAAGCGTACGATCGGAACGGCCATGACGTAACTATTACTGAAGGTGGCCAGTTCAGTCGGTGGTTCGAAAGTACGACGGGTGGGCGTGTCATTTCAATTCACCATCAAGCCATAAATCGTCTTGGCAGAGATGTCCAGATCGAGGCGACCGCTGAGGACGGGATAATTGAGGCAATCAGCTTGAAGGGTCGCAACTTCCTATGTGGAGTTCAGTGGCACCCGGAATTTCATCAACAGCCGGATGTTGAGCTTCTCGACTGTGGGCCGCTCCTGGAGGCTTTTCTTGCCGCCGCTCGAAGATAGTGCCAATTGATAGCCGTACCGTTCGCAATTGCAGCCTAGATCAGAGTTGAAGGGGTGCCTCCCTCTCCAACCGATCAATAAGTACACGGGCATGCTCCAGAAACTGTGCCCTCTTTGCCTTTGCAATCGGTTTGCCGGGCAAGAATCTCTCGCTTAACGGGTTGACAAAAGTTCCGTTGCGCGACACGCGGTAGTCGAGGTGAGGGCCGGTGGAAAGCCCAGTTGAGCCGACGTAGCCGATCATTTGTTTCTGGTTGACGCGCACGCCGCGACGCAAGCCACGAGCGATGCGCGACAAATGATTGTAGTAGGTCATATAACCGCTGCGATGGCGCAGCAGAACTTGAATACCGTTGCCGCCATTGCGGCGAGCAAATTGCACAACGCCTTCGGCAACGGCCCATACCGGTGTTCCGGTTGGCGCTGCATAGTCAATTGCAAGGTGCGGCCGTACGCCGCCAAGTATCGGGTGCGGCCGCCGGTGCGTGAAGCCGGAGCTGATGCGCGTGAATTGCAGCGGCGAGCGCAGGAAGACCTTCTTGAGCGAGCGCCCCAGTGGGTCATAGTGGGCAAATTGATTCCGGTCTTGGAAGCCGACGCCGGTCAGCATCTGCCCATCACTCATGTATTGCGCGGCGAGAATGCGCCCTTGGTCCACGGGAACACCATCCGCATAGCGCGTCTCGACCAAGAAGCGGAAGAAATCCCCCTGGCGTGTATCAGCAGCGAAATCGAACTCGGATTCGAAAATCTGCACGAAATCGAGCAACGCTCTCGGCGAAACGGCACTATCTTCAACGGCGTCCCATAGTGAGTTCCGCACTTTGCCCTGCCGAACTTCAATGCGTACTTCTGGTTTAACCTCTAGGCGATCGGCTTTCCATCCGCTGCTGCTGTTGGTGACCTCGAAGCGCACCCATGGGTTCGGTGCATACGCGAGGGTGACTAGACGTCCTTCAGTGTCGCGCGACAATTGGAATTGATCGCCCGGACGCACCTGCCGAAGGTTTGCACCAGCCGTGCGCAAGGTGCCGACAATCTCATGCGCCGTGTCCGACGGGACATGATTCCTTAGCAGGGAAGCCACGACAGTGTCGTGCTTGCGGATCTCAAGTGTTTCGGTGTGCGGGATGGGGGACTCGACGGACGGGCCCGGTTGGAGAACTGCGACTTCAGGCGATGACTCTTCCGGCGTGGTGGTCGGCCATACGAACCAGCCCAGAAGTGCGGTCGACGCGGTGAGAGTCAGCGCAGCCAGGAGCTTGTAAAGCATTGCGTTCAAAGCCCTCAAAAGTTCGCGAAAGAACGCAACAAGGCCAAGTTCTGCAGAATATTCATGCCATGTATTATCGTCTTATCAACCCACTTACAAACCTGGAAAAGATGGACTAATCTGGGCTACCTAAGTGGATACAAGCGAACAATGAACTTTCCGACGACGTCGCAGCGCTAGTCAGGGTCGCGAGTAACGCAAAACGCGGTCATTTCTTTTCCCCGGTCGTTCCGTTTTTTTTGTTCTTAGCCTGCAAGGACTCGATTAGTCCTTCAATGCCATTGTTTCTCACTTCATCGGCAAAGGAGCTGCGGTAGTTGATCACCAGGCTGATGCCACTGACCTCAATGTCGTATACCTTCCAGCCCGTTGGGAGCTTCCCTAGATAGTAATTGAACGAAATGGGCCTTGCGCCGTTCTGGACGATTTTTGCTTGCACCTTAACATCGGTGGCACCGGGATTCATATTGAAAGGCAAGAACTTCACCGTCTGGTTCTTGTACTCGGTAAGGGCCATGGAATAGGTGCGCACCAGCAAGCGATGGAACTCGTCGGCGATCTGCTTTTTCTGTGTCTCGTTGGCCTTCTTCCAGTTGCGCCCGAGAGCAAGCCGTGCCATCCGCACAAAGTTGAAATGTTGCTGCACCTTGGTTTCTATCAGTTCGATGGCTTTCTCATTGCTGCCCGCCTGGATGTCCTGGTCGCTGCGGACGATGGAGAGCACTTCGTTCGTTACGTTCTTGACTAGCTCATCGGGCGCGAGGTCCGCCGCTTGGGCTAGTGCCGCGGAGGCAAGCCAGAAAATGCCAAACAGGGCAAACTTATTCATGCTTATGTTCCTTCCTGATATAAATGTTCGTCGTTTCATTCGGCCAGTAAACCTGCTATCAATCTGGCTTCTTGATCGTAGTATGATCTAAGTGAACTTTCGCCTTTCCCTTAGATTGATGGAGATTCTTAGTGATCTTTAGAGAGTTGAGTTCGGGTGTAGGGAGAATCAATCAGACAAATTACAGCACGACGATTTTGTTGCCGCGCAAGCTATGACGATGGTTAAGTCGGAAGGGGTTTGCCTCCCGTCGTGAAGCGCGCCGCCAAGATCATGGTTGAGGAGATGAGCACCACCAGCATCACCGCGCCGCTGAAGTAGCCGGGCAGCGCGAAGCTTTCCCTGGCCTGGAGGAAAAGCAGCACGGTGATCAGGCCGCGCGGCGCAATCCAGCCCAACAGCCGGGCGCTTGCCGTGCCGAGCAACAACCCCAGCAGGGCGAAGCGGCTGGCATAAACCACCATGACCACCAGAGCCGCCCAAAGCCAAGCCCACGGCGAGGCGAGATCGGATAAGTCGGTCCAATAGCCGAGCAGCACAAAGAAAAAGCCACGCACGACAAAAGTCAGTTCGACCACCAGGCTTTTGAATTCGGACAGGGTCGCTTCGTATTCCGCGTCCACCCAGCGGCGGAAAGGGGGAAAGCGGGTCACTAGTCCGGGCTTGTTCAGCAACAGGCCGAGGAACAGCACCATGATCAGGGGCGAAAGATGCAGTAGCTTGCCCACGGCATACAAAGCAAACAAACCTGCGAGCAGAGGCATATATCGAATGTGGCCATCCAAGCGCAACAGCACCAGCAACAGGATGATGGCGCAAAGCACCGACAGCAGCAGGGACAGTATGCTGCCGCCCACCAGGTTGATCAGCGCGCCGGTGAAGCTGCCGTCCGAGCCCAGCAAGGAAAAGAACACCAGCACGCCGATGATGTCCGACATGGAACTCTCGTACACCACGAACTCGCGTTGCTTGTCGGGCAGGAAGGAACTGCTGGGGATGGCTACGGCGCTGCTGATCACGGCAAGGGGGGTGGCCAGCAGCAATGCCTGAAAGGGGCTGATCTCCAGCGCCTGCCAGGCGACCGCAGCGAAGACCAGCACGCAAACCGTGAATCCGGCGCAGGCCATGACCAAGGTGGTGCCAATGAGCCGCAGTCGCTCGCGCCGCAGTTCGATGTCCAAAGCCCCTTCGAGCACGATCAGCACCAGGCCTATCGTTCCGACGGTCGATACCAGTTCTCCTGTCCAGGGAATTTGCCAGTCAAAGGAATCCAGCACAGGCTGGGCGACGAGCCCGCATGCCACCAGCACGATCACCGAGGGCACGCCTCCGCGCCGGCAGAGATGCTCTACGGCAAAGACGATCAGCAGGAACAGGGAGGCGCTGAGGATGGTCTGATAAATCATGCTGGGGACATTCGTCAATTGGGTGGCGGCTTGCAGTGGAAAATCAGACATGCTTGCAACACAGATCCGGGATGCCCTCTATGTGTCGTGCTTGACGCCCTCGTTGTCCTGGCCTGCAATGATCTGTTTGAGGCCGACATATGAGGCCGCCTCAACCGGCACGGATTCTACGTAAGGAACCTGTCGCTCGAGGGTTTGGATTCTTTGCGTCAGCTCATCGTTGTTTTGCTCCAGTTCCGCGATGCGCTTCCTTTGCCCTCTGAGTGCCCATTGATTGCGCAGCGTAGACGGTGTCGAAACCAGCGCGACGATCAGGCCGCCGACAGCGAGTGCAATCAATACCACCAGCGCCAGGGAACTGTCAAAGCGCCATAGAAGGAACGTGAGGGTGATCGGCACGTTATTTTGAAGGGCAAATACCACGCCTGCAATCGAAAATAGCATGGCAATTATGGTTATGAGTTGCATGGGAATTTCTCCTTATTGTTCAATCTTTGGCTGATTCGCCTCGGTGAAACTTCGCGAAAGCATAGCGCCTTTGCCGCTTTGTTTTACTTCGTACATCAATTGATCCGCAGCTTTCAGCATCTCCGGAAAAGAACGATCCGCTACTCCAAACCATGCTACGCCGATACTTCCACCCACTGGCGGGAACTTCTTCAGCGCAGCATTTATCGAAATGGAAATCTTCCTTCCTGCTTCGACGGCAGCGTCGTAACCAGTTTCAGGTAGCAGAACGGCGAATTCGTCGCCACCCAAACGGGCTACCTGGTCGCTGAAACGCAAGGCACCGACCAGCGCTATAGCCGTCTCTTGCAATGCCTCGTCCCCGACATCGTGCCCTTGGGCGTCGTTGAGCTGTTTGAAATCGTCTAGATCCAAAAATATTACCGCTAACGGGTGTGGATAGCGCTTCGAGCGCTCGACTTCGCCGGCGCCGACTTCAAGAAATGCCCGCCGGTTTTTCAGTCCGGTCAGGGCGTCTTGAGTGGCGCGTTCGAACTCGCGCTCAAATTGCAGACGAACCTGAGCAGCAAGAAATGCCACCAAACTGTAGGTCATCAAACGGGTTGCTGCGTTTCCCCACAGAATCCATGGCGAGCTGAATTGTCTGTCTGACGCAATATCGCTCGCGGCCCACATTGCCGTTGCGAGAAAAGCAATTAACAATCCACCTCTTTTTCCACCTATCCATGCAATGACAAGCACTGGCAATATTGCAAAGGAGGCAAAGGTCCACTCAGCATCAGTTGTGGTTCGAAGCGTGCCTAACAGCAAGATCACAATTATGCTGATTGACCATGCGGCCCATCGGCGCCAACCGGTCCAGTAGGAAGAGAGGAGAAGATCAGATCTTGTAAGATGTTTCATTGTCGATATCTTTGGTCTTCATGTATTCACTGTTGCCCGCCTAAAAGGAGCGGGTAGATGATATTAGTCCTCCGTTCCACCTGCGATCAACAGTTTGGTTCCTGGGAAACGATTACTCAGAAAATCACTGCTGTCCGGTTAAAACGCGAATAGATTCAGTTGGTTGTTGATGGTGATGTTGTTGGAACTGGAGTTGGTGCCTGGAAAGGCTTGCTGCAAGGGCATCTTCTCGAAAAGCGTGACCGACAATATTTGTAGCAAAGTGTACAGCGAGGTGTCGATGGCTAGACGCTTTTTGATGATGGCGACCAAGACATAAACCGACACCGCGATCCAGATTTGTGTCTTGACCGCATTCTCTGACGTACCGAAGAAACACTTGATCCGAAGATGCTGCTTGATCCACTTGAAGAACAATTCCACCTGCCAGCGGTTCTTGTAGAGAGCGCAAATGGTGGTGGCTGGCAATGTCATTTGATTGGTGAGGAAGAGAAGCGTCTTGCCGGTCTCGGGGTCGTTGAATCGAACACGGCGCAGATGCGCAGGATAGTCTTGCTTCGTGTAAAAGCCATCGAGTGCAATGGTCTGATCGCAAATGATTCCGGTCGAGCGGTCGGTCTGCGCCGAATAGACGCGATGGAAGTTCATGTTCGACTTGGACCGCGTGACAAAGAAAGAACCAGCCAAGTGCAGAACGTGAAGCCGCACGAAATCGACGTAGCCGCGATCCATAACGTAGATGGCGCCGGATTCCGGCACCATCAGGTCGAGCGCATGGACGTCGTGCATCTTTCCATCGGAGACATGGATAAAACTTGGAATATTGCCTCTCAGATCGAGCAGGGTATGCATCTTTACGGCGGCCTTGGTCGTGCGGAAGTGTGCCCATGGGAAGACCGACAGGCACAGATCGATGGTCGTGGAGTCCAGCGCATAGACCGTGTTCGACAATTCCAGCCCCAAGTCTTCTCCAGCATAAAGCGCTCTGGCCTGACCAATCAGGCGCTGCGCGAAGTCGGCATGGATGCGCCAGTCGCGCGACTCGTTGGCATCGGCCAGCGTGGAGCGCCGAATCGGCTCGCGAAAGCCCATGTGGTAGAGCTTGGCTTCTTGGGCCGACAGACACACTTCGATGTCGCGCAGACTCTCGCGGTAGGTCAGTTGGGCGAAGGCCATGACCCTGAACTGTTCCGCGCAGGTCAGCGTGCGAACGTTTTTGTCGCCCCCGTAGCGCGCAACGTACCGCGCGAAGGTCGTCCATGGGAGGAAATCCATGAGTTGGGCGAACAGCGTCTTGCCGGTATTCATAGGCGGCTCCGGGTGTGTTACCCCCGGAATTCGCCCGGAACTCCATTTTGCCGTTCAAATCGACACCACCCCTCATCGCTCGAAAATCCTCATCAGTCGTGGCTTTCAGAGATTCAGCCATTCATTTAACCGGACAGCAGTGTCAGAAAATCTATAGCCTTACGCCAGTCTCGTGATAATCGATCAGATATATTCCGGGAGTCGCTGAGCGGCGGCCAAGTGTGTTCAGCATCGCACCTAGAGTTGCGGCATTGGGCCCCGTAGCCGCAGCCTCGCCCTTGAATCGCAGGCCGCGAGCTGCAATTTCGCCGCTGCCATTGAATTGTAGACGACCGCTCAGCGTAGTGAGATCAATTCGCAACGCCTGGCTTTCGCCAACCAGGCGAAAGCGATAGTTGCCGAGTTTGTTGCCAGGAATTTCGGCAACTTCAGCGTCGTTCCAAACCAGATCAATTTCCCCACCGCAGGCAAAGGTTTGCCAGGCACAGCGGAAGTTGCTGCTACGGAGATGCAGATTCCCTCCCCAGCCATAACGTCCCAAGGCGCCAGGGAGCAGCACAAGGATTGCTGGCGCCGGTATTGAAGCATCTAACTGTTCTATAGAAAATCCCTCGGCTTTGACAGAAAACAGCGAACTGCCCTGATCAAGCATGGCAGCGACGCCAATGCGCCCTCGCCAGAGATCTCCCCACCGGATCTTCCAGCTGATACTTTTTACAATGCGCCAAGCATCGTTGTTGTCTGAGTGCGCCATGAGCATCCCGCTGCCACTCCAAATACTGCCTTCGGCACTGGCTAGCCGCCAGTGATTGTTGCTAGCGCGTTCCAACCAAGGAGATAGTGTTGATGCCGGCCAGATAATGACTATCGCTAGCAGGAAGAACATTACGAGGAAAGCGAACCCGATCAGCCGCAAGCGCATATTAATAGACCATGATTAACAAGAGTGTTCAGCCAGGCACATAGGATCGAACCTCACCGCCCGCGGCCGAAGGCGCAACAATGACCGTAAGGTAATCAACGATTCTTCGCCCGTGCCCGTTCAGTGACCACATCAATCGCATGAAACCAATACCAGACGATAATGACGGTTATTGCACACCAGATGAGAAAGTTCATGCCCAGCCACAAAAACAAAGGCATGGACACCAAGAGACAGCCAATCCCGATATAAATGCGGGCGAAGGCCGGAGCATATGCGACTGGATTGGGTAAAGCACGGTTGTCCCAATCGGATATCAGGTCAAGCCTACCCCTGAAACCCATCTGCCAGCCTCGAATGATGCCTCCTAGGCCGGTTAGTGCTGAAGCGATAGTTGCCCACATCATTGCTTGTCCTTGCATTTCCATACTCCTCGTACCTCAAGATTGGAGATTTTCCTTCTGTGCCGCTCGTCCATAATGTTTCTCAATTACCATGTCGATTCCACGGCGTGCACGGCGGAGATAAACTGGTCCGATTACCAACAAAAGCAGTGGCACTGCCGCCACGAATTGGAACAGATAGCGTACCGGCAAAGACATCGAAACTATCTGCTCAGAGTCGAACCGCAGCATATAGGCGACGAAGGCCACACCTGCCACGATTAAAACTCGTTCGATCAAATCAAAGTCGATATTCCGAGCATTGCGGATGGCATCATTCCAACTGGAGATCGGAATTTCAACAAGACGGGGAAGTGCCCACGTCAGGAAGTGACGCGCCATGATTTTCTTGGCGGATTGTGCCATCTTCGTTAGGGGCATACGTCTTAGTGGAGCAATTGATATTGAACGAGGTATATCCCCGCACCGGCAAAATATCCGACCAGTGCCAAGCCGCTTATTTTCTTGACGTACCAGAAAAAATGGATTTTTTCCAAACCCATCGCGGCCACGCCGGCGGCGGAACCGATGATGAGTATGGATCCACCTGTACCTGCGCAGTAGGCAAGGAACTCCCAAAAGAAGTGATCTGGCGGATATTGGGTCAGGCTATACATGCCCATTGAGGCGGCCACCAATGGCACATTATCGACAATCGCGCTAACAATCCCGATGATCAAAACGATGACGTCCTGTCTTCCAATGCTCTGTTCAAGCCACTTCGCCAAGGAGGTCAGGATATGCGTATGTTCCAGCGTGGCGACAGCAAGGAGAATGCCGATGAAGAACACGATGGAACTCATGTCTATCTTACTTAGAGCATGAGCCAGGGTGAGACGGTGCTTGAATTCATCTGACTTTTGGCGATGCACC
>Ga0172380_10009555_pt1 | contig 10313 bp, 9 predicted proteins | sample Leawe162metaG_FD_119747 | JGI IMG/M metagenome (GOLD analysis project Ga0172380, IMG submission 119747) | Leachate microbial communities from a municipal landfill in Southern Ontario, Canada - Leachate well 162 metaG | ecosystem: Engineered > Solid waste > Landfill > Unclassified | place...
GGTGGCGGCCATGCCGGCACCGAGGCAGCCCTTGCCAGCGCCCGGGCCGGCGCCCGGACGCTGCTCCTGACGCACAACATCGAGACGCTTGGGCAGATGTCGTGCAATCCCTCTATCGGCGGCATAGGCAAGGGCCATCTTGTCAAGGAAGTGGATGCCCTCGGCGGCGCCATGGCTGCCGCCACCGACGAGGCGGGTATCCAGTTCCGCATCCTGAATTCGAGCAAAGGACCGGCGGTGAGGGCGACCCGGGCCCAGGCCGATCGCCTTCTCTACAAGGCGGCAATTCGCCGGCGCCTGGAAAATCAGCCCAACCTGACCTTGTTCCAGCAGGCTGTCGACGACCTTCTGGTTTCCGGCGATCGCGTCACCGGAGTCGTGACGCAACTGGGCATCCGCTTCGAAGCGCGGGCAGTGGTGCTGACCGCCGGCACATTTCTCGGCGGTTTGGTCCATGTCGGGCTCGCCAATTATCACGCCGGTCGTGCCGGCGATCCGCCGGCGATCTCGCTAGCGGATCGTTTGCGGGAACTACGGCTCCCGGTCGGCCGCCTCAAGACCGGCACACCGCCGCGCCTCGATGGCCGCAGCATCGATTATTCGCAGCTGCAGATCCAGCATGGCGACGATCCGGTACCCGTGTTTTCCTTCCTGGGCAGAGCGGAGCAGCATCCGCGCCAGGTGCCTTGCTGGATTACCCATACCAACGCGCGTACGCACGAGATCATTCGCGCAGGCCTCGATCGGTCGCCGATGTTCACGGGAGTGATCGAGGGGGTAGGGCCTCGTTACTGTCCTTCGATCGAGGACAAGATCCACCGTTTCGCCGGCAAGGACAGCCATCAGGTGTTTCTCGAGCCGGAGGGGCTGGACACCCACGAGGTCTATCCGCAGGGCGTATCCACCAGTCTGCCGTTCGACGTGCAGTTGGCGCTGGTGCGCAGCATGAGCGGCCTGGAAAATGTGCAGATATTGCGACCCGGCTATGCCATCGAATACGATTACTTCGATCCACAGAATCTCAAGGCGTCGCTTGAGACAAAGTCGATTGCCGGGCTGTTCTTTGCCGGCCAGATCAACGGCACTACCGGCTATGAAGAGGCGGCCGCTCAGGGTCTTCTCGCCGGCATCAATGCCGCGCTTAATGTGAGTGGCAAGGAGGCCTGGTGTCCGCGTCGTGACCAGGCTTATCTCGGCGTCCTGGTGGATGACTTGATTACCCGCGGTGTCTCGGAACCCTACCGGATGTTTACCAGCCGTGCCGAGTATCGCTTGTCCTTGCGCGAAGACAACGCCGACCTGCGCCTGACCGAGACCGGTCGTGGCCTGGGCCTGGTCGATGATGTTCGCTGGGAAGCATTTTGCGTGAAGAGGGAAGCCATCGAGCGGGAGAGCGAGCGGCTTAAATCTACCTGGGTCAATCCAAGAATCGTCGGGGAAGTCGATGCCGTACGCGTCCTCGGCCAACCGCTGGAGCGCGAATATCGTCTGCTCGATCTGCTTTGCCGGCCACAGGTGCACTATGGCGCTTTGATGACATTGCCGGGCGCAGGCGAGGCGCTTAGCGATCCACAGGTCGTGGAGCAAATCGAAATCCAGGCCAAGTACCAGGGTTATATCGACCGCCAACTCGATGAGGTCGCCAAGAGCCGAGCCAACGAAACCCTGCGCTTGCCCTTAGATATGGACTACGGCGAAGTGCATGGTCTTTCCATAGAGGTGAAGCAGAAGCTCAATCTGCACAAACCCGAGACCCTCGGCCAGGCCTCGCGGGTTCAGGGCGTTACCCCCGCCGCCATCTCTCTGTTGCTGGTGCATCTCAAGCGTCACTCGCTGCGGGAGAAGCTCCGCGCATGAGTTCCCGTCAGCAACTCCACGCAGGCATCATCGAACTTGGCCTCAAGCTTTCCGTGGAAACAGAGGATAAGCTGTTCGCTTATCTCGCCCTGATGGCCAAGTGGAACCGTACCTACAACTTGACCGCCGTACGCGATGAAGCTTTGATGGTGAGCAATCACTTACTCGATTCTCTAGTTTTAATGCCACACCTTATAGATGTTGAGTCTCTGGCGGATGTCGGCAGCGGTGCTGGCCTGCCTGGCGTACCCCTGGCATTGGCAAATCCGGCTTTAGCCGTGACGCTGGTCGAATCCAGCCAAAAGAAGGCGAGTTTCCTGCAGCAGGCGAAAATCGAGTTGAAGCTCGATAATGTGAGCATTCACTGTGGCCGAGTGGAGGCGTTGAAGACAGTGCTTCCCTTCGATGCAGTCGTCTCGCGAGCATTCTCCGACCTTGCCGAGTTTGTTCGTCTGGCCGGGCATCTGCTGGCTTCCGGGGGCCGCCTCCTGGCAATGAAAGGCGCCCACCCGGATGTGGAAATTTCCCAACTGCCGGCCGGCTGGAGGGTCACGCAAAGTATTCCCCTGGCCGTGCCGGGCTTGGCGGCAGAGCGTCATCTGATAGTTATCGAAAGGGTGTAAGTTCATGCATATTTTCGCGATCGCGAACCAGAAAGGTGGCGTCGGCAAGACCACCACGACGGTCAATCTTGCCGCGGCGCTCGTCGCTACGGGCAAGCGCACGCTTCTGGTGGATCTCGACCCGCAGGGAAACGCCACGATGGGTAGCGGCGTGGACAAGCAGTCTCTGGAGAATTCCGTCTATCAAGTGCTGCTTGGTTTGGCCACCCTGGCCGAGGCGCGAGTCACTTCGCCCTCAGGAAAGTTCGACCTCCTGCCCGCCAACCGTGACCTCGCAGGTGCCGAGGTAGAGATGGTAGGCCTTGAACAGCGTGAGATGCGGCTTAAGGAGGCACTCACTCCCCACAGTGCGGATTACGATTTCGTGCTCATCGATTGCCCGCCGTCCCTGTCTCTTCTGACGCTGAACGGCCTATGCGCGGCGCACGGCGTGGTGATCCCGATGCAGTGCGAGTACTACGCTCTGGAAGGTCTTTCCGATCTGGTAAACACCATCAAGAAGGTGCATGCCAATCTCAACCGCGACCTCAAGGTCATCGGCTTGTTGCGGGTGATGTTCGACCCGCGCGCCACGCTCGGCCAGCAGGTTTCGGCGGAGTTGGAAAAGCATTTCGGCGACAAGGTCTTCAAGACCATAGTGCCGCGCAACGTGCGGCTTGCCGAGGCGCCTAGCTACGGTATTCCTGGAGTGTTGTTCGATAAGTCTTCGAAGGGCGCGCTGGCCTATATCGCCTTCGCCACAGAAATGATTGAACGCGTGAAAACGCTGTAAAGGATGAAAATGAATCCACCGAAAAAGAAAGGTCTAGGCCGCGGTCTGGACGCTCTCCTGGCGGCCAATAGCGGCAACGAGCCATCGCGCCAGGATACGCTGTCGGTCACTGCGCTGCAGCCGGGCAAGTACCAGCCGCGCACGCACATGGATGCCGACTCGCTCAACGAACTGGCCGCTTCGATCAAGACCCAGGGCGTCATGCAGCCCATCCTGGTGCGGCCCGTCGCCATCGGTCGCTACGAAATCATCGCCGGCGAGCGCCGCTGGCGCGCAGCCCAACTCGCTGGAATGAGCGAGGTGCCGGTGCTGGTGCGGGATATTCCCGACGAGGCGGCGCTGGCCATGTCGCTGATCGAGAATATCCAGCGCGAGAACCTGAACCCGCTCGAGGAAGCCGCGGGCATCCAACGGCTCATCGACGAATTCGGCATGACCCACCAGGAGGCGGCAGACGCCGTGGGGCGATCGCGCCCGGCGGCGAGCAACCTGCTGCGCTTGCTGCACCTGGCCAAGCCGGTGCAGGAATGCCTTTATTCCGGGGAACTCGACATGGGCCATGCCCGCGCCCTGCTACCCCTGTCCAAAGCCGACCAGGCGCGGCTTGCCATGCAGGTGGTGCATAAAGGCTTGTCGGTGCGCGAGACGGAAAGGCTGGTTGCCCGCGAACTCAACCCGCCGGCGAAGAAGGCCGCTGCCGGGGAAGCGGATCGCGATCTGCTGCGGCTCGAAGAGGAACTCGCCGATGCCATCGGTGCAGCGGTCAAGATCAGTGCCAACAATAAGGGCGTCGGCAGCCTGACGATACGCTATAGCGGCCTGGATCAGCTTCAGGGAATCATCGAACGGCTGCGCCGCTGATTATTCTGCAGTCCGAGCTATCTGCCGTCCGCGCTTGAGGTCAATGCCGCCGAGCAGCAGCAGTCCGATGACGAAATAGCTGCCCGTGGCGAGTATGGCCAGGCGATGATCGCCGTTGCTCAGCCAGGTGACCAGTCCGTAGGTGAGCGGTCCGAGGATGGAGGAAAGCTTTACCGCCAGCCCCCAAAGCCCGAAGAACTCCGCCCGCCGCGTTGCCGGGCTCAATACCGCGATCGCGGCACGGGCGGCCGACTGGCTGGCGCCCAGACAGACCCCGGCGAGCGTGGCGGCGGCCCAGAAGCGCCAAGCATCTTGGGCGGACCAGGCAAGAAGCGTCATGATGATCCATCCCACCAGGGTCAGGCCGATGCTGCGGATGTGACCGACCCTGTCCTGCAGGTAGCCGAAGGCGAAGGCGCCTGCGGCAGCCATCAAATTGACCACCACGATCAACACCAGGGTCTGCTGTGTCGTGAATTTCATGGCCTGTTCGGCATACACGGCTGCCAGGGTGATGACCGCCTGGATGCCAGCCTGGTAGAAGACGATGCATACCAGCAGCCGGCGCAGGTCGATGAAGTCATGGGCATGATGCAATGTCGTGGCGAGGCGGGTGAAGGCGCTACTCGCCCAGCCGTGGCCGCCTCCGTCCTGAGGCAAGCCGCGTTCGCGCAAGCAGAGGAAAGTGGGCACACTGGCAGCCGCGAACAGCGCAGCCGTGATCAGCATCGAGACAGGCACGAAGTGGGCCGCACCCAGCCCGTGTGCTTGTGCCCAGCTGATGTAGGCGAGGCACAGCCCGAGACTGACCAGTCCGCCGAGATAACCCAGACTCCAGCCCCAGCCTGAGATGGTGCCGAGGCTGTCTTCTTGTGCCAGTTCGGGGAGAAAGGCGGCGATAAGGTTCTCACCGCTGCCGAAGAAGAAGTTCGACAGCACCACGAAAAATATGGCGAGAACGAGGTCGCCCGGCCCGGCCAAGGCCAGTCCGGCAGTACCGATTACACAGCCGATGGTGGTGACGAGCAGCAACGGTTTCTTGGCGGCATGGATATCGGCCCATGCCCCGATGAGCGGTGCGCTGACCATGATCATGGCATAAGAGGCGGCTAGCGCGGCGGTCCAGGCGAACGTCGCCCATGGCGCCCCGGCAGCGATCACGGAGACGAAATAGGCATTGAACAGCGCGGTGATGACAACTGTCGTATAGCCGGAGTTGGCGAAGTCGTACATCGCCCAGGACCAGACTTCGAGCTTCGTGGCGCCTGCGGCAAGACGGCTCGATGAGTTGCCGGCGGGTGGTGTTGGCATTGCCCTATTCACAGACCCAACTTGCGCTTGGCGTGTTCGGCACAACAGTGAATCTGCGCTTTCGGCGCTTTCTGAAGTGCGCGCAAGATCTCGTGCGGTACGCTGCTCAGGGAATATTTCTGCTTGAGGTCAGAGGCGAGCTTCAGCAACAGATGCGCAGTCATTTCCGCATCCGCCAAAGCCCGGTGATAGCGCCCGCTGGTGGGCAGCCCCAGGTAATTCACCAGCGTGGCCAATTTATGGTTTGGCGCGAGGGGATAAATCCTGCGCGCCAACAACATCGAGCAGGCGAACTGCTGCTTCCTCTTCTTGCGGATTCTCTGCCACTCGGCATCGAGAAACATGCTGTCGAAGGAGGCGTTGTGGGCTACCAGCGGCAAGTCGCCGACGAACTCGGCCAGCGCTTGCATCACCTCTGCCACGGGCGGGGCCTTGCGGATCATGGCAGTGGAAATGCCTGTGAATGCTTCGCTATAGGCAGGGATAACCAAGCCGGCATTCATCAGACTCTGGTAACGATCGACAATCCGGCCGTTTTCCAGCAACACGACCGCCACCTCGGTGGTCCTATCTCCCATCCTGGGAGATAAGCCCGTGGTTTCGAAGTCGATGACCGCAACGCTATCCACGCATTCGCTGGTTCAGTCGACGGGTTTGATATTGCTGGCCTTGGCCACCGCGGTCCAGCGCGCGATGTCCGTTGCGATCACTTTTGCGAATTCCTCAGATGTGGATCCGGCAGGGGTGACGCTGAGGGCGGTCATGCGATCGTGCATCTCGGGCAGCCTGACGATGCGCTGGATTTCCCCCTCGAGCTTCTTGACGATTGCCGGGGGCGTCCCAGCCGGGGCGAGCAGGCCTCCCCAGTACTGGAATTCCAGGTCTGGAAAGCCGATCTCGGCCATGGTCGGTACGTTCGGCATCGAGGCCAGACGGCTATGCGAAGTGACTGCGAGTGCGCGTAGCTTGCCGCCGGCGAGCAAGGCGGAGGCCGGACCGGTGTCGGCCATGGCCATGAGCACGTCGCCCGAGAGGACGGAGGTCAGGGACTCGTTGCTGCCCTTGTATTGTATGAATTCGGCCTGGGTCTTGGTCTTGATCTTGAACAGTTCGGATGCGAACTGGAAAGCGGGACCCGAGCCTGCGTAGTTGGACTTGTTCGGGTTGGCATTCATGTAAGCGACCAGGTCCTGCACGCTCTGAATGGGCTGTGACGGATTGACCACAAGAACCAGCGGGAAGGTCGCTATCATCGATATCGGCACGAAGTCGCGCTGTGACGAATAGGGCAGCTTGCTATAGAGGATGGGGTTGAAGACCAGGTTGCCGGTGGGGGAGAGCAGCAGGGTGTAGCCGTCGGCGGGCGCCTTGGCGACGAAGCTGGTGGCGATGATGCCGGCAGCGCCGGCCTTGTTTTCAATGACCACCGGCTGGCCCAGGCTTTGGGAAAGTTTCTGGCCGACGAGCCGCGCCAGGGTGTCCATGCCGCCGCCGGCTGCTTGCCCGACGATGATGTGTATCGGCTTGCTCGGATAGGTTTGCGCGAGTGCCGGCTGGATCGCAAAACAGCTTACGACCAGCGCGGCTATCCCGGCGAGGATACGGTTCAGCATGATGAAGCCTCCTTTGGTGTGAATGTATAAGATTGTCTCTCGCTGGCACGCTGCGCGGCTATTCGTGACGCTATTTTCCGTAAAGCGCGTTGGGCAGATAGAGTGCGATTTCCGGGAACAGCAGCAACAAGGCGATGAGTGCGATCGGGGCGATCAGGAAGGGCAGGGTCCCCTTGTAGATGGTCAGGGTCGGCACTTCCGGGACCTGCGCCTGGATCACGAACAGATTCATGCCGACCGGCGGATGGATCAGGCCGAGTTCGACCACGATCACGACGATCACGCCGAACCAGACCGGGTCGAAGCCGCTGGCCATCACGACCGGCAGGAAGACCGGCACGGTGATCAGCACCAGACCGATGCCTTCGAGGAAACAGCCGAGGGCGAGGTAGCAGAGGATCAAGGTGAGGATCAGCGCCATCGGCGATAGCGCCGTCTTCTGCGTCCAACTGATCAGTGCCGTGGGCAGCTGGGCCTGGACGACGAAGTAGGAAAAGATGATGGCGCAGATGATGATGATGAACAGCATGCAGCTCGTTTTCAGCGTCGCCGTGAAGCATTCCCAGAGTTTCCCACAGCCCAGCTTTCCCTGCACCACTCCGATCACCAGCGCCATGAAGGCGCCGATGGCAGCAGCCTCGGTAGGACTGAAAATCCCCGCATAGATGCCGCCGACCGATACGCCGAAGAGCAGCACGAACTCCCACATGCCCAGGATGTCGAGGATGCGCTGGCTGAAGGCCCGGGCTTCGCCCTTGGGCGCCCAGTGCGGTTTGACCATCAGCACGACAGCGGCGACGCCGATATACAGCGCCGTCAGAATGAGGCCCGGTATCATGCCGGCGGCGAACAGCTTCGGCACGGACTGCTGGGCGATCATGGCGTAGATGACGAAAATCAACGACGGCGGAATGAGGATGCCGAGGGTGCCGCCGGCCGCCACCGACCCGGTCGACAGCCGGTCGTCGTACCCATGGCGGCGCATTTCCGGAACGCAGATGCGCGTCATGGTGGCGGCGGAGGCCACCGATGAGCCGCAGACCGCGCCGAATGCCGCGTTGGCGCCGATGCTGGCATAGGCCAGGGAGCCGCGCAGCGTCCCGAACAGGGAACTGGTGCCTCTGAACAGGCGCGAGGACATGCCCGACGCGGAACTGAGCTCGCCCATCAGGACGAACAGCGGCACGACCGACAGGGCATAGCCGGAAGCGATGTCGAAAGGTGCGTTGCCCATGACGATGGCCGCCCGCCCCCAGCCCTCGATGGCCGCATAGCCGAAAAATCCGACCAGGCCCATGCAGACGGCGACCGGGATGCGCAGAAAAATCAGGACCAGAAGCGACACCATGCCGATGGCGCCAATCATTTGCTCGGACATGGTCAAGCTTCTCCCGGAGGGTTGCTCTTGCGGAAGGCGGCAACGAGCACCGCCAGTGCCGACAGGCAGGTGCCGATCAGCATGGGAATCCACAGTATGTATAAGGGCAGGCCGAGTTCCGGCTTTTTGTCGCCGAAGCGGTAGGCATCCTGCGCCTGGGGCCACATGTTCCAGGCGAGCAGGACGAGAAAGGCAAAGGACAGGATCGCGGCAATAATCTTCAGGCGGCGCACGGTCTCCGCGGAAGCGATGAAATCGACGACATCCACCACGATATTGCCGTTGTTCAGGAAGATTGCCGGAAAGCCCAGGAACACCGAGAAAACCAGGGCAGTTTCGACCATGTCGTAGGTGCCGGTGATCGGATGCTTGAAGATCGACGCCATCGAGACATCGGCAACCGTGATCAGCATCATGGCAATCAATGCCAGCGTGGCGATAAACGAGCTGAGCCGAACGGCGTGATCGAGCCAGGGTTTCTGCTGCATCGGTATCTCCGCAAGCGAATGCTTAATGAACAGGGCGGCCCTGCCGGAAGGCAGGGCCGCCCTGTTCCGCATCAGTTGGCTTTCAGCAAGGCGTCATAGATCTCTCGCGCAGGCATGCCCTTGGCTTTGAGGCCGGCGAGCTCCTTATCGATGATGGGTTTGACCGCTGCGCGCATGTCGCGCTTGGTGGCGTCGGAGAACTGCACGATCTGGACGCCCTTTGCGGTCATATAGGCCCGGCCCTCGATTTCGGCGTCATCGAGTGCCTTGCCTACCCTTTCCGCAGCAGCAGGTCCCGTGGTCTGGTCGATCAGCGTGCGCAGGTCTGGCGGCAGCTTTTCATAGCTCTTCTCATTCATGACGAGGAAGAAGGAAGCGGCATTGATGCCGGGCTCATAGGAATACTTCGCCACATTGCCGACCTGGAAGCTTTGCGCACCTTCGAAGGGAAACATGGCGCCGTCTATGGTGCCCTTGCCCATGGCATCGGTGACCTCGCCCGGTGGCACTGCCAACGGCGTGGCACCGAAGGCCTTGATGGAGTCGGCGAAGATCTCGCCGGCGTAGCGGATGCGCAGACCCTTGAAATCCGCCATGGTGTTGATCTTGTCCTTGGCCATGTGGAATTTGAGCGGGGTGGTCGTCATCAGGTAGAGAATTTTCACGCCGGGGTATTCGCTCGCCAAGTACTTGGGTGCGAGTTCGGTCAGCGCCTTGGAAGACTTGATGCTTTCAGTCACCAGGAAAGGCAGGTTGGAAATTTCGGTCAGCGGGAAACGTCCCGGCGTGGTGCCGGTCAGGCCGATGGCCATATCGGCGACGCCGGTGCGCGCCAGGTCGAACTGCCGCGGAGGAGGTCCCATTTGGCTGGCGGGGAATATCTTGAGCAACATGCGGCCATTGGATTTCTTGTTCAATTCCTCGCTCCAGCGCAACAGTTCCTTGTGGAACGTGTGGTTCGGTGGCAGGAAGTGAGAAACCTTCAATTCGATCGTTTCGGCTGCGGCATTGAACGTCATGCCAGCCATGACGACGGCGCCGATCAGGCCCACGCGCAGGGTGCGGATTAATTTCCGACGAATCTCCATTTTTGACTCCTCCATTGTGTTTGCTAAGTTTTGCAACTGATTATTGATATTCTAGGATACGCTTCAGCTCAAGTCACTGCAGAATAGCCGCCGTCGACGACGACGATCACGCCGCTTACTCCCTTGTTGCTTTGCATCAGGTTCAGTGCGACTTCGGCAACGTCATCGGCATTGACGACGCGGCGCAGCGGCGTCTGCTTGGCGCGGGCCGTCATCAGCTTATCGTAGTTCTCGCCGAGCATGCGTTCCATCCATTCGCCTGCCATCCAGCCCGGCGCGACGCCATTGACGCGGATGCCGGAGGGACCCAGGGCGCCGGCTA
>Ga0172380_10009557_pt1 | contig 10313 bp, 8 predicted proteins | sample Leawe162metaG_FD_119747 | JGI IMG/M metagenome (GOLD analysis project Ga0172380, IMG submission 119747) | Leachate microbial communities from a municipal landfill in Southern Ontario, Canada - Leachate well 162 metaG | ecosystem: Engineered > Solid waste > Landfill > Unclassified | place...
GTAAGGGGTGAGGGGTGAGGGGTGAGGGGTGAGGGGTGAGGGGTGAGGCGGGGGATGAGGCGTAATGCGTAATGCGTAATGGATGGTGGGTGATGAAAACCACCCGCTCCCTTACGCCTAACCCCTAACGCCTCACCCCTCACCCCCAACGCCTCACGCCTCACGCCTCACGCCATTTTACAGAGAGGACGGCAATGCATCGCATTTTATTGGTGGACGACGAAGCGAATATTCTCAATGCGTTACGCCGCCTGTTCGCCGCTCCCCTGCCCGGCGGCGGCAAGCTGGTGGTGGAGGGTTTCACTGCGCCGCGCGAGGCGTTGAACCGGGCTGCGGAGGGCATTGCCTTTGATGCGGTGATTACGGACTATCGTATGCCGGACATGAACGGCGTGGATTTTCTCAATGCCTTTCAGTCCATCCAACCTAACGCGGTGCGCTTGATCCTATCCGGCTATGCCGATTTCGAGTCGTTGCTCGGCGCGATCAATCAGGCGCATATCTACCGTTTTATCGCTAAACCCTGGCACGACGCCGAACTGCGCACTGCCCTGGAACAGGCGCTGGCGCATCATGATCTGTTGCTGGAAAACCAGCGCCTCGCCGATGAAGTGCGCGCCCAGCGTGGGGTGATTTCCAAGCAGGAATTGGCGCTACGCCGTCTCGAAGCAGAAACGCCGGGGATCACCAAGGTAAATTGGGGACCCAACGGCGAAGTGCTGCTCGACGGGGAAGATGATGGCTGAATACGACGAGGCGCAGCAAAAGCTCACCGTCAAGCTGGTCTATTACGGCACGGCGCTGGGCGGCAAGACCACCAATCTGATGCGTCTGCATGATCTGCTCGCACCGGAATTGAAAGGCGAGATCATGACGCTGGAAACGCAGAACGACCGCACGCTGTTTTTCGATCTGCTGCCGCTGGGTTTTCGCACGCAATCCGGTTTGTTGGTCAAGCTCAAGTTGTTCACCGTGCCGGGGCAGATCGCGCACGACGGCACGCGCAAAGCAGTGTTATCGCGCGCCGACGGGGTGGTGTTCGTCGCCGATTCGCAAACGACGCAAAGCGTCAACAACGGTGAATCGTTCCAGAACCTGGTGGCAAACATCGCGCGCGTCGGCCTGGATTTCGATACGCTGCCGCTGGTGGTGCAGTTTAACAAGCGCGATTTGCCGAATATCCTGAGCGAAGAAGAAATTCGCGCCCGCTGGGGCCAGGCGCCGTGGCCGCTGACGTTTGCCAGCGCCCTCACGGGTGCGGGCGTGGCGGAAACGTTCCGCGAATTGCTCAAGCAAGTGTATACCGCCCTGGACCGTAATTATTCCCTGTTCGCCCGGCACGGCCTGAACGAGGCGGCTTTCGTCACAGCCATAGTGGGGGGAAACTTATGAGCGAGTTCGACCGTGAATTGAGCTTGGCCGACCTGTTGGTCGGGGTCAATCGCGACAGATTGAGTTACGCCCTAAACACGCTGGCCGGTGCGGGTTTTCGTTTGCTCGACGCGGGCGGCGCGCCGCTCTTGGGTGGCGCAACGTCGGCGCCAAGCGCCGTGCGCCTGCCGCTGGTGTTCGACCTCGAAACGCTCGGCTATCTGGAAGGGGCGGGCGACGCCAACGCGCTACGCGCCGCCGCCGTGCTGCTCGAACTGCTTCTGCGCGCCGGCGCGCGCTACCGCATGGCTTCGACCCTGCACGCCGAGGCGGTGAACGCCGATTACGAAGCATTGCAACTCAAACACGCCGCCTTGCAGGAATCCGAAACGCGCTACAAGACGCTGGCGGCGGAACTGGAACAACGCGTGCGCGAGCAGGTGCAATTCCTTGATGCGGCGCAACGCCAGCTTTACCAAGCGGAAAAACTCGCTTCGGTAGGCCAGTTGGCCGCCGGAATGGCGCACGAAATCAACAACCCGCTCGGCTTCATTCACAGCAATCTCAAAACCGGCTGTGGTTATCTGGAGCACCTCAAGGCGCTCGCGCCGCTGGTGCATGGCGGCGACATGCCAGGCATCATTGCGGCATGGCGCGAGGGGGATATGGACTTCGTGCTCAATGATTTTTCCCAATTGATCGACGAGAGCCTGACCGGCGCCGAGCGAATAGCGCGCATCGTCGCCGATCTCAAGGGGTTTTCCAATATCGATGGCGCCGAGGAGGCGATGGTCGATCTCAACGACAATATCCGCTCCGCAGTTGGCATCATCGCGCCGAACTTGCCTGCCGGTATCGAGATCAAGCTGGATTTGCAGCCGATTCCCCGGCTGTTGTGCCTGACCGGGCATATCAACCAAGTGCTGCTCAATTTGCTCAAAAACGCGTCCCAGGCGATCTCCGGGCAGGGCGTCGTCAGCGTGGCGAGCGATGTGGCGGAGCACGCCGTTCGCATCCGGGTGAGTGACGACGGCTGCGGCATTGCGCCCGATGCGCTGCCGCGCATTTTCGATCCGTTTTTCACCACCCGCGAGCCGGGCGCCGGCACCGGGCTGGGCTTGACGGTGAGCCGCGACATCGTGCGGGCGCACGGCGGGCGCATTGAGGTGGCAAGCGAGTCGGGCGCAGGGACGACTTTCACTGTGTATTTGCCGCTGCCGTGACGATGGCCGACTACGCCTCCCTATTCACCGGCGAGAAGCCCTCCGGCGCAGCCGCCCCGGAAGCGCCGCGGGCGCGCTACCGCCTGCTTCTGGTGGACGACGAGCCTAACGTCCTGAAGGCGTTGCAACGCGTGTTCCGCCAGGAAAACTACGACATCGCGCCGGCTTTTAACGCCCGAGACGCACTCGAATTGCTGCGCAAGGAAACCTTTCATCTGGTCGTTTCCGACTTCATGATGCCGGGCATGAACGGCGGCGAGTTGCTGCGCAAAGCACGGGAAATCCAGCCGGACATGATACGCATCATGCTCACCGGCCACGCCGACACCGGCGCAATAATGGCGGCAATCAACGAGGGCGCGGTCTACAAATTCATCCTCAAGCCGTGGAACGACGACGATTTGCGCGTGACGGTGGCGCTGGCGCTGGAGCAGTTCGATCTAATCCAGAAAAATCGCGTCCTGCAAAAGGAAAACAGCAAGAAAAGCCACGAGATCAACGCACTGACCAAACTCGCGGTGACTAACCGCAGCCAGCTTGCGATCATGCTCCACAAGCACAACCTGCTCAACAGCCAGCAGGTGCAGGAATTGCACCGTTTGCAGCAGACCCAGAAGGAGCCGGTGATCAAGCTGCTGCTGGAGCACGGCTGGGTGGATGAAAAAGTGCTACGCGCGATACTCCGCAAGGAATTTCTGATCGAGGAAGTGGCGCTGCCCGAGTTTTGCGTCGATCCCGCCATCGCTGCGCTGATCCCGCGCAGCTTCTGCGAGCGCCAATGGGTGGTGCCGCTCAAGCAGGACGGACGCAAGCTGCTGCTGGCGATGGCCGACCCGATGGACGCCGGGCTGCTGGACGATCTGCGTTTCGTTTCCGGCCTGGAAATCCGACCGGTGATGGCGGATGTCGCGGCGATCCAGAAGAAACTCGTCGAAGTATACGGCGAAGAGGAGGAAACTTCCTTCGAGGAGCTGGAAACGCTGGTGTCCACCTCCGATCCCTACGAAGGGATAGAGATCGTCATCGACGACGAGGAAGACGCCAACCTGGAAGAGCTGCTGCGCAGCACCGAGGAGCCGCCCGCCATCCGTCTGGTCAACGCCGTTATCCTCGAAGCTATCCGCCTCGGCGCATCCGACATCCACATCCAGCCGCGCACCAAGAGCGTGGTGGTGCGGCTGCGCATCGACGGTGTGCTGATCGACAAGATCAACATTCCGCACCAGTTGCATGCTTCGCTGGTATCGCGCCTGAAAGTCATGTCGGAGCTGGACATCAGCGAGCGCCGCCGCCCGCAGGACGGGCGCATCACGGTCAAGACCCCAACCCGCGTGGTGGACCTGCGCATCTCCACGCTGCCGACCATCAACGGCGAAAAAGTGGTGATGCGCATCCTCGACCGCAATTCGGCCACCAAGAGCATCGAAGGGCTGGGGTTTGCCGCCGCCGACCTGGCCAAAATCCGCAACATGGTGGCCAAGCCGCAAGGCATAATACTGGCCACCGGCCCCACCGGCAGCGGCAAGACCACCACGTTGTACGGCCTGCTCCAGCACAACGCCACGCCGACCAAGAATTACGTCACCATCGAAGACCCGGTGGAATATTATCTGGACATGGCGGGGCAGGTGCTGGTCAAGGAAAAAATCGGCCTGACCTTTCCGGTGATATTGCGTTCTATCCTGCGCCAGGACCCGGATGTCATCCTGCTCGGCGAAATCCGCGATTTCGAAACCGCCGAAGTGGCGTTCCACGCCGCTCTGACCGGCCACTTGGTATATTCCACCCTGCACACCAATTCGGCAGTGGCAACCATCGCGCGCTTGTTCGATCTCGGCCTCAAGCCGTTCGTGGTGGCGACCGCGCTGGAAGGCATCGTCGCCCAGCGCTTGGTGCGCAAGGTCTGCGAAAGCTGTCGCGAAGAAGACCACCCGGCGGCTGAATTGCTGGCGCGCTTCGGCGATCTTTTTAGCGCGGCGGAAAACCGTTTCTGGCGCGGCAAAGGCTGCCAGCAGTGCCACGGCAGCGGGTTCCGGGGGCGCCTCGGCATTTACGAAGTGCTCATGCCGGACGAACACATGCGTCACCTCATCGCCAGCGGCGCGAGCGTCCTGGAAATATCCAACGTGGCGCGCAAACTGGGCGCCACCTCCCTGTTCGATGATGCGCGCGATAAGGTCGGCCAGGGGCTGACCACAGTGGAAGAAGTGCTGCGCGTGCTGGGGCCGATGATCTGACCGGGGAAACAGCGCGGCGAGCGGTTTTTGCCATGGCGCTTAATAAATCCTTTGAGAAAGCCATATTGCTTGATAGAATACCGCATTTTTAGCCAACCGAAATATTTAGGGGTAACCACGAAATGCCAAGTGTCCGTGTCAAGGAAAATGAACCGTTCGACGTTGCGTTGCGTCGCTTCAAGCGTGCGGTAGAGAAAACCGGTCTGCTGACCGAGTTGCGCGCCCGCGAATTCTACGAAAAACCCACCGCCGAGCGCAAACGCAAGGCCGCCGCCGCCGTCAAGCGCACGCACAAGCGTTTGCGCAGCCAGACGTTGCCGCCCAAGTTATACTGAGCGTCCGCTATGCGGAACATCTTGGGACGGGCTATGCCCTTCCCATGTTCAGGAAGTTCCAGCCAGCTCCAACCGGTAAGAAGATCGATACGCCATGACGCTTAAGCAACAGATCACCGAAGACATGAAAACGGCGATGCGCGCCAAGGATGTTACTCGCCTGGGCGCCATCCGCCTGTTGCTCGCCGCCATGAAACAGCGCGAGGTGGACGAGCGCATAGAACTTTCCGACGAGCAGATCGTGGCTATAATCGAAAAAATGCTCAAGCAGCGGCGCGACTCCATCGCCCAGTTCGAGGCCGCCAAACGCCAGGACCTGGCCGACGCGGAAAAGTTCGAGGCGACGGTGTTGCAGGGCTATATGCCGCAAGCCTTGTCCGACGGGGAGATCGACGCGATGCTGTGCGCTGCGGTGGCTGCATCGGGCGCTGTCGGCGTGAAGGACATGGGTAAGGTGATGGCCATCGTCAAACCGCAAATGGCCGGACGCGCCGACATGGGCAAGGTTTCCGCGCTGATAAAAGCCAAGCTGGGCTGACTGCGGGAATTTCACCGATCAAACGGTGCCGCTGTGAAAGCGCATTTCACAACTCAGTTCTGAACGCGCAAAACAAAAAACGCTTTATACTTTGCCTCGCCACAATTTACCGATTTAGCCCACGGTAAATTTGTTCTCAGAAATTCATGATGAAAATCAAGGATGGAAAACATTCATGAATCCCGGGCAAACTGAGCCGCGACGCTGCTCGACTCATGACGGCAACTCATAAAGACAAAATCTTTTTCACCGCAGAGGACGCGGAGGACGCAGAGGAAGAGCATGAGGGTTTTCCTCTGCGTCCTCTGCGGTGAATCGGTTTTTTCCGTGCCGAGAACAACTTTACCCTGCGATTTAGCCGCGCAAGGTATACCGCTTAACAACAGTGGGTCGAAATGATTCCGGAATCCTTCATTCAGGAACTTCTGAACCGCATCGATATCGTGGACGTAGTGGATCGCTACGTCCCGCTCAAAAAGGCCGGCGCCAACTATCAGGCTTGCTGCCCGTTTCACACCGAAAAAACCCCCTCTTTCACCGTCAGTCCGACCAAGCAGTTCTACCATTGTTTCGGCTGCGGCGCGCACGGCACGGCCATAGGCTTCATCATGGAATACCAGGGGCTGGGGTTCGTCGAGGCGGTCGAAGACTTGGCCAAGACCGCCGGGGTCGCGGTGCCGCAGGAAGTCGCAACGCAACACAGCAAGGCACGGGCGCAGGATAGCGCCGATCTCGGCGAAGTCATGCATCAAGCGATGCAGTATTATCGCGCCCAACTCAAGCAATCCGACAGCGCTATCGACTATCTCAAGAAGCGCGGTTTGAGCGGTGAAATTGCCGCGCGCTTCGGCATCGGCTATGCGCCGACGGACTGGCAAAATCTGGCGGCTGCGTTTCCCGATTACCACGCAAAAGCCTTGATAGTTGCCGGGCTGGTGGGCGAGAACGACGAGGGCAACCGCTATGACCGCTTCCGCGACCGCGTGATGTTTCCGATACTCAACCAGCGCATGACGGTCATCGGCTTCGGTGGGCGGGTGCTGGGAGAGGGCAAGCCGAAATACCTGAATTCCCCGGAAACGCCGTTGTTCGAGAAAGGCCGCGAGCTTTACGGCTTGCCCCAGGCGCGCCATGCGATTCGCGAAAAAGGCTGCGTGCTGGTGGTGGAAGGGTACATGGACGTGGTCGCGCTGGCGCAGCATGGCGTCGAATACGCGGTGGCGACATTGGGCACCGCGACTACGCCGGAGCATGTGCGCAAGCTCATGCGCCAGACCGATAACGTGGTGTTCTGTTTCGACGGCGATGAGGCCGGGCGCAAGGCGGCGTGGCGCGCGCTGGAAAACAGCTTGACGCAGATCGCCGACGACAAAAGCCTGAAATTCCTTTTTCTGCCGCAGGGCGAAGACCCCGACAGCTTTGTTCGCGCGCAGGGCAAGGCGGCCTTCGAGTGCCTGCTGGACGAGGCGCTGCCGCTGTCGCAATTCCTGGTGCGCGAACTGTCCGGCAGGGTCGAGATGGAAACCCAGGAGGGGCGGGCGCGCCTGCTCCAGTTGGCGAAGCCTTTGCTGCAACAAATCACGGCGCCGACGCTGGGGCTGATGTTGCGCAAACGCCTGGCGGAGCTTGCCGGCATCGCGCAAGGGGAGCTGGAGGGCTTGTACCAAGTGCAACCCGTCGCACGACCAAAAGCCGCGACGCCGGCTTTTCGCACGCGCAAGCCGGCGTCGCTGGAAAGGAAATTGCTCCAGTTGCTGTTGTTCCAACCCGAACTGGCAACGCGTTTCGATGCGGAAATGGCGCGCGCGCAAGAAGGATTGCTGGCGGCGGTGCTTGAATTTGCCGCAAACGCCCAAAGCTTGACGACATCCGCGTTGCTGGAGCATTTCCGCGACAGGGCGCACGGCAAGCCGCTGGAGGAAATCGCCGGCGAAATCTTGCAATGGGATGCGGAATTCGACGCCGTGGCAGAGTTCGACGGCGCGGTTTCGCAATTGCGCAAAATCGAAAGAAAAGCGCAAATCGATGCATTGTTGGAACGGGCAAGAGAGCCGGGGCTGTCCGCCGACGAGAAAACGCTATTGCAGGAACTGTTGCGAAGAGAATAGAAATAGACCAGCCCCTGGTCCAGGGTAAATTTGTTCTCCGCCCGCAAAAAACCATTCACCGCAGAGACGCAGAGGCGCTGAGGAAAAACACTGAATTGTAGAGTTGAATGGCTTAACCCTTTTCGCAGCACAGAAAATTATTGTAACAAATTGATTTCCCTGCGTCTCTGCGTCTCTGCGGTGAATAATTTTTTCTGGGTGGGAACAAATTTACCTTGGCCTCCTGCCCCTAAATTAAGAGTAACAAGTCCTTTTGGTGTATAATTCACGGTTTTTCCAATTTCTGGGAATGAACGGTTATGGCGACGGAAAACGAAAAGTCTGAACAGCGTCAGGGCGAGATCGACGAGCGCCGCATGCGCCTCAAAAACCTGATCATGCTCGGCAAGGAGCGGGGTTATCTAACCTACGCCGAAATCAACGATCACCTGCCGGACGACATGCTCGACGCAGAGCAGATTGAGGGCGTCATCAGCATGATCGGCGATATGGGCATCTCGGTCTACGACGAGGCGCCCGACGCCGAAGCGTTGCTGATGTCCGACGTTCCCGCCGCCGTCACCGACGAGGACGTGGTGGCGGAGGCCGAGGCGGCGCTGTCCACCGTGGATTCCGAATTCGGTCGCACCACCGATCCGGTGCGCATGTACATGCGCGAAATGGGCTCGGTCGAACTGCTCACCCGCGAGGGCGAAATCGAAATCGCCAAGCGCATTGAGGACGGCCTCAAGCACATGATACAGGCGATTTCCGCCTGCCCGACCACCATCATGGAAATTCTCGATTTGGTCGGCAAGGTCGAGCGCGAAGAAATGCGTATCGACGAGTTGGTCGATGGCCTGTTGAGCGCCGAAGAACCGCTTCCTGATGAGCTTGAAACCGTCGAAGACATGCCGGAGGACGAGGAAGACCTCGCCGCCGAAGTGGAAGAGGATGACGGAAGCGCCCTGGCCGCAGCCAATCTGGCACAGCTCAAGACGGACGCGCTGGCGCGCTTTGCCGTGATACGCGATGCATTCGAGAAAATGCAGCAGGTGCTGGAGAAAAAAGGCTACAAGGCAAAAGCCTACAAAGAATTGCAGGAAGTGGTTTCCACCGAGTTGCTGGGAATGCGTTTCACCGCCAAGCAGGTCGAGGCGCTATGCAATGGCGTGCGCACGTTGGTGGAGGAAATCCGCGGCCATGAACGCGAAATCCTGGAATTTTGCGTGACCAAAGGCAATATGCCGCGCGCACATTTCATCAAGATTTTTCCCGGCAACGAACAAGACCTGCAATGGGTGATCGGCGAAATCGAAGCAGGCAAGCCGTACAGCGAGCGCCTGGCGCGTTTCCAGCACTCGGTCGTCGACCGCCAGCAGCGCTTGATCGACGTGCAGACGCGCGTCGGCATCCCGGTCAAGGAAATCAAGGAAATCAACCGCCAGATGTCCACCGGCGAAGCCAAGGCGCGCCGCGCCAAACGCGAAATGATCGAAGCCAACCTGCGCCTGGTGATCTCCATAGCCAAAAAATACACCAATCGCGGCCTGCAATTCCTGGATTTGATCCAGGAAGGCAACATCGGCCTGATGAAAGCGGTGGACAAGTTCGAATACCGTCGCGGTTATAAATTTTCCACTTATGCCACCTGGTGGATACGCCAGGCGATCACCCGTTCCATCGCCGATCAGGCGCGCACCATCCGCATCCCGGTGCATATGATCGAAACCATCAACAAGATGAACCGCATCTCGCGCCAGATACTCCAGGAAACCGGCCAGGAACCGGACCCCTCCGAACTGGCGACAAAAATGGAAATGCCCGAGGAAAAAATCCGCAAGATCATGAAGATTTCCAAGGAGCCGATCTCGATGGAAACGCCGATCGGCGACGACGAAGACTCGCACCTGGGGGATTTCATCGAGGATTCCACTACGCTCGCACCCGCCGACGCCGCGCTCTACGCATCCTTGCGCGAAGCGACGCGCGAAGTGCTGGAAAGCCTGACGCCGCGCGAAGCCAAGGTGCTGCGCATGCGCTTCGGCATCGAAATGAACACCGACCACACCCTGGAAGAAGTCGGCAAACAATTCGACGTTACGCGCGAACGCATCCGCCAGATCGAGGCCAAAGCGCTACGAAAATTGCGCCATCCGTCGCGTTCCGAACGATTACGTAGTTTCCTGGACAACGAGTCCTGATATAATACTGTTCTTCAAAGCTGCAAAACCGGGCCTGTAGCTCAGTTGGTTAGAGCAGAGGACTCATAATCCTTTGGTCCACGGTTCAAGTCCGTGCGGGCCCACCAACAATCCGGTGAAAAACAATAAGTTACAGAGCATCGTCACTTATTGTTTTTTCACTGTCAACGAAGTGTCAACCGTGCAATCGGGTTCAACCTAGAAACCTCCGTTGAACGGGCTGGAGTGTGCGGTTTTCCGGGTGCAGGGCAAGGCGCAACGACGCGGAATGGTCATTCCATTCCAAGGAGTTGCAACGCCGCCATGCGCCCGGAAAAC
>Ga0172380_10009558_pt1 | contig 10313 bp, 6 predicted proteins | sample Leawe162metaG_FD_119747 | JGI IMG/M metagenome (GOLD analysis project Ga0172380, IMG submission 119747) | Leachate microbial communities from a municipal landfill in Southern Ontario, Canada - Leachate well 162 metaG | ecosystem: Engineered > Solid waste > Landfill > Unclassified | place...
CCGGCGAAGCCGACCATCCAGTCGTCGTCATCGCCGCCCTCGATGCGATCGTCGCCGCCGTAAGGGGTGACGATGTTGTCCTTGCCGCCCAGGCCCTTGATCAGGTCGTTGAACGTTATGCCTGCCGGAGCTTCGTCCGTGAGGCTGTCGTCGCCGCTGCCGCCGACGATGGTGCGCGCCACGGGCGGCGTGGGTGCGCCGGGAAGGGTGAGGCCCAGTTCGCCGGCGGCAAAGTTTTCCACAGTGGTGGTGCCGGCGGCGCTGGTGATGGTGAGCCGCCCGCGGCCCGTGGCGTCGGGGGTGAATTCATATGTCACGCCATCGCGCTGCCATACCCCGGGCCGGACGTTATCGCCGCCTTTCAGCAGTGCACCGTTGAGTGTGATGCCTCCCTTGCCGTCACTGTCGAGGATGACGTCGTCGCCGTCGCCAGTGGTTAGCAGGTAGGTGTCGATGCCGGTGCCGCCTTCGAGGCGGTCGTTGCCTGCACCGCCGGTGAGGCTGTCGTTGCCGGCGCCGCTGTAAAGGTGGTCATTTCCGTCCGCGCCCTTAACGCTTTCGGCCCGCTCATCACCGAAGATGTAGCGGCGGGTATTGTCGAGGTTGCGGCCCTGCTCGATGGTGTAGCCGCTGGCGCGGTCTTCGTAATAGACGTTTTCGAGTTCATAGGGGTTGGAGATTTCCCCAGGTTTCCGTTCGCGGTTCGGGTCCAGTGTGGGGTTATCCGGCAGTACATTGTTGTCGTTGAACCAGTTCTTGCGCTCCAGAAAGTTCGCCCGGTCGGCCAGCCAGGCGTCGCTGATGGCCAGCGATTCGACCGGCGTGCCGGCAGCCCTGGCATCCTTGTCGGCCTGCCAGGCGGCATAGAGCGCATTGCCGCTGCCCTCGAAACCGAGCATCTGGGTCGCTGCACTGGCGCTGAATACAAAGGGGCTCAGGCTGTAGAGCGAGGCATAGGCAGCGAAGTCGTTGCGGGCGCTGTCTTTCAGGGCCGCACTGGAGGGCGTCAGGCTAAGTCGGCCGGTTAGCGCTTTGTAAGCTTCGCTCTCGCCGATGGCATTGAGCGTGGCGTGGAGTTTCTCGCGGCCGCTGTTGCCGCTCGTCGCGGCGACGTCCCACCAGGTGTTGCCGGCCGCGCTGCCGGCGAGGCGTTGCGCGCTGCCTTGCGGGCCGAGGATGAAGTCGGCCAGGGCATTGACGACGTTCTCCAGCACGTCGCCTTCGGCTTGGCCTTGGCCGCTGTCTTTCTCGGCCTTGCGCCACGAGGCGTTCTTCAGAAGGGTGTCGAGCGTCCCGGCCGCATCGGCACGTTGCGCCTCGGGCACCAGTTGGAGCAGGGTGTTCTGCACGTTCAGCGAGTCGACGATCAGCACCAGGCTGTGGGTGTCGCCGAAGTCGTTATTGACGTAGTTGTTGTGTAGCAGTTCGACCTTGCCGGCCATCAGCGCCTTGAGGGTTTCGCTGACGGCATTGCCGCGCGCGAAGGGCTGGTCCTCGATGAAGAGCTTCACGTCCTGACCGTAGCGATACTGCGAGTAGGCCACCATGGACCAGGGATCGGTGGTGGTCTCGATACCGACCAGGTCCCACTGGTTCGCCAGCGGCGCGCCTATGGCGCGGGTGGGAGTGCCCAGCGACGCGCGAGCGCCGTCGATGGGACCCAGCGCCTGGGTGTTGAATTCCCTTTGCGTCAGCATGACGGCGAGCTGGTAGTCGAGCGATTCGGCAGCGATGGCGAGTTTGCCGTCGGGAGCGAGGTCGGGGATGCTGGCGGGGTTGGGTGGCACAGCGGTCGAGCCGGAGGTCAGTCCACCGACGGTGTGGGCCTTGGTGGTGACGGTGAGCGCCCGATCAAGCGCATACCAAAGCAGCAGGTAGTCCGCCTTGACGTCTGGATTCGGCGCTTCGGCGTCGTTGGCCTGGCTCGACATTCGTGTATTGAGGAGATCGACCAGTGCCGACTCGGGCACGCCAGCGGTCAACGCCAGCCGCGCCTTCAGTTCGGAGTATGTGTTGCGCCCCAGTTCGCTTTGCAGCAGGCTGGCCAGTCCGGAGGTTTCGCCCTGAGCACGCAGTTGCCGAAAGCGCGCGACCATGGCCGGAAGCTGCGCCTGCAGGGTAGCGAGACTGCCATCGCCGATCTTGCCCAGGCCGGCGCCGTTGAAGTTGATGACTTGTTGCGCCGCGCCCGGATGCATGAGGTTGAAGGCGGTGGCGAGGTGAGAACCGAGGCTGTAGCCGGTGACGGAAACCTGCTTGCCCGCCAGCGGACCCCCGGGCTTGCTGAGATCGGCGTACCACGCTTCCATATCGGAGAGCTGGCCGAAGGCGAAGCCCAGCTTGGCGATCTCCAGCGTGTTCGTGGCTTCGTTGTCGCGCGCGGCGTCGTCGATGAATTCGGTGGAGCGGAAGGAGAGGACGAGGTCTCCTGCCTTGATGTTTTGTGATAGATCGTCCTTGAGAGCTTGGAACAGCGTGCCGGAAAAGCCAGTCGGGGTATTGGAGAGGTGCTCGACCACTTTCCATTGATCGACGAACTTGGCGGCTCTGGTGGCGGTGAATTTGCTGGCGTGGAGGTTGCCGGTGGTGAGGACTTCCAGGGGGATGATGCCGACGAATTTCGCCCCCGGCGACAGATTCGTGTCTGGCGGTGTTGCATTGAAACGATAGAGCGCCTCCGCAGCCATCTGTAGGTTGGCGAACTTCAGGTAGTCGGCGATGGTAGGCATGCTCATTTCTCCTTGGCGGGAATCAATATTAGGTCAACGAATTTGCGGGTGTCGGCCCCGGTCGATGCTTGATCGGGACAGCGGTAAGCCGTCAGCCACGGACTCGGATTGACGCGACTCGCGGCGCCGGGACTCCAGGCATAGCGGGTCATTTCGCCCATCACCTCATTAGTGCTGAGGTCGATCACCTTGATGGTGCTACTGGCGATGCCAAGGTAGCGATCCTCGGGGATGACATGGTCCTCGAAGGTGACGCCGTACCGGGGGGGCGGGTTGGAGGCGGGGGTTTTGTCGGGATAGAACTTGATATAGCCCTTGAGATAGCTCTTGTTCTTCTGCCAGGGCTCCTCCCAGCGTCCCGAATAGCGATAGCGCTGGCCGTCCTTCTCATCGATGACCTCGACCCAGCGGTAGCCGGGGAGGCCGCCGGGGCGACGGTCGGTGCTGATGTAGCCGCGATTGGTAGGTGTAACCGGGTCGTTTTTGCCCGCAGGGTTTAATGCGTATTCGTAGGCTAGAAATGTGTCGATATACCCATTTCCCGTCGCCTCCCGCGCAAACGCCGCCCCCGGCCACATCCGGTCTGCCCATTCGCGGTCGCCGACTGGCGGCCGCAGCTTCATCAACAGCAGCCCCTCGACGTTCTCCACTTTGCGGTAGATCTTCTCGCCAGCGACGGTGCGGCACTTTTCTTGCCAGAGCGCCTTGCCGGTCAGCGCTCGATTGACTGCCGCTTCGCCGGCATTGGGGTCGGCTTGGGTCGGAGGGTTTTGGCAGGCGGTGAGAAATGTGAGGAGGGCGATGCCCGCCCAACGGGAAAGTGCGTGTGTGCGCTTCATGCTGCCCTCCTCCAAGCGCTGCCGTTGATCGGTTTGGCCGCCAAGTCGCCGTGTTGCCAACGCCGACTTTCTCGCGTGATAGTCATTCGTTTGGCCGTCGCAGCGTCGTTGGTCGCGTCCTTGCCGGGCGTGCCTTCCGGGGTGCGCGCCACGGGCGGCGTAGGTGCGCCGAGAAGGGTGATATTCAGTTCGCCGGCGGCAAAGTTTTCCACGGTGGTAGTGCCGACGGCACTGGCGATGGTGAGCCGCCCGCGGCCCGTGGCATCGGGGGTGAAGCGGTAGTCGATGCCGCCTCTGCTCCATACGCCGGGCGAGACGGAATCGCCGCCGGTCAGCGGTGTCCCGTTGAGCGTGATGCCTCCCTTGCCGTCGCTGTCGAGGATGATGTCGTTACCGTCGCCAGTGGTCAGCAAGTAGGTGTCGATGCCGGCGCCGCCTTCGAGGCGGTCGTTGCCCTGGCCGCCCGTGAGGGTGTCGTCGCCGGCACCACCGTAGAGGTGGTCTTCGAGACCCTGACCGGCCAACGTATCGGCTCGCTCGTCGCCAAAGGCATATACCCGCGTGCTGGAGTGCACCGTTCCTTGCAGGATTTCATAGCCGGAGGCCTTGTCGATGTAGTAGGTCGAGTCAGGCTCGTTGGTGTAATCCCGCGGCCGTTCGGGATCGTAGGTAACGGCCGCCGGATTGACCGGGTTCTTGTTCTGCGCGTTAAACCAGTTCTTGCGCTCCAGGAAGTTCGCCCGGTCGGCCAGCCAGGCCTCGCTGATGGCCAGCGATCCGACCGGCGTGCCCGCGCCCCAGGCATCCTTGTCGGCCTGCCAGGCGGCGTAGAGCGCATTGCCGCTGCCCTCGAAGGCCAGCATCTGGGTCGCTACACTGGCACTGAATACGAAGGGGCTCAGGCTGTAGAGCGCGGCATAGGCGGCAAAGTCGTTGCGGGCGCTGTCTTTCAGGGCCGCAGTGGAGGGCGTCAGGCTAAGCCGGCCGGCCAGGGCTTGGTAGGCTTCGTTGCCGGTAATGGCCTTGAGCGTGGCATGGAGTTTCTCCCGGCCGCTGTTGCCGCTCGTCGCGCCGATGTCCCACCAGGTGTTGCCGGCCGTGCTACCGATCAGGCGTTGTGCGGCAGTGCGCGGGCCGAGGACGAACTCGGCCAACGAGTTGACGACGTTCTCCAGGACGTCGCCTTCGGCTTGGCCTTGGGCGTTGGCGCCGCCCGAGCTGCCATCCGCGCCACGCCGCCAGGAGGCGCGCGCGAGGATGTCGAGTAGCGTGGCGCCGGCGGCCTCACGCTGGTTTTCGGGCAGCAACTGCAACAGGCTGTTCTGGACGCTGAGGCTATCGACGATCAAGCTCAGGCTGTGGTCGTCTCCGAAGTCGCGTGTGGCGAAGCCTTCGACCAAGGGGCGGAAGTCGCCGGCCGCGGCGGATGCCGTGGCGACCGCGCCGACAACGCCATTGCGAACATTGGGCTGGTCCTCAATGAAGAGCTTGACGTCGGTGCCGTAATGCCAGAGGGAATGCGCGACCACCGCCACCGGGTTCTGTGCCGAGTACTCCCAAGCGACGACGTCGTACTGGTTGCTCAGGGCGGGCGTGGCGGGCAGCTTGGCGACGCCGCCGCTGAGCAGCAGCGAGAGCCCGTCTACCGCAATGTCCGTCACCCGGGTACGGAATTCGGCCTGCGCGGTAATGACGGCCAACTGGTAGTCGATGTCTTCGGCGGCGATCTTGATGTCCGGTACGTCGGTCGGCTTCACAGCAGTGGTCCCGGAGCTAAGCTGGGGAATGTCCGTGGCCACCGATGCCACTTTCAGCGCGCGGTACAGCGCGCCGTTGGCGCCGAGCAGCAGGTTGTAATCGGCCTTGAGCAGGGTATCGCCTTCGTCGAGGATGCCGAAGGCGGTGGCGACGCTATCGCGCATCGCCCCGGTAAGGACGTGGTTGTTGGCGACGAAATCGGCGCGCAGTTGGGCGTAGATTTCCTTGCCCTTGGTCGTCACGAACAAGCCCGCCAGGCCGTCCGTCGTGGCGGCCTGGGTGCGCAGTGCGGTGAAGCGATCAATCAGTCCGCGCAGCGTGCCGTTGTCGATCTGGCCGACGCCGGCGCCATTGAAGGTGACGACCTGGTCGAGCGTGGCGGGCGGCGGACCATATTGGAGTTCGGCCTGGCGCAACTGGTTGAAGACTGTGGCCAGATGCCCGCCCAGGCTGTAGCCGGTGACGGAGTAGGTTTTACCGCGCAGGGCGCCGCCTGCGCCTGCCAGTTGCGCATACCACGCTTCCATGTCGGCGATCTGGCCCAGGGCGAAACCGCCGCCGGCGATTTCAAGGTCGTTGGTGGCCTTGTTGTCGCGGGCGTGGTCGTCGATGAATTCGGTGCTGCGGAAGCTGAGGACGAGCTCGTTGGTGAGGTTGTTCTTGAAAAGGGTGCCGCTGAAACCTGTGGCGGTGTTGGCCTTCTGGTCGAGAACTGTCCAGCCTGTGGTCGAGTGGGTGAAGGCGGTGGCCTGGGTTTCGGTGAATTGGAGGGAGCGCTTGTTGCCGTCGACGAGCGCATCTTTCAAGACTTGTCCGCTACCCGCAAGTACTAGAGTCGATTCATTTCGAATAAATGCTTCCGCTGCCATCTGGAGGTTCGCATATTTCAGGTAGTCAGTAGTTGTCAGGGCTGGCACGGTCATTCCTCCAAAATTGGCTTGAGAGTTTTCTCGGCAAACAACACGGTTTGATAGCGCTGAGCAGTAGATGCATTTCTTGGCGCAAAAGGCGGACAGGCATGATCTGCAGCAAACAGCCAGGGCGCTCTCCCTGCACTTCGATCCCCCTGCCCGCGATCCATCATGTAGCCAATTCGCTCGGCCATGACTTCGTTCGTCGTGAGATCAATGACTTTAAGGGAACTGCCAGCAATCCAGTGTTCGCGTTCTTCGCGAGTGGAGATATCGTCGTAGGTGACGCCATAGCGTGGGACGGGGCCGGGGGCGAGAACTTTGTCGAGAACGAAGGCATAGATATTGAGGTCGTAGTTTGGATTGCGTTGCAATTCGACCTTGGTGTTGGGTGCGGTGGCGTCCTGCTTGCCAACGGCCTTGCGCGAACCCGTATAGCGATAGCGCTTGCCGTCCTTGGGGTCGAGGGCTTCGACGTAACGGTAACCCTTCGGTGTAGGCGCCGCATCTATAGGCGGCTTTGTAGTTCCATAGGTGTGCGTTGCCCAGAATTGCCCTCGAATAAAGGTTTCAATGTATCCACTTCCTCGAAGATCCTTTCCGTACGGATCATCCATCTTGAATTGGTCGCCGTGATTGACCTCCGGAGACCGAAGCTTCATCAGGAATATCCCCTCGACATTTTCTGCGGTGCGGTGGATGAACTCGCCGGATTTCTTGCAGCGCTCGGCGAACATGGCTTCCGCCTTGGCCAGCCTTGCGCGTCCGTCCTCACGTACTGGCGCATTCTGTGCCCCGCCGGTCGCCGTGCAGGCGGCGAGGATGACGGGCAACAATCCCGCTGCAATACGCTGAAATAGTGTTCTACTCATGCTGGTCTCCTTCATGTGCTTTCGTTGACTGCTATCGGTAGTGAATCGCCGTACCGCCAGCGCCAACTCTTCACGAAACGGAAGGTGTCGGCCACACTCGGCGACTGCGCCTCACCCAAACGGAGGTGCAGAACGAAGAAGCCCACGTCCAAGAGGGCAACCTCACATTCATTCTTCATTTCTCCACCCTCCAAGTCCCATTGGTTCCTCCATCCCGCTCTGGTTCTTTCGTGTCTCCACCGCTGCTGGCGCCGTATCGCCAGCACTGACTTTCCAAGTCGGATTGCCGCAATCGCGAAGCCGATCCCATCACGCCCATCCCTCGTCCCTGTCGCTTCACGCCCCGCCCACCATATCGAGCAGCTCATCGACCGCAAACCGCCCGCCGTCGGCGAACTCGACGAATTCCGGATCGGCGCCCATGGCGCCATAGATCGCCAGCAGGGTCTGGCCGGCATAGAGCAACAGGTATTGGCCGTCGTCGCTGCGGCTGACCACGAGGTCGCCGGGAATCAGGCTGATGACATAGCTCAGCTCCTTGTCTTGTTCGGAGTTCTCGCTGTCCGCTTCGCTCATTCCGCCGCCTCCCTGGTTGTCGATCCGGGTCCGCCCTCGCTCACCACCCCCATCCGCGCCCCGTGCTCGCCGAGCGAAATCACCTCGTCGACCTGCAGTCCTCTTGGAATCTGGTGGGTGATGAAAATCATGGTCACCGTGCCCTTCAGCGTGTTGATGGTGCGCGCGAAGTGTTCCGCGGTGTGCTGGTCGAGGTTGGATACGGCCTCGTCGAAGATCAGGATGCGCGGCTGTTTGAGCAGTGCGCGGGCGATCGCGATGCGCTGGCGCTGGCCGCCGGAGAGGCCGACGCCGCGCTCGCCGATTTCGGTCCGGTAGCCGTCGGGCAGCGTATCGATCAGCTCGTGGATCTCGGCGGCCTTGCAGGCTTTGATCACATCGTCGAAGCTGGCATGGGGCTGGGCCATGGCCAGGTTGTCGTAGAGCGTGCCGGCGAACAGCACGGTCTCCTGCGGCACCACGCCGAAGCTGCGACGAAGCTCGTTGGCGGCGAGGTGGCGGATGTCCCGGCCGTCGAGGCGGATCTGCCCTTCCTGCGGCAGGTAGAAACCCAGAAGCAACTTGGCCAGGGTGCTCTTGCCGCAGCCCGACGGTCCCATCAGCACGGTCAGTCGGCCGGGCTTGAAGGCGAGATTCAGGTTGCGGTAGAGCCAGGGATGATTCTCGGAATAGCGGAAACCGATATCGGCCAATTCGATCCGGCCGCTGCCGCCGGCGCGCAGTTGCGTGTTCTCCCGGGCCGGGATCAGGGTGTGGGGCTCCTGCGGCAGGTCGAGGATGTCGCCCAGGCGCTTGACGGCGATGTTGGCCTGCTGGAATTCCTGCCACAGGCCGACCAGGCGCAGCATGGGCTGGCTCATGCGGCTGGCGAACATCTGGAAGGCAACGAGCATGCCGATGGTGAAACCTTCGTTCCTCATCACCAGCAGCGCGCCGACGATCAGGATGGACAGCGTCATGATCTGCTCGACGCCGTTGGCGACCACGTTATAGCTGTTGCCGACCTGCTTGGTGCTGAAGCCGGCGGCAAGATAGCCGGCCAGCAAGTCGCCGTACTTGCGATCGACGTCCGGTTCCATCTGCAAGGATTTCACCGTGTCCATGCCGGATATGTATTCGGTGAGGAAGGCCTGGTTGCGCGCGCCGAGCATGAACTGCCGGTTCAGGCGTTCGCGGAACACCGGCACCATGAGCAGGCTCATCACCGCGATGAATCCCAGCAGGCCGAGCACGATCAACGAAAGCTGCCACGAATACCAGAACATCACGGCGAGGAAGATGAACAGGAAGGGCAGATCGAGCAGCAGCGTGACGGCGGCGCCGGAGACGAACTCGCGGATGGTTTCGACGCCCTGCAGGCGGGCCACCAGGGTGCCGGTGGGGCGGCGCTCGAAATAGGGCGCCGGCAGGTGCAGCAGGTGGCGGAACACCTGGCTGCCGAGCACGGCGTCGATGCGGTTGCCGGTGTGCAGCACCAGGTACTGGCGCAACCAGGTCATGGTGCTGGTGAAGAGCATGAACATCACCAGCGCGGCGCCGAGCACGACGAGCGTGTTCTGCGTCTGATGCACGACCACCTTGTCGATGATGACCTGGGTAAACAGCGGTGTGGCGAGGCCGACCAGCTGGATCACCAGCGAGGCGAGCAGGATGTCGCGCCAGATGCGCCGGTGCTTGAGCAGTTCGGGGACGAACCAGCGGAAACCGAAGGGCTGCTTCTCGGTTTGAAAGCCCGGAACGTCCCTGTCCTTGCCCGCGCCCGCAGAGGAGTCCTTGGCGACGAGGATCAGTTCCGGTCCGATTCGGATGGCCGCGTCGTCGACGCTGAGCGCCTCCGGCGTCTGGCTGCCCGGCAGGAAATAGAGCAGGCTTGCGCCGTCGCTCTGGAGGATCAGGATGGGCGTCGCGGGAAGTGAATCCTCCGCGGTGTTGTCTTGGAGGAAGGCGATGGCCGGCAGCGGCAGCTTGGACCAATCCAGTCCAGCAAACTTGCGCGAGCCTGTCTTGAGGCCCAGAGCCCTTGCGGCGTGGTGGAACGACGCCAGGGTGTGCGGCGGCGGGAATTGCTGCACCACCAGCGCGGCATCGAAGGGGATGCGATGCAGATTGCACAGGCTGCCAAGCAGCCAGAGCAGATGTTCGCCCGACAGCGATCGATCCAAGCCCCCTCCCCCCGCAGTGTTCTTGTTTTTGGCGGCACCGGCGCCTCACCGGATTTGCGATACTTCAACTACTATTTATGCGTGTCATGATAATTGACTTGAACAGGCAAGGCAACAGGGCAGATGAATATTCTTTTGCCATGACCGGCCGAACCCCTGTCGTGCAGACGGGATACTTCGGGAGTGGCGCGGCGATGGCGGAAGGGGGTTGTCGCAAGCCGTCGCAGGCGGCACCGATGGCGACGGCATCGGTAGTGACTGGGCAGCGGGACGCCGGCTTGTCCCGCCCTTTGCGTTTGCCGGGTCTGGGCCGGGCAGCTAACGCCCGGTGTCTTATCTCGCCCGCAGCAGGCGGCGTTGCACCTTGCCGGTGGTGGTCATCGGCAGGGCGTCGATGAACTCGATGATCTTGGGATATTCGTAGGGCGCCAGGTATTGGCGCACGTGCTGCTGCAGCGAGGCTTCG